>Ga0194059_1001203_pt1 | contig 11242 bp, 9 predicted proteins | sample SepL6211m_MetaG_FD_163426 | JGI IMG/M metagenome (GOLD analysis project Ga0194059, IMG submission 163426) | Anoxic zone freshwater microbial communities from boreal shield lake in IISD Experimental Lakes Area, Ontario, Canada - Sep2016-L626-11m | ecosystem: Environmental > Aquatic > Freshwater >... | reverse complement strand
CGCCAGCACGGATCGGCTGACGTTATTGACGATCACGGTCGGACCGGTGCCGGGCGGCGCATCGTCGGCTGCGGGATAGCCAAAGCTCACCCCCTGCATGGCCAGCATGGGGTTGGGCAAGTTGGCGGGTTCCTTGAATTCGAATGTGAAGTCGGCTTCGGCCAGCAGCGGCGCGATTCTCTCCATCCGGTCGAGTGCCTTGACCCGACTCTGCGCCTGCTTGGCCTTGCTTGCCTTGGCCTTGAAGCGGGCAATAAACTTTTGCAGGTGGGCAATTTTGTCCTGCTGCTTGGCAAAAGCGTTTTGCTGCAACTCCATCTGTTCGGCGCGCATGTCTTCAAACTTGCTGTAGTTGCCGCCGTAGCGCATCAGTTTGGTAGCATCAATGTGCAGCGTCACGTTGCTGACGGCATCCAGAAACTCACGGTCGTGGCTGATGACGATGATGGTGCCCTCATAGCGCTTGAGCCAGGCCTCCAGCCAGACCAGGGCGTCCAGGTCCAGATGGTTGGTTGGTTCATCGAGCAACAGCAGATCGGAGGGACACATCAGCGCCCGTGCCAGTTGCAGCCGCATACGCCAGCCGCCGGAAAAACTGTTCACCGGGTTGGCGAGTTCGGTGGTCTTGAAACCCAGACCCAGGATCAGTGCCTGGGCGCGCGCCGGTGCGTCATGGGCGCCGGCGTCCTGCAGTTCCATGTAGGCGTGCGCCATGCGGTCGTAGTCGTCGGTCGCCTCGGCGGCGCTTACTTCCAGCTGCGCGGCCAGCAAGGCGGTGTCGCCCTCGACCACGAAGTCGGTGGCGCTTTGCTCGGTCTCAGGCATGTCCTGCGCTACCTGGCCCATGCGCCATTGCGGTGGCACGTAGTATTCGCCACCATCTTCATGCAGCGTGCCATTGAGCAGGGCAAAGAGGGAAGACTTGCCGGCGCCGTTGCGTCCGACCAGACCGACTTTCTCACCCGGATTGATGGTGACGCTGGCCGCGTCGAGAAGCACCTTGGCGCCGCGGCGCAAGGTCACATTTTTAAGGGTTATCAAGAAAATCTTTCTGGGGCAGAGCGCAGTCGGCGACGCAACTCAGTTGGCTACTGCGTATTTTAATAGTGCGTCGCGGGTCAACAGCAGTACCTGGTCTTCGCCAGCGCTGGTCTGGAGCCAGATTGCGTCCATGCTGCCAAAAGCCGCTTCAAAGTTGTCACGCTCGTTGCCAATCTCGAGGACGAGCACGGCTTGCTCGCTCATCTCTCCGGGCGCCTGGATCAGCAGTTGCCGGACAAAGTCCATGCCGTCGCTGGCGCCGTTGCGGTTGCCGTCGAGTGCCAGGCCGGGCTCGGCGCGGTACTCGGGTGGCAGAGTGGCCATGCTCTGTGCATTGACGTAAGGCGGATTGCACAGAATCAGGTCGTAGGGACCGTGCACGCCGGCCAGACCGTCTGATTCAATCAGCCTGATGCGTTCGCACAACTGGTACCGGTCAAGGTTGATGCGCGCCACTGCCAGGGCATCGGCCGAAATGTCAGCTGCGTCAACGGTCACTTCCGGGTAGGCGAGGGCGGAAAAAATGGCCAGACTCGCGTTACCGGTGCACAGGTCAAGTATCCTGTGTGTCGTGGCGTCGAGCCAGGGATCCAGGGCGGCGCTAACCAGCAATTCTGCGATCAGCGAGCGCGGGACGATGACACGCTCATCAACGTAAAAAGCCAGGCCCTGCAACCAGGCTTCCTGCGTCAGGTACGCGGCAGGCTTGCGGCTTTCGATTCTTGAGCGCAGCAGGGCCGACACCTGCGCTTGCTGCTCCGGTGTTGGCACCTGATCGGCTACGCAGTCATCGCCTTGCAGGGCTGAGTCAAGTGGCAAACCCAATTGCCAAAGGACCAGCCAGGCGGCCTCGTCGAATGCATTGGTCGTGCCGTGTCCAAAACTGACGCCGGCCTCATCGAGCGCACGCTCAGCCGCTGTGATCAGTTCGAAAACAGTCCTCTCTGGGCCGGTATGTGCAGTCAATGCTTGACGTCCAGCGTGATCTCAGTGAAGGATGGCTCGTCGTCGGGGTCATCCTCGGGTTCCTCGACCTTGGCGCGGGCACTGAAGTCATTCTGCAGTCGCCACATCAGGTTGGTTGGCGAATCAGAATTGGCCAGGCCTTCCTTGCGCTCCACGGTACCGTCGGTAATGAGGCGGGCAATGTCCTGCTCAAAAGTCTGACTGCCTTCGGTCATGGACTTTTCCATGGTCTCGCGCAGACCGGAAAAATCCCCCTTTTCGATCATTTCCGATACCAGCTTGGTGTTCAGGAGTATTTCGACGGCTGGAGTGCGACCACCTGTTGTTGTGCGCAACAAGCGTTGTGACACGATGGCGCGCAAGGCGGCCGCCAGGTCACCCAGCATGGTCGGGCGAACCTCCACCGGGTAAAAACTGAGAACACGATTCAGTGCCTGATAACTGTTGTTCGCGTGCATCGTCGCAAGGCACAGGTGTCCGGACTGAGCATAGGCCAGGGCTGCCGACATGGTTTCGCGATCGCGAATTTCACCGATCTGGATCACGTCCGGCGCCTGCCGCAAGGCATTCTTCAGCGCCACCTGACCCGAAGCCGTATCGGCCCCGACTTCTCGTTGGTTGACTACCGAGCGCTTGTTCTTGAACAGAAATTCGACCGGGTCTTCGATGGTCAGGATATGGCCTGCCGAGTTCTCGTTGCGGTGGTCCAGCATGGAAGCCAGGGTGGTGCTCTTGCCGGTGCCTGTCGCGCCCACCATCAGCAGCAAGCCTCTCTTTTCCATCACCAGTTCGCTCAGAATAGGCGGCACTGACAGGGCGGCCAGCGGCGGGATATCCATCAAAATGTAGCGGATGACGACCGCTATCGAGCTGCGTTGACGCATGGCGCTGATGCGAAACCGGCCGACGCCGGCCAAGCCCCAGGCCATGTTCAGCTCGTTGGTTTCGTCCAGTTCCTTCAAATGCTGTTCCGACAGAATTTCAGCCAGCAAATTGCGTGGCCCCTCGGGCGGCAAAGTCTGACTATTGATCGGTACGCATTGCCCGTTGATCCGGATCAGTACCGGCGCATGTGCCGATAGATAGAGATCAGAAGCACGCTTCTCTCCCATCAGGCGCAGTATCCGCTCCATCGTGCCGGTGTTACCCTCACTTGCCATGCCTGTATCCCTCCGTCCTGGTGTCACTGCTGGAAAAATCAATCGCGCAGCAAGTCGTTCAAACTGGTCTTGGCGCGCGTTTGGGCGTCAACTCGCTTGACGATGATCGCTGCGTAGAGACTGTATTGGCCGCCATTCTTTGGCAAAGTGCCGCTGATGACGACTGAACCGCTGGGGATGCGACCATAACTGACGGTGTCGGTGGCACGCTCGTAAATGGGCGTGCTCTGACCCAGGTAGACACCCATCGAGAGAACCGAGTTTTCTTCCACAATGACGCCTTCCACCACTTCCGAGCGGGCGCCAATAAAGCAGTTGTCCTCAATGATGGTCGGGCCGGCCTGCATGGGTTCGAGCACACCACCAATGCCGACACCGCCGCTCAAATGCACATTCTTCCCGATCTGGGCGCAGGACCCCACGGTAGCCCAGGTGTCAACCATGGTGCCTTCATCAACGTAGGCGCCGATGTTGACGTAAGAGGGCATCAGGATCACTCCTTTGCCGATGAAACTGCCGCGCCGGGCCACGGCTGGTGGCACGACGCGCACACCGGTCGCGCGCATACCCGCGTCGTCCATATGCGAAAACTTGGTCGCCACCTTGTCATAAAAACCCAGTTCACCCGCCTTCATGATTTCATTGTCCTTCAGGCGAAAGCTCAGCAACACGGCTTTCTTGATCCATTGGTGCGTCAGCCATTGACCGACCGAAGTGCGGGTGGCAACACGCAACTGCCCTGAGTTGAGCTGGGAAATGACCTGCTCAACGGCTTGCTTGACATCACTGGAAGCAGTCTTGACAGAAATATTGGCGCGATCTTCCCACGCGGTATCGATGATTTGCTGGAGTTGGTGGGTCATACAGTGTCGACTTTCCGATCAATATAAGGGTGCGGGTTCAGGGTCCGGATTTGACAAACTCGACGATGCGTTGCGCGGCTTGCACGCACTCCGCTGTTTCGGCCACCAGGGCCATGCGAATCCGTTGCTCGCCTGGATTCACGCCCTCGCGGGTGCGCGACAGGTAGGAACCGGGCAAGACGGTGACATTGTAGAGACCGAACAGGCGACGGGCAAAATCGACATCGCTGCCCTGGACTTTGGCCCACAGGTAGAAACCTGCATCGGGTAGGGCGACCTCCAGCACTTCAGCCAACATCGGTGTGACCTGGGCAAACTTGCTGCGGTACTTGGCCCGGTTTTCGATGACGTGCTGCTCATCACGCCATGCCGCAATGCTGGCAGCCTGCACGACCGGACTCATGGCGCAACCGTGGTAGGTTCGATACAGCAGGAATTGCTTGATGATGCTGGCGTCGCCAGCACAGAAGCCGCTGCGCATGCCTGGCACGTTGCTGCGCTTGGACAGGCTGGTCATCGAAATCAGGTTCCTGAAATCAAGCCGACCGAGTTGGGCTGCGGCCTCCATGCCGCCCAGCGGTGGCTCGTCACGGAAATAGATTTCGCTATAACACTCGTCCGAGGCGATGACAAAACCGTAGCGATCACTCAGTTCAAACAGCTTTTGCCATTCCGACAAGGGCATCACGGAGCCGGTCGGGTTGGCCGGTGAACAGACGATGAGCAGCTGTGTGCGTTGCCACACTGCATCAGGAACGCTGTCCCAGTCCTGTGCAAAATTGCGCGCAGCGTCGGTCGGTACAAAGTAGGGCTGCGCGCCGGCCAGCAGCGCTGCACCCTCGTAGATCTGGTAGAACGGATTCGGGCACACGACGACCGGCTTGGCGTCGGTTTCCTTGCGATTGGGGGCCTGGTTAACGACGGTCTGTGCCAGCGCAAAGAGGGCCTCGCGCGAACCGTTGATGGGCAGCAGCTGGGTCGCCGGATCCACCGTCAGGTGGTAACGCAAGTGCAACCAGTGGGCGAAGGCATCGCGCAGGGTAGCCTCACCGGCCGTGGCGGGGTAACTGGCGAGACCGCTGGGTGTACTCGCGATGGCGTCAATCATTGCCTGCCGGATGAAGGCCGGTGTCGGGTGCTTGGGCTCACCCATACCCAGACTGATATGTGCCAAGGTCGGATTCGTCGTGACATCAGCAAACAACTGGCGCAAGCGCTCAAAAGGGTAGGGCTGCAACAGGGAAAGGAGTGAATTCATGGGCGTTGATTATCCCGCTAGACGGAGACCGCGATGCCGGAGTTCCGGCCCGGATGGCACGACCGGCTACTTATTCTTGCGCGCCCTTGCAGGCTTGGTGGGCGGGGGTGCCTTTGCCGCATCGCCGAGCACTGCTTTCAAGGGGCAGATTTTGACAACGGGGCACTTGCTGCATCCGGCAACGATGGCAATGGGACAGAGGGTCATGTTGGTTCCTGTGAACGGTTCGGCGTGAACACGATGAGTATGCACTCAATTCGGGTTAACATTGCCGCCATGCTCTGGACATCACTACTCGCTGTTGAACGACCTGATCACTGTCATTGTCAGACAGTCGCGGGGCCATTGTGGCCCTGTAACGCCAGTGGGCGCCACGTGACAGGAGGCGGCAGCCATGCTTAGGGTGGCAACAGATCCAATCAAGGTGCTGATCGTCGATTCTCAACGAATCGTGCTGGCGGGTTTGCAACTACTGATTCAGGGCGATGCCCGCTTCACTGTCAGCGGTGTGGCTACCAATCGGGCGGAGGCTCTGGAGCAGATCGGTCTGCAGGAACCGGATGTCATCCTGCTTGAACTGGCCATGGGTGAAGACAATGGTCTGTACATGATTCCCGTATTTCATGCGGCGTGCAAGGCGAAGATCATTATCCTTACCGGTAGCCGGAACCTGGCATTGCATGACCAGGCTGTGATCACAGGAGCAAGAGGGGTGGTTGCAAAAGACGACTTGCCTAACTCCCTGTTTACCGCCATTGAGAAAATTCAGCAGGGTGAGCTGTGGGTGAACCGCAACGCCACTGCGCGCATCTTGCTCGAGATCGCGAAGGCGAACGCGCCCAAGAAGGCGGTACCGGAAGAGAAAAAACTGGCCAGTCTGACGAAGAAGGAAGCAAGGGTGCTACAGACAGTGGTGGCCTCGTCTGACAAGCAACTCAAGGCGGTCGCCGATGATTTGTGCATCAGTCAACACACACTGCGCAACCATCTGGCTGCAATTTATGAAAAACTCGGTGTGACCAGTCGTCTTGAACTTTACGTCTTTTGCAACAAGCACGCCCCGGTCAAGGCGAATGTCAGTTCAGTTCCTTCATGACCTGACTGAGTATCTTGACACCAAGGCCAAAGCGCTGATCAATCTTCTCCACGCGAATCACTTCGCCTTCGCAGCACAACTTGAGTTTCCCGCCCGGGGTGTCCAGATCCACCCAAAAATCAATATGTGAACCCTGTGCACATTCCTGATCCTGGACAATGAAAAGTCCACTCACGCTGACGTCTCGCGTAACCCCCGTCACGCCGTTGACGCAAGTCGACAAGGAGGTGCTGTACCGCTTGCCGCGTTGTTGTTTGGGAAAGCCGGCGGGCTCGAATGTACTCGTTCCAAATTTGCTTGTGCCAAATTTGCTGGGCCTGAACTTATTCATCATGAACTCCCTTTTTGAACGAAACACACCATCGAAGTCTTGGCATTGGCCACTATTCTATTCAACTTGCACGATCTATTGCAATGTCTGTGCCGATTCTATGGAGAAACGTCAACCCTGTTTGGAAACGCGGCGCCTGCTTGCAGTGAAACCGATCAGACCAAGTCCTGCCAGCAGCATCGCATAGGTTTCTGGTTCCGGGACGGGGGTAACCGAACCCATGCTGGCGACCAGGTAGTCTTGATTGTTGCCGTTGGTGTAGAGCTTGAAGGAGTATTGCGTGGGACCGGAGTTGCCATGCTGTGCGTTGTAGATCATGTTGTTCGCGGCGGTGACGACAGATGAATCGGTTGAACTGGTTGAACCGGTTATGTGGACACGACCAGTGGTCAAGGCACCGTCGTCTTTTGCCAGTTCCCACAGTGCCAATTGGAAGGCGGCGCTATTGACGCCATTGCCGCTGGTACTGGCATAGGACTGGGAATAGAGCTTGGATACATCAGCTTCCCGACCCGTGCCCAACGTGCTGAGAGCGGCTACGCTGTAGACCAGAGGTGACGATGAACTCCACTGAAACGGATCAATGCAGTAGGCCAGGAAAGACGTGCCGTTCGAGATGGAACCATTATGCACACTGGTACCCGTGAGGATATTGAGAGATCCAGTGAAATAATTGCCACTGCCCTCCTGAATTGGCAGCACCAGATTGAGGGTTTGCCCAGCACGAGTACCTGTTTCACTGACATACAGGGTACTGCCTGAGCCGGAACTTGAACTGTCATCGCCCGCCATCGACTCGGTGCTGAGCAAAGCGAGCGCGACCAACGCGGACAATGCAAAGAAACGATTCAGCTTGGTTGTCATGGGAACTCTCCGAAATTGGTTGTCGCTGATTGACTCCAGCGATGAACCAATTTTCGGAGCGCTGCCCTGCAATGTGAATGATCGCGGGGCACCCTTTGACTAGTAGCTTTGCTTCAGTGTATTGAAGCTTCCGGGTGGTACACAGCTACCAGTCGATCTGGTAGCAGCGCACGAAACACAGCTTGCTTCTCAAGCGTTTTTGACTGCAATCCCTTTGAATTCGCCACTGGCGATGCGTTTTTCCCATTCGGCCGGACCGGTAATATGGGCACTGGTACCGCCGGCGTCGACTGCCACGGTGACCGGCATGTCGACCACATCAAATTCGTAGATGGCCTCCATGCCGAGGTCGGCGAAGCCAAGCACCCTGGCGGTCTTGATCGCCTTGCTGACCAGGTAAGCGGCGCCACCAACGGCCATCAGATAGGCGCTCTTGTGCTTCTTGATGGCCTCGATGGCCACCGGTCCGCGCTCGGCCTTGCCTATCATGGAGATCAGGCCGGTTTTGCTCAGCATCATCTCGGTGAATCCGTCCATCCGGGTGGCCGTCGTGGGCCCGGCTGGGCCGACCGCCTCGTCCTTGACGGGATCGACCGGACCGACGTAATAAATGACGCGGTTGGTAAAGTCGACCGGCAGTTTCTCGCCCTTGGCCAGCATGTCCTGGATGCGCTTGTGTGCAGCATCGCGGCCTGTCAGCATCTTGCCGTTGAGCAGCAGGGTGTCACCCGGTTTCCAACTTGCCACCTCTTCCTTGGTCAGCGTATTGAGGTCTACCTTTTTGCTCTTGACATAGTCGGGCGTCCACTGCACATCTGGCCACAAATCGAGCGAGGGCGGGGTCAGATAGACCGGGCCGCTGCCGTCCATCACAAAATGCGCATGCCGGGTTGCTGCGCAGTTAGGAATCATGGCCACCGGTTTGCCGGCGGCGTGCGTCGGGTACATCTTGACTTTGATATCCAGTACCGTGGTGAGCCCACCCAGACCTTGGGCCCCGATGCCCAGTGCGTTGACTTTTTCGAACAGTTCAAGACGCAGTGCTTCGGTTTTCGTGAGCGCAGTGCCGGCCGATGATTTGGCCTGCAACTCGTACATGTCGAGATCTTCCATCAGACTCTGCTTGGCCATCAGTACGGCTTTTTCGGCGGTGCCACCAATGCCGATGCCGAGCATGCCGGGCGGGCACCAGCCTGCGCCCATCGTGGGTACGGTCTTGAGGACCCAGTCGACCACCGAGTCGCCCGGGTTCAACATGACCATCTTGCTCTTGTTCTCGCTGCCGCCGCCCTTGGCTGCCACGGTGACTTCGAGCGTGTTGCCGGGCACAATCTCAGTGAGAATCACCGCTGGCGTGTTGTCTTTGGTGTTCTTGCGCTCAAACTGTGGATCAGCGACCACGCTGGCGCGAAGCGTGTTGTCGGGGTGGTTGTAGGCGCGGCGGACCCCCTCATTGACCGCATCGTCCAGACTGCCGGTGAATTCACCCCAGCGCACGTCCATGCCGACCTTCAGAAATACGTTGACGATGCCAGTATCCTGGCAAATCGGGCGGTGCCCGATGGCGCTCATCTTGCTGTTGGTCAGGATCTGTGCAATGGCATCCTTGGCTGCCGGGCTTTGCTCGCGCTCGTAGGCGCGGGCCAGATGGGCGATGTAGTCGGCGGGGTGGTAATAGCTGATGTACTGTAAGGCAGCAGCGATGGATTCGATCAGGTCAGATTGGCGAATGGTGCTCATGGTGAAGTAAACCTCAGGTTGTGCAATGTCGGCGGATTGTAGGCGGGTGCAGGCGCTGGACGTGAGTCGGACGAGTCCAAAGTTTGACCTTCGTCAGTGGCATGTAAGTGCAAACCGTGACAGTCGCGGGCAGTTCAAAACTATTAGAGGAGTCCCAGCCATGAGTGAGCCATCGTCCGCCATCGAATCCGTCTTGGTCGAAAATCGTGTTTTCCCACCGAGTCAGGCCGTCATCAATGCCGCTCGTATCTCTGGCATGGAGGGCTATAACGCCCTGTGCGCCGAAGCTGCAAGCGATTTTGAGGGCTTCTGGGCCCGCTTGGCGCGCGAAAATGTGGTCTGGAGCAAGCCTTTCAGCAAGACCCTGAACGAATCCAACGCGCCTTTCTACAGATGGTTCGAGGACGGCGAGCTCAATGCCTCTGCGAACTGCCTGGACAAGCACATGGGCACGCCGGTCGAGAACAAGACCGCGGTCATTTTTGAAGCGGATGACGGTACCTTCACCAAGACCAGCTACCGGGAATTACTGATCCGCGTGAGCCAGTTCGCCAATGCGCTCAAGGCCAGCGGCATCCAGCAGGGTGATCGGGTCCTGGTCTACATGCCAATGACGCTGGAAGGCGTGATTGCGATGCAGGCCTGTGCCCGCATCGGCGCCACCCACAGCGTGGTGTTCGGCGGCTTTTCCGCCAAGGCATTGCAGGAGCGCATCATCGACGCGGGTGCCGTGGCAGTGATTACCGCCAATTTCCAGATGCGCGGCGGCAAGGAATTGCCATTGAAGGCGATCGTCGATGAAGGGTTGGCGCTGGGCGGTTGCGAGTCGATCAAGAACGTGTTCGTCTACCAGCGTACGGCCAGTGCCTGCAATATGGTGGCGGGTCGCGACATCACTTTTGCCGAAGCGGTAGCGGGACAGCCGACCGTATGTACGCCGGCCTTTGTCGGTGCCGAGCATCCGCTTTTCATTCTTTACACGTCGGGCTCCACTGGCAAACCCAAGGGGGTGCAGCATGCCACAGGTGGCTTTCTGCTGTGGGCCAAGCTGACCATGGACTGGACTTTTGACTTGCAGCCTTCGGACGTGTTTTGGTGCACGGCCGACATCGGCTGGATTACGGGTCACTCCTATGTGGCGTATGGGCCACTGGCTGCGGGCGCGACCCAGGTCATCTTTGAAGGCGTTCCGACCTACCCGGATGCGGGTCGCTTCTGGCAGATGATTGAGCGTCACAAGGTCAGCATTTTCTACACCGCGCCGACGGCCATTCGCTCGCTGATCAAGGCAGCCGAGAGCAATGAAAAAGTTCATCCGGCCCGCTCTGATCTGAGCAGTTTGCGAATCCTGGGGTCGGTGGGTGAACCCATCAATCCGGAGGCCTGGATGTGGTACTACAAGCATGTGGGCGGCGAACGCTGCCCTATTGTGGACACCTTCTGGCAGACGGAGACCGGCGGCCACATGATCACGCCACTGCCGGGCGCCACACCGCTGGTTCCGGGTAGTTGCACCTTGCCGCTGCCGGGCATCATGGCAGCGATCGTCGATGAAGCGGGCCACGACGTGCCCAATGGCTCCGGCGGTATGTTGGTGGTCAAGCGACCCTGGCCGTCCATGATCCGCACCATCTGGAACGACCCGGAGCGCTACAAGAAGAGCTATTTCCCTGAGGAAATGGGGGGCACCTATTACCTGGCCGGCGATGGCGCCGTGCGCAGTATTGACCGTGGCTATTTCCGCATCACGGGTCGCATCGACGATGTGCTCAATGTGTCCGGGCATCGCATGGGCACCATGGAAATTGAATCGGCGCTGGTGTCAAAGACCGACCTGGTGGCTGAGGCCGCGGTGGTGGGCAGACCGGACGACATGACGGGTGAAGCGATCTGTGCATTTGTGGTTCTCAAGCGATCCTGCCC
>Ga0194059_1001202_pt1 | contig 11246 bp, 11 predicted proteins | sample SepL6211m_MetaG_FD_163426 | JGI IMG/M metagenome (GOLD analysis project Ga0194059, IMG submission 163426) | Anoxic zone freshwater microbial communities from boreal shield lake in IISD Experimental Lakes Area, Ontario, Canada - Sep2016-L626-11m | ecosystem: Environmental > Aquatic > Freshwater >... | reverse complement strand
TCTCGGAGTTGAGGCCACGCAGTCGTGTTGTGGCGGGAACACAAATCACGCGGTCGACGTGGGGGATCGTCGTATCTCGCATCAACACGAGGTATGGACGCCGCTTCTCTCCGTTCGGTCGAGCCCACCAGATCTCACCGCGACTCACCACTCGTCAAGGTCCTTCTGTGCGAGGTCGGAGATGCGACCAAACTCTTGCTCTTCCGGACCCACGGGAAAGCGCGTGTAGCCGGCGACGATCGCGGCGTCGATGCGCGCCGCTTCGTCCGCCTGCAGCCACATGTTGAGGGCGGCCTGGATCAGCTGCGTGCGCGTGCGGATCGTTGCTGCTGCGTCGGGGCTGGCAAGGTAGCGATCCATTGCGGACAGCATGTCCTCGGAGAGTCGCACGCTGATTGGGCGGGCTGCCATCAGCGACGCGCGGGGAGTGTCATACGTTTCGTCATACGCCACACGATAGGGGAACAAGCGCGCCCGAGTGTGACGCTTTCACTCAGGCAGGCAGCGAGTAGCCGCCGTCGATGATCAGCGTCTGGCCGACGATCATCGTGGACTCTGTCCCCGCAAGCCAGGCAACGGCATTGGCGAGGTCTTGCGGCTCGATGATGCGACCAGCAGGCGTACGCTCGCCCATTGCGAGCATCTCGTCCTTGTTCGGAAAGTTGTCGAGGGCGTCGGTGTTGACCACGCCGCCGGAGACCGCGTTGACGCGGATGCCCATCGGCGCGAGTTCGACGCTGAGGTAGCGGACGCAGGCCTCGAGGGCCGCCTTTGAGACACCGACGAGGGTGTAGTTCTCGAGCACACGGAACGAGCCGAGCGACGAGATCGCAACGATGCCACCACCGCCACGGGCCTCCATCAGGGGCGCGGCACGCTGCGACAGCAGCATCAGGGCACGCGCGTTGGTGTCGAGCGTCCAGTCCCAGTGCTTCTCGGTCAGCTCCATCAGAGGACGGATCACACCCGAGGCGGCGTTGGAGACGAGCAGGTCGAGTCCGCCGAGCTGTTCAGCGGCCTCATCGACGAGCGCATTGCAGCGGTCGGTGTCATCGATGCGACCCTTGATTGCGTAGGCGGTACCGCCAAGCGCCTTGACCTGTGCCAGCGTCTCCTCGGCGGCATCGCTATTGCGAAGGTACGAGAAAGCAACCGTGGCACCGCGCTGGACGAGATCGAGCGTGATCGCACGGCCGATGCCACGCGAGCCCCCTGTCACGAGCGCGAGGCGGCCGTCGAGCGCGCCGCTCACGCGGGAGTGCTGGGATCGCCCCAGTCGCCCTTGGACGACGTGTAGCCAAGGCCGTCAAGCAGCGCGAGGCGCTCATCGGCATAGGCGCGCACACGATGATCCGACGGTAGGTCGACGATCAGATTCTCGACGCGCTGTCGAATCTGGTACGCAAAATGTGGTGTAGCGGGACCGATCAGGCGGTCCACGTCGCGTTCGGTGGGCTCCATACGTGAGATTCTCCCATACGATGCGCCCGATGGCATCCGACGCCGCCATACCAACGTTGCTCGACACGCTCGTCCCGACGTGGACGGACCGCACCGTGCAGGGACTTGACGTGGCCGCATCGCCCGATCGTGTTGCCGCTTCGATCCGCGCTACCTCGCTCGATGACGCGCATGTGGCGCGTGCGTTGGTCGCAGCGAGAACGTTTGGTGCCAGCCTCGGCCAGCACAAGCCGTTCGTCGAGACGGGCGACTTTGAGCCTGGCTTCGTACGTCTTGGCGAGAGCGAGCGAGAGGTCTGCCTCGGCTTTATTGGCCGCCCCTGGCCCGGTGGCGAGCCCGGAGACAGTGTCTACACGGCAGAGGAGTTCGTCGCGGCCGAGGCTCTCGACCAGGTCAAGGTTGCCGTCAGCATCCGCTGTGCTGGCGCCGATTATGGAACGCTGCTCGTGACCGAGACGCGGATCGTGGTGGGACCGCTCGCAAAGCGTCACTTTGGGCTCTATTGGCGCCTCGTCAAGCCCGCATCGGGTCTCGTGCGCTCATCGCTTCTCCGCGCGATTGCGCGCCAGGCCGAGGGCGGCACGCTGTCGTGACGACGGTGGAGGGCGCGCGCACCCGCGCCGTCTGCATTGCACGTCTCGGCGAGGTGGCGTGATGCCGATGCTGCTCGCGATCGATTTCGATGGCACGCTCGCAGACAAGGACACGGTCGACTGGTTCTGCGCGCACTATGCCCCCGCTGTCTTCGAGGAGGTCGACGCGGCGTTCGCGCGCGGCGACATCACGCTCGATGAGACACTGGCGCGCCAGGTTGCGCCGATTACTGCGACCCAGGACGAGGTCGTGGCGTTTCTGATCGACACCGTCAACGTGCGGCCCGGCGTGCCCGAGCTCCTGACCTTCTGTGATCAGCACGACATCGAGGCCGTGATCGTCTCGTCGGGCTTCGACAATCTGATGCACCCGTACCTGCAGGCGCACGGTTACGACCTACCGATCTACGCGCACTCCGTCACGTTCGGCCCCGAGGGGATGCGCGTGCAGTTGCGTGGTCGTGCCGAGTGCGACCTGTGCGGCGTGGCCTGCAAGCGTGCGGAAGTGCGGGATATCGCGGCCGGTCGCAGCATCGCTTACGTTGGTGACGGGCCGTCTGACCTGTGCGCGGCCGAGGCTGCCGACATTCGCTTCGCCCGCGCCTCGCTTGCCGAGCACCTTGAGAGCGAGGGCTATGCATACCTCCCTTTTGAGAACTTTCATGACGTCCGGCTCGGACTCGCCATGGCGCTTGGCGTAGGGCCGTAACGTAGTCGTTAGGCTGAACGAATGCTGGCGCCGCTTCTCGCACTGAGTGCGTCCGTGATTTGGGGTGTGGCGGACTTCCAGGCCGCGCTCCGTGCGCGGTTTGTCGGCCCGCTCGTCGTCGCGGCATTCGCCCAGATCGCCGGCACGTTGGTGCTGCTCGTGCCGATGCTGTTTTTTCGGGACGCGTTTCCCGGTTGGCAGATCTGGATCCCCGGGATCGTGGCGGGCATCATGGGCAGTGTTGGGCATGTCTTGTTCTACGCGGCCCTTTCGCGTGGCCCGATGGGTGTCATCGCACCGATCTTGGCGATGTCGTCTGCGGGCCCCGTGTTGTTTGCGGTGTTGAAGGATGGCGAGCGACCCGCGGTACTCCAGGTGATTGGCTTAGCGCTTGCTATTACCGGCGTCGTACTGGTCAGTCGTCATGCCTCCGAAGGCGATTCGAAACACGGCAAATACGGAGCCGTACCGATTGCCTTATGCGCCATTCTCGTCGGCACCATCATGTACATCGCGCTTGATGCTGCCTCTGACCAATCCGGACTCTGGGGTGTCACCGCCCAGCGCAGCGTGTCGCTGCCAATTCTTCTGGTGGCACTGTTTGTGGTCCGTATGCGTAGTGGCAGTAAGCCACCCAAAGGCGCGTTTCGTGCGATCGCGCCGATTGGCATCATGGACACGATGGGCCTTTTGCTCTTCGCGTACGCCTCATCGGTTGGCGACTTTAGTCTCGCGATCGTGTTGGCGAGCCTCTACCCGGTCGTCACCATTCTCTTGGCTCGGATTCGACTCGGTGAGCACCTCGCGTTGACGCAACGCATCGGAGCAGTCATTGCGTTGGCCGGTGTTGCCGCGATCGTCGGGGGCTGATCACGGCGTAGCGGCTGGCTGTGGGTAGAGTTCGGCCGTGGCTACCGACGCGATTCCTGACCTCTTGGCCGAACTCGATGCGCTCGTGGGGCTCGCTCCTGTCAAGGCTGGCGTCGAGCGGCTCGTGGCGATTCATCAGCTCAATAGCGTGCGGGTGACTGATGGTGAGCCGATCATTGCGCACGATCTCGACCTGATGTTTATGGGCGATCCAGGCACGGGGGAGGATCAGGTGGCCGCACTGATTGGTCGGCTCTACGTCGCCCTTGGACTGTTGCCGACGGGGCAGGTCGTGGAGGTGCAGCGAGGCGATCTTGTTGGCGCGACCGCCGAGGAGACGCAGGCTCGCGTTCTGGCCGCAGTAACAGCCGCCAGCGGTGGCATCCTCTTTGTCGACGATGCCGAGCAGCTGATTCCCCTGGTGCCCGAGGATCAAGGGATCGTCGCTTTGGCCGCGATCGCGGCGGCAGTCGAAGCGCGTCCCGTCCCCTTCGCCTGCATCGTCTCTGGCCCCACGGATGCGGTCGATGCGATTGCACTGCACTACCCCGCATTTGTCTATGCCCGCGCCGCTGCGCTCGAGTTTCCGCGTTACACGGCCGACGAGCTTGTTGCGATCTTTGAGCGCGGTGCGGCGGATCTGCAGATCGCGGTGCCCAAGCCTGTTGAGGCAGCGCTGCTGGAGCACTTCGTAGCGGTGCACGACCGTGGCGACTTTCGTAGCGCGCGCTATGTGCCAGCGTTGCTGGAGGAGATGTACGCGCGCCTTGCCACGCGCACGATGAGTGACGGCAAGGCCGACGGCAACGAGCACCGTCGGTTTGCCGTTGCGGATGTGCCCGAGCCGGCCTCTGCGATTACCGCCGACACTGGCATCCGCATCGGTTTCAGCGGAGATCTCGGCGGGCGTTAAACGCGATCTGAGCCGTCGGGATCTTCGTCGAGCATGGCGCTGTGCGTCACTGTCTCCCCATGCTGCTCGACCGCGCGCTCAATCAGTTCGATGCCCGCGGCACGCAGCCGAGGGTGATGCAGATCGGCTGGATGTAGATCGATGCGAATGCGAGGAGCACGACGGATTGCATGGCTAGCGAGGCGGACAGCCGTGGGTGTAATGGCGCGCCGGGTAGCCGTTGAGGCACCGACACCGAGGCTCGGAACGGTGATTGAACGGGTCGCAGTATTGAGTGAAACCCGCGTCGCCCACCAATTCAGGCCAGCGATGCGCAGCGCCCGACTCGACAGGCGTGGCGCCGCGTAACACGGAGCGATGAACCCGCGACAGTCCACACCGAGCGTCACTAGCGCTTGTCGCGCGAGTTGCATTCGTGCGGCTGCTGCGCCATCACTAAGGGTCCGAAACTCACGTTCGTCGCCACGTCGCGTTGCCGCATGGGAGTATCCGTGTACCACAGGCTCATCTCCTTGGGTGATGACGGCTTGCAGCCACGTCGTGACTGGCTCCGTCCATTCGTCGATCAGGTGGAAGCGGGGGACGATCAAGAGACTGACTGGACCCTGCGTCCGCTCACCAATCAGGCGACGCCACTCGACGGCCTCGGCAAAACGACTCGGCGCGACATCGTGAATGGCGAATACGTGGCGTCGACTCACGCGGCGTGCTGACCCTCCGCGGCGCGGCCCGCGAGCAGGCCGTAGAGAGCCCATTCGCGGTCGAACGTACGCGACCACGACAACTGGTCGAGTTCGGGTACTGGCGCTGGTTGTGTCAGCGCGTGGCTGACGCCGCTGATCAACGCCGAGACGCTATTGGGCTCGACCGTATGGAAACCGTCGAGCGACACCACCTCTGCGACGCCGCAGTCTGCCGGCAAGACGACGCGGCAGCCACAGGCAGCTGCCTCAAGAGGCGCGAGCCCAAAGGTCTCGCCCGAATTGACATGCACGAAGCAGTCCGCGTTGGTGTAAAGGCGGGCCAAGTCGGACCGTCTCTCAAGGTGGCCAAGAAAGCGGACGCGCTTCGTGACGCCGAGCTCGGCGGCCCGTCGTCGCATCTCCGGTTCGGCCGAGCCGGCGCCCGCAATCATGAGCACGCAGTCGCTCTGTAGGCCAGCGAGCACGTCGATCAAAAGGGTTGGACGCTTTTCGGACGAGAGTCGGCCCGCGTGGACGAGCAAGGTCTCATTCGGCTCAGCAAACTGCCGGCGATAGTCGACCTCGGGGGCACGTGGATGGAAGGTCTCGGTATCGACACCGAGCGGCGACACATAGATGTGCGCGTCGCTCCGCTCACGCAGGCGCGTGGCTACGGCCTGCGACGTAGCAATCACCGCATCGGGGCCATCAAGACCACGCGATTGAAGGATCCGCAAAACGTGTTGCGCCGGGAGACGCAACGGCGTGGGCATCCCGGCCGCGCCCGACTCGATCTCCGAGTGCACGATCAGCACGACGGGAATGCCGCGCATATGCGCCCAGCGGCAGAGTCGACGCGGGAATGCCGTCGCGTCGTGGATCACCAACACGGTCGGCTGGAGGCGATCGAGAGCCTGCATGATCGGACGAGGATGAGGGATCAACCGATACCCCGTCTCCTGCGCCGTTGGCAGCCCCGGCACGACCACGATCGGCGTACGGGCGACGCGATCGACCTTCGCCGTCGTGCCTGGCACCACCATCGCGTGCCGTAATCGCTGCGCTTGGGCAAACGCAGCCTTGGCGTGCAGGTAGGTCCGAATGCCCCCGGACTTAGGTGCGTACCACTGTGTCACGTCGACGACGTTCAACGCCTACATCACTCCCGATTCGATCGAGCGACGACGACCGTTCGGGGCGTAGTTGGCGCCGCGTTGAAGGTCTGCGTAGTCGCTGCCAAGCAGCTTGAAAATGTCGTCCCACGTCGGGCGCGACACCATCGCTGCCCGAGCAGCAGCGCTCATCGTCTGACGCAGCTTCGCATCGGTCACGATCGGGAGCAGCGCAGCCGCCATATCCTCGACCGAAGCGCTCCGTGCGTGGCTCCCGGTTACACCATCAATCACCTGCTCGGCCAGCGCTGTCTCGCGTGGCACGACGGTGGGGAGGCCGCTCGCCTGTGCCTCGAGCGCGACCTGACCCAACGTCTCCGACACCGAGGGCAGACAGAACACGTCCGCCGAGGCGTAGACCGCAGCGAGGCGTGGCCCCGTCATCGGACCCAACAGCCGGTGGGGAGAGTGCTCCAACTTGGCGGCGAGAGCATCGCGTGCAGGGCCGTCGCCGACGATCGCAAGGCGGACCGGATGGCCTTCGCGAGCAATCATGTTGACGGCGTCAATCAGGCGGTCGATGCCCTTCTCTTCCGAGAGCCTGGCAACGACCAGCACCACGACAGCGTCGGCATCGCGCGTCATCGTGCGACGGGCAAACCACGAGTGGTGCGTCGGAGCAAAGCGCTGGGTGTCAACACCGCGTCCGAAGATCCGAATCTTGTCGGCGTCGATGCCTTCGTGGGCAAGTCCTTCCGCGATCATCACGGTCGGAGCGAAGACCAAATCGGCCTGACGATAGAGCCACGTCGACGCAGCACGGACAGCCTCAGCGGCCAGCCGATCGCCTGTCAACGTGAGGGTATAACGTGCGAGCTGCGTCGAGTGGGTCACGGCAAACGGCAGCCCCAAGACTCGCGCAGCAAGCATCCCCGCGAGGCCCATCGGGCCCGGGCTTGCTGCGTGGATGATCTGCGCACCCGACTCTTCGATGATGTCCATCAGCTCGATCATCGAAGGGAAACCGAGTGTAAGGCCCTCGTCCTGATACGCGGGGACAGGCAGCGTGATCAGTGGCTTGAGTGTGATCAGACCCGGCTTTTGTGCAGCGCGGTTACCCGCCGCAACCACCGTCATTGGAAGATCCAGCGCTGGCGCTCGCTCGGCGAGTCGCCGCATTGTCCCGGCAACACCATTCAGCTCGGCAAAGGTGTCGGTCAGCATCAAGGCGCGTGGCGGGGACACGTTGAGAGGATCGTCACCGAAGAACTCGCTATTGATCAGGCGCGCATGACGAGCTTCGGCGGCGTGATAGCCCGCGCTGGTCAGGTAGGGCGCAGCGAGCGTCATTGCACCAAACAGGAGACCGATGCTGTGCCCGATTCGGGCGATACCGCCAACGCCATCAGTCGGGGTAACAATCTCGGTCAGCAGCTCCCGTTGGGCCCACGTGGCCGCAATCTTGAGGCGAGCATGGCTTCGCTCAGGACCCTCGGGAATGCGATAGGTCTTGCGCCAGGCGCGGCGGACATCCTTGTCGGCACGAATGCGATCCTCGAGGCCACTCGTCTGCTCCTCGCCGCTTTCGTGCAGTTCGTCGTCGTCATCTAGCTCGATGTCGTCGTCTGGGAGCGGGTACTCGAGCATGTCGCCAACCAAGCCACGCAACTGCTGCGGCACGGGGCACGAGTTGCGCTCCGTCGCAGCCTTGATGGCCAAGCCGATCATCGCGTGGGAGAGGGCGGCGGTCGACCCGTGCTGTCCGCGCAGGGTGGTCGAGCCCATTCGAATGTGCTGCATCAGCTCGGCGACAGTCGCTGCGGGCGGTGTCTCCGTGTACGTCGCAGCGGCGTCCAGCAGACCATGGTCATCGCTGCCAGCAGTCAGCGAGCGCTGCTCGGGGCGGCGAGGCGTCAGGCCGTGCTTCTCAGCCAGCTTGCTGAGGAACTCGGGGGTGGCTGACTCGGCAATCCGGACGGCAGTCGTGTTGCCATCGCGACTCCGCGCACCGTTGCGCCCCTCCCAGATTGGGAACAGCAAGAGGCAGCGTTCGAGGTGTGAGGGTGTCAGGTCGGCGCCGATCCGAAACAGGGGATGCGCGAGGGCGTGCGTGATGTCGCGCTGTTCCAAGAGCTCGACGAGGGCGTAGACGTCGGAGCGCACGGCGTCGATGGCGGCGAAGTCTGCCTCCGAGATGTTCCAACAGAGCACGTGCAGCGGCGTGCCATCTTCGGGAAATCGTGTCGTGACTTCGACGCTAATGAAGGCGTCAGGGTGATGCGCGATTTCGAGGGCGCCGGCGATCGTGTCGTGGTCTGTCAGCGTGACGAAGTCCATGCCGAGCCGCTTCGCCTTCTGATACGCATCCTCGGGGCTCGTGTACGACTCGGGCAAGAGCGCGTTCTTCAGAAACCAGTTGCCCGTTTCTGTCGAGGCTTTCGAGTGAAGGTGCAGGTCGACGAGCGCCATGATCGAACTCCTAGTGCCAGGGAGTGGTCACGAGGGAGTCTTCGGGTCGTGCCAGACGGAGTGGGGCCTCTGGGGTGATCACGCGGTAAAGCCACGCCCGAATCAGACGTGGACCAACGCGGAATCCAAGATGGAGCCATGGTGAAGCCGAAGCGAATCGTCTCCACCTCGTTACGCACAAAACGCCTGCAAAACGACGCTTTTTGCGGGTCAGATGCTGGCGCCGGTCAGATAGCCATCGTGGATGGCGTCCTCCCAGCGGCGCGGCGAGCGGGCATCGCCAACCGGGCGGGCATCGATACCGCGCTCGGTCAGTTCGAGACAGAGTGCGTCGTTGGCGATATGGCGGCCCGCATGGAGGACGACGGGTGCCTTGAGGGTCCGCTCGACGCCGTCGTAGCGGCCGACGATCGTGACCGCACCGGGGCCGATGCTCTGGACGATGACGTCGGAGAGGATCATCACGCCGGCCTCGTGGAGGCGCTTGAAGACGGGGCGCTCGGCGTGGTTTTCGGCGATCTCCTGGAGCGGTGCAATGCCGTCGGGGATCAGCGTCACGTGGCGCCCCGCGAGCGCGAGTGCCTCGGCCGGGCCACAGCCCTTGCGGCTGCCCTCCTCATCGACCAACAGCACGTTGCCGTCGGGGATGGGCGTGCCATCGAGCCAGTCATCAATGGCGATGGTGTGCTCGGGGGAAGCAGGCAGGGCGCCTGTCGCCACGAGGACGAAGTCTGGTTGGAGCGCCACGATCGTGTCGGCGTCGGCCGTGACACCGAGTTGCACCTCGACGCCGAGTACGTCGAGCTCGTTGGCGCGCCACTGCCAGAGATCGTTGAGCGAACTGAGCACGGGCAGGGTCGCCGTGCGGGTGATCTGCCCACCGAGCCCGTCGCGCGCTTCAAGAAGTGTCACCCGATGGCCTCGCTCGGCGGCATGACGGGCGGCTTCGAGCCCGGCAACGCCACCGCCCACGACGACCACATGTCCAGGATTCGTCGTGGGACCTGCCGCGCGCTCTGCCTCCATGCCGGAGGTCGGGTTCTGGGCACACGCGATCGGAAACTTCCGCATCCGACGGGCAATGCAGACGTTCTGGCCGACGCACATGCGAATTCGGTCTCGCTCGCCCCGCTCGAGCTTGTTGACGAGGTCGGGGTCGGCCATCAAGGCGCGGGTCATGCCGACGAGATCGCAGGTTCCCTCCACGAGTGCCTGTTCGCCCAACTCTGGGCGGTTGATCTTGCCCTCGGCGAGGATCTTGAGTGATTTGGCCACGGCTTTGGCCCGCGCGGCATTGGGGATGCCGATACCGGGAGGGATGTCGAGTGGCGGGATGATCAGTTCTGTGTGTTGATAGTCGCCGTTGCCGACGCCCATGTAGTCGATGTCGCACTCGGTCTCGAGATACTGGACGAGGCGCTCAAAGTTCGGGGTGCGGACACTGACTGTGACACCGAGAATCGGGTCGGGCCCGATCGCCTCGCGCACGGCGTGCAGGATCTCGACAGCAAAGCGCGTCCGATTCTCGAACGACCCGCCGTACTCATCCGTGCGTAGGTTTCGATCGTCATAGAAGAACGCATCGATCAGCGTGTCGTAGGAAAACATGCACTCGATACCGTCGGTGCCCGAGAGCATCACGGTCCGTGCAGCATCGGCGAACCGCTCGGTAATCAGGCTAATCTCGGCGGCTGTCATCGCGTGGATGCGACCGACACCCAAGTAGCCCGGAGCGTCCGATGGCCCCCATTGCTCCCCGCCACTCGCCAACGGGTCGGCGTTCGGACCCATGTGGTACAGCTGGTTGATCAGCGTGCCACCGTGGACATGGACGGCATCGACGACGCGCGTCAGCCCCTCCACAAAGCCCGGCTTGGTGTGGTCGTAGTTTTGCGGCGTGACCCGACCGGTCGGGTGCGGCGGAATTGGCTCCATCACCAAGAAGCCGGTGCCGCCAGCCGCGCGGGCTGCGTAGTAGTTGCGTACGCGATCGCCGTGGATGCCGTTGTCCGAATAGGACTGCGTGTGGGCGGTAAACGTGACGCGGTTCTTGACGTGCTTGCCGCGGATCTCGAGGGGGGAGAGCAGGTGCTCCATGAGGAGATCCTAGTAGGTTGCCACGGCGATCATCAGGGGACGGGTAAGCGCGTCGACGCAGCCGCTAGAAGCGCTGCTGGTCGCGCATCCGCAGCATCGCTGCGATCACCTCGGGGGGCACGCCCAGCGCCTGCGCCTCAGCGATCGGATCGGGGCGACGCTCGAGCGCAGCCAACGCATCGGGAGAAAGTTCCCCGCACGTCACCTGCGCCGCAATCGCAAAACGCTCGGCCACCTCGCGGGCGGCGGCGACGGAGATCGTCACGAACGTCTCGGTCGACTTGCTGAGTCGCTCGAAGCCACCGTTGGCATCGACGATCTCCGGAGCCTCATTGGCCC
>Ga0194059_1001200_pt1 | contig 11261 bp, 2 predicted proteins | sample SepL6211m_MetaG_FD_163426 | JGI IMG/M metagenome (GOLD analysis project Ga0194059, IMG submission 163426) | Anoxic zone freshwater microbial communities from boreal shield lake in IISD Experimental Lakes Area, Ontario, Canada - Sep2016-L626-11m | ecosystem: Environmental > Aquatic > Freshwater >... | reverse complement strand
GAATTTTACAAAACATTTAAGCTTCTTTACACTTGCTAAAAGATGTCTAAATAACTATTTCACAAGAACAATAAAGTATCTGTGGTATTTGTTGGATAGTGGATGAAAGTTAGGGGGTGTAAGCTCTACAGAGGGGTGGCATCACGAAGTGATGACGGGGTATTTTGTAGCTTCACACGGCACAAACCCCCTCGCCCAAAGGGAGAGGGCCGGGGTGAGGGGCGCCAGCCAAGACAAATACATTTTTAATGAAGCAGAGGTATCGTAGGGGTAAGCTTTGGCTTCCCGCGGTTAAATGTTGTACGACTGCTAAATTTAGCAGCTTCAGGTTTTTTCTCACATTCATTTTTGCTTGTTGGAGCAATAACCCCAGTCGACTTCGTCGCCAGCCCCTTGCAAGGGGCATTTTATTATACCAAAACTTGCACAATGTAAGATTATCTATTGAATTTATTTGAGTGACTCAACAAAAAGTGAGAATTCAAAAAAGACTTGAAAATAAGGATAAAACTATCTGGGGAATATCTATAATTCTGGTTCTCGGTCCAATTTCAATTAAGTTTTTAAATGACTTTGTTTCAAACCAGTCCAAAGAAATTTTTAAATGGGAATTAACAAAAATTGATTATGCAGGAAATCTTGTTAGTGCTTTTCCTTTTTTAAAAGGTTATGATGTAGGCTTGCTTTTATCGGTAAATAAATACTTGAACGTGCTGCTTATTATTGTATTAGTAATCTTTTGTATTTCAATTGTTAAAGCCATTCTTGAATTTCTACTCTACATAAAATTTAAATCAGATGACAAAGACCTTTATATTGAGAAAAAAGAAGATACAGAGAACATCAATTTGATTCACAGTGATAAACCGTTGAATTACACAACTTTTAAAGAAAAGTTTTTAAACGAAGACGGTGATGGGGAAAAGTCTGAAAATTCAGAAAGCAAAACTATACCTGAGACGATTTTCAACAATTTTAAAAACCTAATTAAAGAGGATAGCGAACCTCAAGTAATCTCACTAACTGCTTCTTGGGGTGCAGGTAAAACTTCCTTTTTTTGAATATTTCAGGGTTGGTCAGATGAGAATAAACAAACTAAGCAAAGCTACGCTTTTTATGAATAAAGCCCTTGGATGGGGCTGACGACGTAGTCGACTGGGGTTATTCTTTTATCAAGCAAAATGAACGTAGGAAAAACCTAAAGAGATAGGGTGTGCAGTCCACAAGGTAATATAACCGCGGGAATGGCAAGCATTCCCCTACGTCATTTACAACTCTTAATATCCTTTCGTTGCTACCACCCCTCACCCCGGCCCTCTCCCATTGGGCGAGGGGTTTCGCTGTCGCTCTATGTTTAACCTCGGGAAGCTAAAGCTTACTACTACATTTGATGTAATTAATAATCGTCACTTGCGTCCGCTAGGACATCAACGCGGGTGCCTACCGAATAGGCCTACGCAACAAAGTGCGGTGCGGGCGAAGCGGAGAAGAGGAATAAAACTTAAACAGCTACATTTAGCCGCCGTTCAAAATTTAGCCACGGGATGATAAAGCACTCCCCTACGTTTGGTACAATGTTTTAATCACGGGAGGATAAATCCTTCCCTTACACACCCCGAAAACTCACCCTACCCCTAAACATTGACAAAAGCTGGTATGTTACTTGCCCTTAAAAGGCTTTCAAACCAACGATAACGCATAACAAGTCCGCAAAATATGAATCAAAAACAACCCCAAAATGAGGCCCTAAGCAAAATCATGCAATACAATACTGATGAATTTTTGAAGGACAGCACCTTTATTCCAAATCCTCACGAATACATAACTGTGCGTGGAGCTCGAGAACATAACTTGCAGGATATTTCCTTGGTTGTGCCTAAAAATAAATTGGTAGTTTTTTCAGGGCTTTCTGGGTCTGGTAAATCTAGTTTGGTGTTTGATACTATTTATGCTGAAGGACAACGCCGCTATGTGGAAAGTTTGTCTGCTTACGCTCGCCAATTTTTGGGACTAAAAGAAAAGCCTGATGTGGACTCGATTGATGGTTTATCTCCAGCAATTTCTATTGATCAAAAAAGTACTTCCCACAATCCCCGTTCTACTGTTGGTACAACTACCGAAATCTACGATTACATGAGACTTTTGTATGCTAAAATCGGTACTCAACACTGCCCAGTTTGTAACGCTGAAATTACCGGCGAAAGCGTGACTCGAATGACTGATCGTATCATGCAATTAAAAGCTGGTTCAACTATAGTTTTGCTCGCTCCGCTTGTGGATGGTCAGAAAGGTTGGCACAAACAGTTGGTTTTTGACGCCAAGAAAAATGGCTTTAGACGTATCCGCGTTGATGGTAAAATCATGCTTACCGAGGAGGCTGAAAAAGTTGATCTAAATAAACAAGAAAGACACTCTCTGGAAGTTGTTGTAGACAGACTTGCACTCAACCCTGAAAATCGAGATAGACTTATCGACTCATTAGAAACTACTTTAAAATTTGGAAAAGAAAAAGCTATTATTCTTCATCTTTTGGAGGATGGCACTGAAGAAAAACTTTACTTTAATAAAAACCGAGCTTGTCCAAATGGTCATGGAAATCCTGGCGATATGGAGCCTCGAAGCTTTAGTTTCAACTCACCTCACGGAGCTTGTCCAACCTGTACTGGACTTGGACTTGTTACTGAAATTGACCCAGACCTAGTAGTTCCAAATAAAAAACTATCTATCATGGAAGGTTGTATCAGACCTTTAAGTAGACTAAGTATTTCTGGAGGGTGGCTGACCAAGATGTTTGAGACGATGGCCACCACTTACAACTTTAAGCTGACTACTGCTTGGAATCAACTAACCAAAAAGCAACAGGAAGTAGTCTTGTACGGTACACCAGATGAAAAGTTTGAAGGTGTGATCAAAAACCTTGATCGTAGGTATAAAGAAACTACCAGTGAGTCAGCCAGACGCGATATTGAAAACTACATGACCAAGGGAACTTGCCCTACATGTGGTGGTAAAAGATTGAAACAAGCAAGTCTTGCTGTAACTATTGTTAGCGAAAATATTGCTGATGTTTGCAATTTATCAATCGATGACTGTTTGGCCCACTTTTTGGTGATGCAGAAAAATGAAGACAAACAATTGAGTCAAAAGGAATATGACATCGGAAAATTAATTCTCAAAGAAGTTGTTTCTCGTTTGAAATTTTTACAAAATGTTGGCTTGGAATATCTCACTCTAGCCCGAAGTTCGGATACACTATCCGGTGGAGAAGCTCAGCGTATTCGTCTAGCTACTCAAATCGGTTCAGGTCTAACAGGAGTTTTATATATCTTGGACGAACCTTCCATTGGTTTGCACCAGAGAGACAATTCTAAGCTTTTAGAAACGCTTAAGTATCTTAGAGATTTAGGTAATTCTGTTTTGATTGTTGAACATGATGAAGAAACTATGAGAGAGGCAGATTTCTTGGTTGATATTGGCCCAGGTGCTGGTAAATTTGGGGGGCATATTGTGGCTCTGGGAACGCCAGCTGAAGTTGAAAAAATTGATGGTTCACCAACAGGTAGATTTTTAGCTGGGAAAGAAAAGATTCCAGTACCAAAAAAGCGACGTGTAGTAAAAATTGATGAGGTTAAACAGACTATCGAAGATGATCTTAAGCGTAATGAAATAGTTGGCCCAAAGACTGTAATTACTGACAACAAGAAAATCAAAAAAGAAGCTGGAATCGCGATTATTAATGCTAATGAGAATAATCTAAAAAATGTTAGTGCCTATATCCCATTGAAAAAATTCGTATGTATTACTGGTGTTTCAGGTTCTGGTAAATCCACATTAATCAACGATATTTTCTCAAATTACTTGATGAACTATTTCTACGATAGTCACCGCGTAGTGGGTAAGGTTGAAGATATTCAGGGTTTGAACTTTATTGATAAAGCTATTATTATTGACCAGTCTCCAATTGGAAGAACACCACGAAGCAACCCTGCAACTTATACCGGATTGTTCACCCCAATTCGCGAACTATTTGCTTCATTACCTGAGTCAAAAGCACGAGGTTATAGTCAAGGCAGATTTAGTTTTAACGTTCCTGGTGGGAGATGTGAAACTTGTCAGGGAGATGGAATTATCAAAGTAGAAATGAACTTTTTACCTGATGTATACGTGGTCTGTGAGGATTGCCAAGGTAAAAGATACAATCGTGAAACACTGGAAATTCAGTACCGTGAAAAAACTATAGCTGATATTTTAGAAATGAGTGTAGCTGACAGTTATGAATTTTTCCTGAACCATACTATTATTAAACGAAAGCTGGAAACTTTAAATGATGTTGGTTTAGGTTATGTTCATCTTGGACAGTCTGCCACAACTTTATCTGGAGGAGAAGCTCAAAGGGTTAAACTTGCTACCGAATTATCTAAAGTTGGTACAGGAAATACTTTGTATATTTTAGATGAACCTACTACCGGTCTTCACCCCTTGGATGTAAAATTACTACTTGGAGTACTTCATCAATTAGTTGATAAAGGAAATACCGTTCTGGTAATTGAGCACAACTTGGATGTAATCAAAACTGCCGACTGGTTGATTGATTTAGGCCCTGAAGGTGGAGATAAGGGAGGTGATATTATTGCTATCGGTACCCCTGAAGAAGTAGCCCAAAATGTTGCAAGTTACACTGGTAGTTATCTGAAAAAGGTCTTAGAATGACCCACCCCTAACTAGCCACCACAGTAAAGTAAATAGTCTGTGAGTAGTTTCCATTACTTGAATAAGCAGGAATTCTACACTTGCTGGTCACTCCATCAATATCATACCTTCCAGGTAAAACTTGTAAACCTCCTGTAGAGAATAGATTCACTGAAGCTTGATTTGAAGTAATTGTGGTCTTGCTACCTTTAACTAATTTTTGTTGATTATTACTTGCTCTAGCTGCTCCAGGATTAATACCTGTTACTTTACTACCTGCTGCTTGAGGATTGATTGCACAGTAAAGTTTTCCACTATCTGTAGAAGTTGGAGCATCTATGTCTTCATTACCTTCTTCTCCTTTTTCATCAGGATTTGCTCCCAGGGCAATATTTCTTCCTGTTCCTTGATTGATAAAGTTTCCAAAGGTAGCCGAAACCGAGTAGGCATTTAGACTACTACCAGTAAGATCTTCAAAGAGAATATCGTTGATTGTAGTATTAATTGATTGTCTATTAGGGGAAATGTTAATTGCTTGGTAGGTTAAGCTTTGTTCTGCTGGGGAACAAGTGATTGGATCTGTTAGAATACCATCATCTCTTACAAATTGATAAGTACCAGTATCGCCACTAGAACATAAATCATTATCTGCTATTGAATCTCCTGGGTATAGAGTTAGAGATCCTGTACTTACACATAGACCTGCAAAGGTTGTACTAGCACCCCCACCTGCTGTGTTAACAGAACAAGTACCCGTTGAGGTAACAGTAATTTGATTTCCATTGGAATAACTGCTACCACTACCACTAGCTGCGTATTGAGAATAGAAGCCTCCTACCACCGCTCCTACTGGAATGTTGTTACAAGTTAGTGTTGTTCCAGATCCTGTTACAGGACAACTGATTATATTTCCACCTGTTCCAATTCTTAGGTTTACACTTCCTGAGAGAGTGTTTAGGTTTACGCTTGTTGTTACTGTACAGTTTGTTGTTGTGGCTATTGCTGTTGAGGTTGGGGTGCAGGTTATTGAAGAGATGTCGCTGTTTTGGATTGGGGGGTTGGAATTATTTGCTTGATAAGTAAAGCCACCAGTTAGTGTATAGGTATTATTTGCTCCATCTATAATTACTACATTTACCGGACCTACAGCATGAGCTGGTGTTATACCAGTTATGGTGGTTGGATTTACAAGTGTTATTGAGGTGGCTGCGATTCCATCAAAAGTAAGTTGCATTGTGCCAGCAGTTACAGCATTCACATCTCCGGCGGTGTATGGAAGCTCGTCATCTCCGATATTATTTGTATTACCGTAGCCAAGTTCTCCACTTCCATTGTACCCCCAACAACGCACATTTCCGGTAGAAAGTAAAGCACAAGTATGACCAGATGCACTAATTTGTGTAACTGTACCCCCTACATTCACATCTCCAGCACTATTTGGAAGCTCATCATCTCCAATATTGTTTGTGTTCCCATAACCAAGTTGACCAAAAGTGCTATCTCCCCAACATCTCACATTTCCAGAAGAAAGTAGGGCACAGGTATGAGAACCTCCAGCCACGATTTGGGTTACAGAACCACCTACATTCACATCTCCAACACTATTTGGAAGCTCATCATCACCGATAGTATTTATATTACCATATCCAAGTTGACCAGACCCATTATACCCCCAACATCGTACATTTCCGGTAGAAAGTAGGACACAGTTGTGACCAGATCCAGTACTAATTTGTATAACAGTACCGCCTACATTCACATCTCCAACACTATTTGGAAGCTCATCATCACCAATATTGTTTATATTACCATAACCAAGTTCTCCATTACCATTATACCCCCAACATCTCAAATTTCCTGTAGAAAGTAAAGCACAGGTATGGCTATCCCCAGCACTAATTTGTGTCGCTGTGCCTCCAATATTCACATCTCCAACACTATTTGGAAGCTCATCATCTCCAATATTGTTTATATTTCCATAACCAAGCTGACCATAGCCATTATCTCCCCAACATCTCACATTTCCAGAAGAAAGTAGGGCACACGTATGAGAACCTCCAGCCACGATTTGGGTTACAGAACCACCTACATTCACATCTCCAACACTATTTGGAAGCTCATCATCACCGATAGTATTTATATTACCATATCCAAGTTGACCAGACCCATTATACCCCCAACATCGTACATTTCCTGTGGAAAGTAAAGCACAGGTGTGAGAGGCTCCAGCAGCAATCTGTGTAACGGTACCCCCTACATTCACATCTCCAACACTATTTGGTAATTCATCATCTCCAATATTGTTTATATTACCATATCCAAGCTCTCCTTCAGTATTATACCCCCAACATCTTACATTTCCAGTAGAGAGTAGAGCACAGGTGTGGCTGTATCCAGAAGCTATAGAAACTATACTTGCTCCGTCAGCAAATGTACCATCTTGTAAAGTAGCAGTAACTGCAGTACCTCCAGCCACAGGACCTACAATAGGGCTCAAGGTGGCGTATGGTTGTAAAACCCTAATATTGTTTCCATTAGCGTAGGTGGAGCCACTTCCAGAGGCATTGTATTGACTGGCAAAAGTACCTGCACTTGCTCCCACAGCTACATTATTACAAGTTATAGTTGTGCCGCTAGCTCCTACTGGGCAGTTTGTCACAATCCCAGAAGCTCCAATTCTAACCTTTATACTCCCAGAAAGGCTATTTTGATCGATAGTGGTGGTAATAATACAGCTTACTGTAGTATTAGCAGTAGTAGGACTAGGACTACATACCATTGAGGAGATATTTGAATTTTGAATTTGCGGTGCTTGATACTCATAACCACCAGTTAGGTTGAAGGAGTATCCACCAGAGTTTGTCACTACCACATCCTTAAAACCTTTAGTTTTGGCAGGAGTGGTAAAGGTGAGTTGGGTTGGTGAAATATAGTTAGCAATCACTTCGGTACCATCAATTTTTACTGAAGTTTTATCGATCACCCAAGTAGTGTAAAAACCGTCTTGATTTCCTGCCGAGGTGATGGTCTTGCCTCCAATACCAATTGTATCAAAATATTCTCCAGCTATGTATAATTTACCGTTGTATTCATATATCGCCCTAACTTGATTTCCGCCAACCCCATTTATGGCAAGCTGTCCCCCTGTCCCCCCGATTCCTTGTAATTGAACTAAGTTACCGCTAGTATCATATTGGGCAAAAAAGGCGTTGGTACTATTGCCACTAATAGTTTTAGAACCATCTGAAAGCACATCGTCATAAGCTCCAGCAATCCAAATTTTATCGTTGGAATCAATAAAAATATCTCTAGCAGTGGTAAAATCTTGAGGAGTGCTTAGAGTTTTAACCCACTGGAAAGCTCCGCTACCATTTAGTTTGGCTGTAAATACAGATGTGCCAGTAGGCGAGCCTGTGACATTAAGGGAACCAAAAGAAGCGGTAGGGGCTCCAAAATAGCCCGTAATATAAATATTTTGATTAGAATCTAAAGCCAGTCCATAGGGTAAGTCAAAAGAACCTACAATTGGACTGGTACTTCCGACACTTTGTGCCCATAGGTTGTTACCACTATTATTCAATTTAAAAACGCCAACTCCTACAGTGGCTGCAGTGTTGGCTACTAAATTTGTTCCCCCAATATTAATAGAGGTATGGTATCCTGTCACTACATATACATTACCACTTGCATCTACCTTGACTCCAGTTGGGAAAGTAAATATAATGCTATTACTGCCGGTATCGCCATAATTTTTGACCCATTGAACAACTCCACTACTATTTAATTTGGCTACAAATAAATCACCATTGATAGAATTATTTAAAGTAAGATTAACTCCGTCAAAAGCTGGATTCGACCCAGTAATTCTACCCGTAAGATAGATATTTCCACTACTATCCACATCCATAGCCGAACCATATTGCACAGGAAAACCACCATTTGCAAATAGAATTGATGTGTTGCCGCCTGCACTTTTAACCCATATAAAATTTCCTGTAGTTTTATTTAGTTTGGCGATAAAAACATTAGCTCCACTTCCACCAGTCAATGTGGTATTGCCAAAAGTAGCCGTCCCTGAGTAGTAACCAGAAATAAGAATGGTACCATCGGCATTGTCAGTCGCCATAGACTGTCTGCGGTGAAACCCGTCGTTGCTACTACCACCTGCCTGGACCGCCCAGATATAGTTTCCGTTAGAGTCTATTTTAGCCACATAAATATCTTGATTTCCACTGCTTGTTAAAGTTGTAGACCCAAGGGTAATTGTGCCAGAAAACTCTCCTGAAATGTATTGACCTGTACCATCTACTACCATACCCCTTATACCATCATAGCCTGTAGAGCCTACACTTTTAATATTTTGATACTGACCTGACACAAAACTTGATCCGTTAAGTGTGACATTGGTACCACCTGAAATAGGTCCTGAAATTGGGCTAACAGTGCTAATAGCTGGTCCTGGCAACAAATTAGTAGTCCAACTAGCGTTAAATCCTGTGGCTTGTATGGTAGCGTTACTGGTAAAAATAACTGTCATTACTCCAGAATTAGCCGTAAGACTACCTGGAAGATTACCCCCTGAAAATTCTCCCAAAAGAGGACTGTCTGTAGTTAGGCCGTCATAGACCTTGACTATGTCGTTACCGCTTTCAGTGTCGAAAGTATTAAAATCTAAAGTAACAGAATCAGCGTTAATCGGAGCTATAACCCAACTACAACTGGAATTGGCTAGATAATCTAAACTACCACTGGTGACAATCCCAGTATTGGATCTATAAAACAAGTCTCCATTACAAGTTTTGGGTACAATACTCACAATTTCTATAGTTACTGAGGTGGAAGTATAGGTAGCTTTAATCTCGACATCGCTAATAATCGAACTGGATCCCCAACCTTCAGCTATAATAGTACTGCCAGCTGGTAAATTAGAAAACTGTCCAGAAAACTGGGCATTACCACCAGAGCTACTTAAAATAGTATAGGTTTCACCCACATTGTAACTACCAAAAAATCTCATGCTGGCTGTTTTCCCATTTAGGTCTAGGTTATTATTGCCTGTTACCACAGCTTTACCATAATTGTTTACCCCAGAGGCATCCGCTCCAAAATTTCCTGAAGTATAATTATAGTTTTCCAAGTTAGCTATGACGCCTGGACCAAGATTAATATTACCTCCGTTTTGATTCAGAGAATTATGGTTAATAGTCGAATTTTGATTATATAGCAGACCTCCACCAGAATTATTGTTCAGTGGCCCATAGATATTAGTATTGCCACTTAATTGCAAAAAATAACCATTGACATTAATGGTGGTGGAAGTCCCAACAGTTACATTATTTAGGGTTTGAGTACCCCCGTTGCTTTTATTTATATAACCATTACCATTAATATTTCCAGCAAAAGTATAGTTTCCAGTATTACCACTAATCGTGATTGAATTTCCTGAGCCAAAATTAAGATTACCGGTACCACTAAGACCATAGGTAGTAATATCGTTGTTAAATTCAAAATAGTTATTTCCAGCCCCAGCAAAATCAATGGAGCTATTAATAGTTAGGTTATTACCTGATAAACTGTAGTTGGAATTATTTAGAGTAGCAATTGCAACGTTGCTTAAACTCAACCCTGAAATATCATTGTCCATTGAGTAGTTACTAGCTGAGCTGGGGAAAATTAGGTTTTTACCATTGACCGGAGCCGCCCCGCTACAACCTGACCAGTTGCCGACGTCGCTCCAACTATTACCATTATTACCAGTCCAAGTACAGTCACCGGCTACTTTAGACACCATTTCAGCCTCGACGTAAGTTGAGAAGTAATTAATTTTTACTTCAATAATATCAGCGTTGTTTTGAAAAAAAGCTGTACTACCACTTGGTAAGTTTGAAAATTCACCAGAAATTGTGTAGCCATTGGTTGTTTCGATAAGTGTTCTTTTGTCTCCAGGGTTTACACCAAAATATGTCATCCCTAATTTAGCCCCATTTAGATTTAAATCAGAACCAGTAATAGTAGTCTGATTACTATTCCATGTCCCATAGGAATTACTTGAGCCACCATTAAAATTAATTCCGTAAGCATTAATTGGACCTGGGCTTTGATAGAGTCCATCTGCATTAATATCTATAGGGTAGTTAGGAACATTCAAAGTCCCCAAATTCCAAATTCCACCACTGTTAAAAGTAACTGTATTGTTCAACGTTAAATTTGCACCCCAATCGGTAAAGGTTGTGCCATGAGCCTGTACAAAAGCAGTATCAACTGTTCGTGTTCCGTAAAAGGTTAAATTCCATACACCCTCTTTTACAAAAGTACCCGAGCCATGAATATCTCCACTAAAATTATAGTTTATATAATCACACCCAGAAGTATAGGTTATCCCTGAGTTAATTGTAATACTTCCATTGCCTTCCGTCCGACAAGTAGTGACATTTGTATTGTAAATAAAATCGTTACTGCCGCTGGCAGTGGTAATTCCATAAGTTACATTTAAAGTATTTCCAGAGAGGGTGTAAGCTTGAGAGTTCAGAGCTTGAACTGTAATTGTATTCAAGCTTATACCTATTCCGCTA
>Ga0194059_1001199_pt1 | contig 11263 bp, 11 predicted proteins | sample SepL6211m_MetaG_FD_163426 | JGI IMG/M metagenome (GOLD analysis project Ga0194059, IMG submission 163426) | Anoxic zone freshwater microbial communities from boreal shield lake in IISD Experimental Lakes Area, Ontario, Canada - Sep2016-L626-11m | ecosystem: Environmental > Aquatic > Freshwater >... | reverse complement strand
GATCGAGGAGATCGAGATCGGTGACCCCGCCAAAAACGAGGTCAAGATCCAGATGGAAGCCTCCGGCATGTGCCACTCCGACCACCACCTGGTCACCGGCGGCATCCCGATGTTCGGCTTCCCGGTCCTGGGCGGACACGAGGGCGCCGGCATCGTCACCGAGATCGGTGAGGGTGTGGAAAGCGTTGCCGTCGGTGATCACGTGGTGTTGTCGTTCATCCCATCCTGCGGCAAGTGTCCGTCATGCCAGGCGGGTCTTCGCAACCTCTGCGATCTCGGTGCCGGACTGCTGGCCGGTGTCGCTATCTCCGACGGCACCCATCGCATCCACACCGCCGACGGCATGCCGGTGTTCCCGATGACACTGCTGGGCACCTTCTCCCCGTACATGGTGGTGCACGAGTCCTCGGTGGTGAAGATCGATCCGTCCATCCCGTTCGAGGTGGCCTGCCTCGTTGGCTGCGGTGTCACCACCGGCTACGGATCGGCCACCCACACCGCGCAGATCAAGCCCGGCGAGGATGTCGCGGTCGTCGGCGTCGGCGGCGTCGGCATGGCGGCACTGCAGGGCGCGGTCATCTCCGGTGCACGCAACATCTTCGTCATCGAGCCGATCGAGTGGAAGCGCGATGCCGCCCTGAAGTTCGGCGCCACCCACGCCTACCCCGATCTCGATGCGGCCATGATGGGCATCGCCGAAGTCACCGGTGGCTTCATGGCCAAGAAGGTGATCGTCACCGTCGGTGAGGTCAATGGCGCCGACGTCGACAACTACATGAACCTCACCTCCAAGTCCGGCACCTGCGTGATGACCGCTATCGGCAGCATGCTCGACACCAATGTCACCCTGAACCTGGCGATGTTGACGCTGATGCAGAAGAACCTGCAGGGCACCATCTTCGGCGGCGGCAATCCGCACCACGACATCCCGCAACTGCTGTCGATGTACAAGATTGGCAAGCTCAATATCGACGACATGATCACCCGGCAGTACCGCCTCGAGCAGATCAACGACGGGTACAAGGACATGCTGGAGGGCCGCAATATCCGCGGCGTCATCCGCTACACCGACGAGGACCGTTGACCTTGACCCAAAAGACGACGGAGCTGACGCCCGCCCTGGCTGCCTCGCGCGAGTCATGGCGGTGCGTGCAGTCCCACGACCGCGAGGGGTGGCTGGCGCTGATGGCGCCGGACGTGGTCATCGAGGATCCGATCGGACCGTCCTACACCAATCCCGACGGACTCGGCGTGCGCGGCAAAGAGGCGATCGCGGCGTTCTATGACGCCAACATCGCCGCCAACACGTTGCGGGTCACCTGCGAAGAGACGTTTCCGTCGAGCTCGCCCAATGAGGTGGCGCATATTCTGGTGCTACGCAGCGAGTTCGAAGGCGGGATGACCAGCACGGTGCGCGGAGTCTTCTGCTACCTCGTCAACGACGCCGGCCTGATCACCAATCTGCGCGGCTACTGGAACCTCGAGGGTATGCAGTTCGGGCAGGCGCCACCGTCGGCGTGACCGATCTGCCACTGCGCGGATTTGGCGCGGTTGTCGTCGGCGGGTCCCGCGGGATCGGGGCTGCGGTCGCCGCGCTTCTCGCCGAATTGGGTGCCGGGGTCGTGGTCAACGGCCGCGACCCCGAACCGGTAGAAGCAACGGTCAGCTCCATTGTCGCGAACGGCGGACAAGCTGTCGGACTGCCCGGCTCGGCTTCCGACGGCGCGGTAGCTGAAGGCCTGATCTCGTTGTGCGAGAACGAGTTCGGCCGGATCAATGCGTTGATCAACTGCGCGGGAACAGCGGAACCGACCGGTTCATCAATACTGGACGTCAGCCCGCAGGAGTTCCAGGATCTGATCGACGTCCACCTCGGCACGGTGTTCGCTACCTGTCGTGCCGCCGCCCCGCGCATGGTCGCCCACGGCGGTGGGTCCATCGTCAATACGAGTTCGTTCGCCTTCCTCGGTGACTACGGCGGTACCGGCTACCCGGCCGGCAAGGGTGCCGTGAATGGACTGACTATGGCGATCGCCGCGGAACTCGCCGAGCACGGTGTGCGGGCCAATGTGGTGTGCCCCGGCGCCAAGACGCGGCTGTCCACCGGGGCCGACTTCGAGCAGCAGATCGAGTCGCTTCGCCGCCGCGGCATGCTCGACGAGGTCAGCGCGCAGTCGGCCCTGGATGCCGCACCACCGGAGTACGCCGCGTCGCTATACGCCTATCTGGTCAGCGATCTCTCCAGCCGGGTGACAGGCCAGATCCTCATCGCTGCAGGCGGTTTCGTGGGCCGTTTCGACCGACCCGCACCCGCACTGCTCGGCTACCGCAACCATGACGCGTCCCCGCCGTGGTCGATCAGCGAAATAGACCGGATGTTTTCCTGAGTCGAACCCTATGCTGAGTCACATGCCATCGGTCTTCACCATGATCATCAACCGCGAAATACCGGGCCGATTCGTCTACGAAGACGACGATGTCGTGGCGTTTCTGACCATCGAGCCCATGACACCCGGGCACACCCTGGTGGTCCCGCGCGACGAGGTCGACAACTGGCAGGAACTTGACCCCGCGGTGCTCGATCGGGTGATGCACGTCGCTCAACGCATCGGCAGGGCCGTCTGCACCGCGTTCGGAGCGACCCGCGCCGGCGTCATCATCGCCGGGTTGGAAGTTCCGCACCTGCATGTGCACGTGTTCCCCGCCTTCAATCTGACCGACTTCGGCTTCGCCAATGTGGACCGCAGCCCATCGCCGCAATCCCTGGACGAAGCCCAGTCCAAGATCATCGCGGCTCTGGGCTAGGCGTATTGGGGCTAGGTCGTGTCCCCTCATTGCGATCATGCGGGTCAGGCCGGGGGTGTCATCCATAGGGCGCTTACCAGGTCGAGTCCACTGCCTCATGTGGATCTGCCGCAATCTTACGCGTGGATCTGCCGCACGGTAGCGCGTGGATCTGCCGCACAGTAGCGCGTGGATCTGCCGCCCATCCTCGAAAGCAATTCGCGCCTCGATGGCCCGACGATCGCTCGCGCGACGGGCTACCCCGCGTCCTCGCAACCCATCGCCGGAATCCCTGGACGCGGCTCAGGCCAAGATCATCGCGGTGCTGGGCTGATTGCCGGCGAGCCAGGCGGCTCCGGCAGATCGACGATCCGGGGCAGAATGACCCGAAACCGGCAGCCACGATCACGAGTCGTCACCACCGAAACCCGACCACCGTGGGCGCGGACCAGTGAGTCGACGATCGACAACCCCAGTCCGGTGCCGCCACTGGCGCGGGTGCGCGACAAATCAGTGCGATAAAAACGTTCGAATACCCGTTGGGCATCGACGGGATCGAGGCCGGGACCTTCGTCGGCGACCTCAAGCACGACGTCGTCGGCCACCGTTCCCACCCGCACGGTGATCCGCGCCGTCTCTGGCGTGTGCTGCAACGCGTTCGCCATCAGATTTGCCAACACCTGTCGGATTCTGGCCTCGTCGCCGAGGACTTCAGGTGTACCCGGACCGTCGAGAACATCCATGGTGATCATCCGCGCAGGCGCTATCGACTGCGCATCGTGGACGGTGTCACTGGCCAACGACAACAGATCCACGCGGGTGCGTTCCAGCGGGCGCTGCGTGTCGAGTTGAGCCAACAGCAGCAGATCCTCGACTAACCCGCCCATCCGCTGGGACTCACTTTCGATTCGTGACATCAACATCTCGACGTCCTTGGCCGCACCCTGGCGGTACAACTCTGCGAAACCCCGAATGGTGGTCAACGGCGTGCGCAACTCATGGCTTGCATCGGTGATGAACCGGCGCATCCGGTCCTCGGAGATTCGAGCCTTCTCGGCCGAGGCGTCCGAGGACGCGACTGCATGCTGGATTTGCGCGAGCATTCCGTTGAGGGCAAGTGCGAGTTGACCCACCTCGGTTCCGGGATCGCCCTGCGGCACACGACTGTCGAGGCGACCTTCGGCGATAGCGGCGGCAGTCTCCTCGACTTCGCCCAGTGGTTGCAGGCTGCGCTGGACCACCCAGTAGCCGGCGATGCCGAGGACCACGAGAACTACCGTTCCGATACCGACCTGGAGCCAGATCAGCGAGCGGACAGTCGATTGGATATCGGAGAGATCGATTGCGACGGTGATCAATTCGCCATTGGATCCCCGAACCGACATCGCACGCCACTGCACTGCCGAGGCACCTGCTGACGTGATGGTCACCGGGACCGGCCCTACATCGTTGGTTTCCGGCAGCGCCGGATGCGCCTGCCGGTCGTTGATGGCCATCCACACCTCGCCTGAGGGGTCGACACCCTGAACGTAGAAATTGGACGGCGGACGCGTTGGATTGGGCTCCTGAATCGTCGGCAATTCCTGACGAGGCTCCTGAGCCCAGCCCGTCGAGGCATCAATCAGCGACTGGTCCACCCGGTTGATCAGGCTCTGCCGCAGTATGGATGTGACCGCGATACCCGATGCCAACAGCCCGCAGGCCACCAGCAGCAACATCGCGGCGACCAGGCTCACCCGCAATGGCAGCGCGCGTGACCAGCGGCCTCCCATTCCCCCATTGTTCACCGGGGCGCGCCGGTTTACCTGGGCTCCCGCAATACGTACCCGACGCCGCGCAGTGTGTGCAGGAGGCGCCGATCACCGGTGTCGATCTTGCGGCGGAGATAGGAGACGTAGGACTCGACGACGTTGACGTCGCCGCCGAAGTCGTAATGCCACACATGGTCCAGAATCTTCGGCTTGCTCAGCACCGTGCCCGCGTTGATCACGAAATATCGCAGCAGGGTGAACTCGGTTGGCGACAGGGATACGAGTTCACCCGCCTTCCACACCTCGTGGGTTTCCTCGTCGAGTTCGATGTCGGCGAACGTCAGGCGCGATTCCTTCGGTTCCTCGACCGCCTTGCCGGTCCGGCGGAGGATGACCCGCAATCGGGCGACGAGCTCCTCGAGGCTGAACGGTTTGGTGACATAGTCATCGCCACCGAGAGTCAACCCGGCGATCTTGTCCTGCAGGCTGTCGCGGGCGGTCAGAAACAACGCCGGCGCATCGATACCGTCGGCCCGTAACCGACGCAGAACGCCCAACCCGTCCATCCCCGGCATCATCACGTCCAGAATCACCGCGTCCGGCCGGATCTGACGTGCAAGGTCGAGCGCCGCGGTGCCGCTGGTGGCGGTGTGTACCTCGAAGCCCTGGAACTTCAGGCTCACCGCGAGAAGTTCGACAATGTTGATCTCGTCGTCGACGACCAGAATGCGGGCCTCGGGTAGGGCTTCGGACCGTGCCTGCGGTGTGGCTGAGGGCATGCTGTCAATCTGCTCCCTCCAGGGTGGCTCAGAGCTGCGAACTCACTGTGAGGTTGCTGTGAGTAACGCTGGCTAGGGTCCTGCGGGACCACGGCCCTAGACTTCAGCTATGGATTGGGCGAAGGCTCTGGTTGACCTGGCGGTCGCACCGGTACGGGTGGGCTTGGTGGCCGCCGACGCCGGACTGATGGCCGCTGAAGCCGCCGTCGGCTTCGCTAAAAGCAATCTGGGTGACGCCGCCTTTCCCTCGGCGCGGGATTCCGTCGTCCACATCCTGGGTCTCGACGAAACCGTCGAACGCGCCAACAAACTCGCCGCGCTCATCGAGGACGATGCCCCACTGGGCCGCGCCCTGGCGACCGACGGCCCACTGGACCGCCTGATGCGCCCCGGCGGACTCATCGACCGACTCACCGCACCCGACGGAGTCTTGGAACGTCTGACCGCTGAGGGTGGCGGTCTCGAGCGTGCGCTGGCCAAAGGCGGCCTGGTTGACCAACTGCTCGATGAGGACGGACTATTCGAACGCGTGCTCGCGCAGGACGGCCTGGCCGACCGACTGCTGGCCGAAGGCGGACTGATTGAGAAGCTGACAGCACGCAACGGTCCACTGGAACAACTCGCCGGAGTCGCCGACACTCTCAACCGTCTGACACCCGGACTGGAAGCGCTGACCCCGACCATCGAAGCGCTGCGCGAGGCGGTCACCACACTGAGCATGGTGGTCAATCCACTGAGCAATATCGCCGAGCGGATTCCGATTCCCGGCCGCCGGCGATCCGGGCCCCGGACCGTGGATGCCGACGTCTCCGAGGCCGAAGACTGAACCGATAAGCTGAGCGCGGTCAAATCCGGGTCGCACCGGTCGCGCCGCGCCTCCTTAGCTCAGTGGTAGAGCACTCGCCTTGTAAGCGAAAGGTCGTCAGTTCAATCCTGACAGGAGGCTCCGTTCACACCGGGTTCTCCCAGCCACTTACCAGCAAGCCGTTTTAGCGTCGGTTCTATGAACCTCTTTCTCAAGTCAGCGCTCGTCACCGCCGGTATCGGTCTTACGGTCGCTTTCGGAAGCACAGTCGTAGCCAACGCGAGTCCGTCGAGTTCAGTGTCGGCCCAGGACAGCGACAGCAATGTCGACGGTGCCGCCATCGATACCGACGGCACCCAGGGCACTTACAAGCCGGCGACGGACGGCACCGTCATCGGCGCCCAGATGTCCACGCCGCAGTACAAGGCGGGCGGCTAGTTCGCCAGGCCTAATAACCCTGTCGTCGGTAGCAGAGTTTGCCGGCGGTCCTGTCGCCCACGAACACAATCAGACGATTACCGCAAAGATTTCACTGATCGCCCGCAGTGGTGCTAGCTTACGCAACGGATCTTTAGAACGCCGTCAGCGAAGGGAGCTGCTGTGCTCGGCTCAGCCACCACAGCCCTGGGTTTCCACGTCTCCGGCGGCGCACTGGCCGGTATTGCGGCCGACCGCGATCGGTTGTCACACCTACTGAGGGGACTAGCCGCCGAACTCGACGGACTCGACCGCCGGCTGTCGGACATCAACTGGCTTCGCGCCCGGTCCGCCGGTCCAATCGAGGATGAAAAGCCCTGCGAGCGAACGGCACTCGAGGCTAAGCGTGAGCAGATCACCGCACGGCTGCATGTCATGGCCGGACAACTCAGTCATCTCGACGTCGTACTGTCCGATCTCAGAGGCCACGACCAGATCCCCACAGCCCGGGTCGGAACCTGCCCGCACTGCGGCTATCCGAGTCTCGGATCGGGCTGGTGCGCCTATTGCCGGCCGCACCTTCTTGCCCGCTGACTGAAACCGGCCTCTACCTGATATCGGCCATTATGCGGGTCCGATTCGCTCGGAGTCGTAGATGAGCAGCCGCCCGTCTGCAGGCACCACTGACAGCCAACGATCCTCGGTGTCGACGCCGCCGTCACGCAGCACGTAGCGAAGCCGCGCCACCACACTCGTCGCATCACGGGGTGTGACCGACAGCAACGACACCGACTCGATCGTCGACCAGAAGTTCAGATAATCCGCCCGACCCGCACGCTGTTGGTAATGGCTGTCCAATTTGTCCCAGGCTCCCGAGGTGTCGCCGGGCAGATCACCGTAGAAGCCGGTGACGATATCCCGCATCGCCTCGAAGGTGACCGGGGTCGACGGGGCCGTCGACGTACTTGCTGTGGTGGTGGCAGACGTGGTGGCGGCAGAGGTGGTGGTTGCGGACCGCGACGTTGAGGTGGCCGGCTTCGCCGTGGGTGGCGCCGACGGCTCACTGCGGGGCCACACCGCGAACACCAGCGCACCCAGGATCGCGACCAGTGCCAGCGCGGCCAGTGCCCAGGGCAAACGCGACGCCGGCGCGGCCACCTGCACCGGCTGCTCGTCAACACCCGCCGGATAATCGGTCGGCAGGATTGAGGTGCCCCGCCGTTCGGCCGGTGGCAACGGAGCCGGTGGAATCGTTGGAGGCGTTGCAGTCGGCGGATTCGGCGAGCCGGACGGCACCGAAACTTCAGCGACCGGCGGCCAATTTCGGCCGGACGATGCGGCGTGGCCCAACGCGTTGGCGAAGTCCGTGCACGTCCGAAACCGTTCATCAGGATTCTTCGACAGTGCTTTGGCCAGAACAGGATCCAGCGCAGCGAGGTCCGGACGTACATCGGACAGCCTCGGCGGTGCAGCATTGAGGTGGCGGCCGATCACCACCGCCGGGTTGGATGAGCCGAACATCGGCGACCCGGTCAGAAGGTGATAGGCCGTCGAGGCCAGGCCGTACTGGTCCGCGCGGCCGTCGATTGGCGATCCGGTGAGTTGCTCGGGTGCGGCGTAGTTCACCGTTCCCAGCGTCACGTTGGTGTCGGTCAGCCCGCTCACCTCCGCAGTGTTGCGGGCAATTCCGAAGTCGGCCAACAGAACCCGGCGTCGGCCGCGTTCGGGTTTGGTCAGCAGGATATTGGGCGGCTTGATATCCCGGTGTAGCAGGCCGCGGCCGTGGGCATAGTCCAGAGCATCGGCCACCGCCGAGACGATCTCGACGACTTCCCAGACCGGCATACCGGTGGGATAACGTTCACGCAGCAACCGCCCGGCGTCGGGGCCGTCGATGTAGTCCATCGAGATCCACAGTTGGCCGTCGAATTCACCGCGGTCGTGGATACCGACGATATGCGGGTTGTAGAGCGTGGCGGCAAGTTCGGCCTCGCGATTGAACCGGGCCCGGAATTCGGAATCCACCGACATCTCGGCGGGCAGGATCTTCAGCGCGTCCTGACGCGGTAGCCGAGGATGCTCGACCAGGTAGACCTCGCCCATGCCACCGAAACCGAGTGGTCGCAGGATGTGGAAACCGGCGAAGTACTCACCATTGGTCAGCGGCATGCGGGGCTCAGTCCTCGTCGCCGTCGCCGGGCCGCAGGCGGTCGCCGAACGGTGACCGGCGGGCCGGCTGTTGGCCATAGACACCTTCGGCGTAAGCGGTTTCGGCATGCTGGGTGAAGTCCACACCGCTGGCTTCGTCCTCTGCGCTGAGCCGGAAGCCCATGGTTCGCTCGATCAACGCGGCCAATCCGTAACTCACCGCGAAGGCATAGGCGGCCACCACCGCCATGGCCAGGGCCTGCTTGCCGAGTAGGCCCAGTCCGCCGCCGAAGAACAGCCCCTGTGCGCCGCCGGTCATCACCTTGGTGGCGAGCAGACCGATCAGCAGTACACCGACGACGCCGCCGACGAAATGCACGCCGACGACGTCGAGCGAGTCGTCGTAGTTGAGCTTGAACTTCAGACCGATCGCGAACGAACACACGATGCCTGCCAGCAGTCCGACGACCGCGGCACCGAACGTGTTCACCGTTCCGCACGAGGGTGTGATCGCCACCAGTCCGGCGACCACGCCGGAGGCGGCACCGAAGGTGGTGGGCTTGCCGTCCCGGATCTGTTCGACCGAAAGCCATCCCAGCATTCCCAGGCAGCCGGCGACGAGGGTGTTGAGGAAGATCGCCGAGGCCATCCCGTTGGCCGCCAATGCCGAACCGGCGTTGAACCCGAACCACCCGAACCACAGCAGCCCGACGCCGAGCAGCACGAAGGGCAGGTTGTGCGGCCGCATCGCCTCCACCTTGAAGCCGAGGCGCGGGCCGAGGACCAATGCGAGTGCCAGTGCTGAGGAACCGGAGACGATCTCGACGACGAGCCCGCCCGCGTAGTCCAGCACGCCCATCTTGAACAGCCAGCCGCTCGGAGCCCACACCCAGTGCGCCACAACGGAATACACCGCTACCGCCCAGACCGGGACGAACACCATCCAGGCGGCGAACTTGGCCCGGTCAGCGATCGCGCCACTGACCAGGGCCGCGGTGATGATCGCGAAACTGAGCTGGAATGTGGCATACAGCAATTCCGGAACCGGACCGTGAACGGTGTCCGGGCCAATCCCCCGCATTCCCGCGTGCGTCAACCCGCCGATGAATCCGCTGCCGTCGGAGAACGCCAGGGTGTAGCCGACCAGCAGCCATGCCACCGTGACCAGGGGGATGGAGATGAAGCTCATCATGATCATGTTGAGCACACCCGAGGTGCGGACCATGCCCCCGTAGAAGATCGCCAACCCCGGCGTCATCAACAGCACGAGTGCGGTGCTCATCAGCAGCCACGCGGTGGCGGCCGGATCTATTTCACCCAACTGTCGACTCCTTCAACGACGCCTGCCGCGGATGGCTTCAGCGCATGTTCGCCATAGACCGTAAACCCTGGCGCCGCCGTGACCGGCACCATCACCACCCCATCGAACCGGGGCCGCCCTTGAACGGGCCAACCACCCGACTGGTGATCCAGCCGCCGTAGAACCCCCCCGGCTGCGCCACCACGGTCTCGCCGTCGATGGTGCACCGGTCCACCTGGCCGGCCATGACGGCGATGGCGTCGGCGATGGGTTCGAACCCCGGTGTGGGTTCGGGGTAACTCCAGGCGGCTTTGGGCGCGACCGTGGTTCCGCAGACGAGGTCGAAGTAGCGGGCCTGGCCCTTCCACTCGCACCACGACTCCCCGGGCGCGCCCCGCAGCGCCCCGCTGACGAAGGCGTCGCGCGGCAGATAGTAGGTCGGCGGGTGGCTGGTCTCCAGGACCCGCCATCCCCGATCTGTGGACGCGATCACCGCACCGCCGAGTTCGACGGTAATCCGCCCGGTGAACGATTCGAGCCAGGCCGGACGCGGGTAATCCCACACCGACTCCTGGCCGGGTCCGGGTTTTTCCGGCGTCGGACGCACCGTCAAGCCCCCGGTGCGACCACGCCGCGCAATCCGTCGGCGCCGAACAGCGGCTCCAGCATTCCGGACAGGTCGGGTCCGCGCCGCAGTCCGTGGCCGCCGTCGACGTTGATCACCTGGCCGGTGATCCAACTCGCGGCGTCACTGAGTAGGAACATCGCCAGGTTCGCGACATCGTCAACCTCGCCGGTCCGCGGCAATGGCGTGCACTGCCGGTAGTCCGCGCTGACCTCGGGAGAACTGAGGAGCACCTCCACCAGTTCGGTGCGGATCAGGCCCGGCCGGATGCCGTTGACCCGCACCCAGGACGGGCCGAGTTCGTCGGCGCCCAACATCATCAGATGATCCAGGGCGGACTTGCTGACGCCGTAGGCCCCGAACCAGCGATGGACATTGCTGGCCGCGATCGAGGAGATGCCGACGAACGAACCGCCGCCGGACCGGACCATCTCCCGCGCGGAATGCTTGAGCAGATACATGGTGCCGTTGACGTTGAGGTCGACGGTCCGCCGCCAGGCCTCGGAATCAATCTGCGTGACCGGGCCGATGGTCTCCGATCCGCCCGCGCAGTGCACCACGCCGTGCAGGCGTCCATTCCAGGCCGTCGCCGCGGCGACGGCACCGGCGACCTGATCCTCATCGGTGACGTCAGCCGGGTGGGCCACGACATCA
>Ga0194059_1001198_pt1 | contig 11271 bp, 11 predicted proteins | sample SepL6211m_MetaG_FD_163426 | JGI IMG/M metagenome (GOLD analysis project Ga0194059, IMG submission 163426) | Anoxic zone freshwater microbial communities from boreal shield lake in IISD Experimental Lakes Area, Ontario, Canada - Sep2016-L626-11m | ecosystem: Environmental > Aquatic > Freshwater >... | reverse complement strand
GCAGATTGTCGATCATGGTGACTATTTCGTTGCCGCTGTCGATGGCCGCCTGTAGATAGTCAACCTGCTCTTCATTCACCGCACCCAGGCGCCCTTCCCGAACAATATCGATAGACCCTATCATGGCGGCCATCGGATTTTTCATGTCGTGGGAAAGCATCAGGAAAAAATCTTCTCGTTCCTGTTCAAGTTGTCGTTTCTCAATCAACGCTAGACGATGGTCAAGTGCCCGATTGATCCGCTGTAACAGATCGGCCAGTACGTAAGGCTTGGGAAGGTAATCGGTTGCCCCTAATTTCATGCATTCTACGGCCAGTTTTTCACTGCCGTGTCCACTCATCATGATTACAACGGAGTCGCTGTGGGTGTTCTGCAAGCGCTTGAGGACTTCGACGCCATCGATGTCGTGCATTTTAATATCCAGCAGAACCAGTGAAAAGGAGTTGCCGGTCAGGAGCAAACTCAGTGCGCTTTCACCATCGGCGGCCCATACGGTATCGAATCCGGCAGTTTCTAACTGCAGCTTTAACAGCTCCGCTACGTTTTGATCATCTTCAACAATCAGAATTTTGGTGAGCGACTGCAGAGACATCAGCACGGCTCCTTCCGGTTCTGGGCCAGAAACGCTTCAGCCAGAATCAGATCTTCCGGGGTGGTGATTTTTATGTTGCGATACTCCCCCGGAACAATTCCGACAGAGCCCCCGCACCGTTCAACAAGGGATGCGTCATCAGTACCGATAAAGCCGACTTCTGCGGCGTTCAGATGGGCGTTGAAAATGATGCCGAATCGGAAAGATTGCGGAGTCTGAGCCTGCCAGAGCGTTTCACGTTCCGGTGTATCGATGACGACGCCAGAGCGGACGTTCTTGATGGTGTCTTTAACCGGCACGGCTACAAGAGCGCCATCCCGGCTGCAGGCCATCGCAATTGATTCCTTCAGCATGGTTTCAGTTACAAAGGGTCTAACGCCGTCGTGAATCAGAATTATATCGTCATCATTGACTGCATCCCGCAGTGCGTTCAGGCCGTTCATGACCGAATTCTGACGCTCCTTGCCACCGGCTATGATTGCTGTCACCTTCTGAAAACCGCAGACAGCGATGACATGCTCCTGGCAGTAGGGGATCTCTTCGGCCGGAATGACCAGGTAGATTTCATCTATCAGGGGGGAGTCTTCAAAGGCCGCAATGGTACGCGCCACGATCGGCAGGCCGTTCAGCTGGAGATACTGCTTGTTGATGGAAGCGCCCATGCGCTTGCCCATGCCAGCCGCCGGAATCAGGGCAACGGACTTGAAAGTTTTCATATTATCTTCCTCCGGCAGCAGTGTAGCAGCTTCTTGCCGGGATGCAAAGCAGGTACGTATCAAAATGTGATCAATCCTGAGTGCTGACGATTGCCGCTGGCGTGGCCTCCATCAAAACGTGCCCGCCATACTCGGCATTTTTTCGCACCAGAGTTTCCGCTGCATCAGCATCTCTTCTCCGGAAAGCGTCGATAATCTTCTCATGTTCCTGAACAGATATCGTCATGCGACCGGGAAGGCTGAGCGACGTAAAGCGCAGACGCTGGAATTTAGTAACCAGTCCGGCGATTAGTTCGCGAAGTTTTTCATTGTCGGCCGCTTTGATGAAGAGATCATGAAAATCGCTATGGATCTTGAAAAAGTGTCTGATATCATTCTGCAGTGCCAGTTCGGCAAGTTTGTCGTTAATGGCCTGGAGACGGTCAAGATCCTTGTCGCTCAGCTTTTCGCAGGCCTGGCGGGCGGCGTACCCTTCCAAAATACTCTTGATGGCGTAGAATTCTTCAACGTCTTTTGGGCTGAATGAACTTACTACCGCTCCGCGTCGGGGGATGACGGTTAAATACCCCTCTGACTCCAGCTGGCGAAACGCTTCACGGATCGGTGTCCGGCTGATGCCGTAGCGTTCGGCCAGTTCCGGTTCTGAAACCCGACAGCCCGCCTTGAGGTTGCCGCTTACAATGGCGTCGCGGATATTTTCAAGAATCTTTTCACGCAGGGTCAGGTGTTTTTCCATCGGTTTTTTCATGAGTGGCCAGGAACTCCCGGGAGAAATTTTGGAACATTGTATACAGTATACGTAAATTGTCAATCGTACCTCGTTGAATATTCTGTACGTACAACACAATTATCATAATCTTGAGACTGTTCTGCTGTTGATAAGGAATAATCCCCGGCGTAGAAAACAGCTTGTCATCAAGACCTGTTACAGGGTATCTTCCCGTGCTATGGACCCGGTCAGACACCTAAAAATATCTTTTTTCGTACTCCTGATGCTCATATCAGGAGGCACGATCGGCTTCATGACTATCGAGGGGTGGCGTATGCTGGATGCCATCTATATGACGGTTATCACGCTGGGTACCGTCGGTTTCAAAGAGGTGCATGATCTTTCGGATGGCGGCAAAATGTTTACGATGGGCTTGATTGTTGTCGGCGTCAGCGTCATCGGTTACATTGTCGGCAGTCTGGCGCAGATCATGTTCGAGGGCCAGATCCAGCGGATTGTGGGGAGGAAAAAAGTGGAGAAGAAGATCGATGCACTTAAGGAACACTACATAATTTGCGGCTTTGGTCGGATTGGATCGCTGATTTGCAAGGAATTCAAAGCCAATGGACTGGCTTTTGTGGTCGTGGAAAAAAGCGTTGAGGGAGCCGCAAAACTGGATGAGGACGGGTATCTCTACATGAAGGGGGACGCCACGGTCGATGAAACTCTGCTCAAGGCCGGTATCAAACGTGCCAAAGGGCTGATTTCTGTGGTTACATCTGATTCCGAAAACGTGTATATCACCCTGACGGCGCGCGGACTCAATCCTGACCTGTACATCATGTCCCGATCCGGTGAAGAAGGTTCCGATATCAAACTCATGCGGGCCGGAGCTAACAAGGTCGTCTCTCCGTATACGATTGGCGGTAACCGTATGGCGCAATCGATATTGCGTCCCAACGTGGTTGATTTTATCGAAATCGCCACCGGTCGTGAGCATCTTGAATTGCAGATGGAGGAGATCTCTATACCGGTTCATTCAGCTTTTGTCGGGGAAACGCTCGTCAGTTCCGGATTCCGCAAAGAGATCGGTGTTATTATCGTCGGCATTAAAAACAGTCATGGCAAGATGGTATTTAATCCACACTCACAGACCAAGATTGACGGTAATGATACGCTGATTGTGCTTGGTGACCCTGACGCCATCCACAAGCTCGAAGATCTGGTTGCGCGTACGGCCAGCGATGAACGTATCAAAAAGCACAGAAGGGATTTTCATGCACAATAACATCCATGCCCACGTTCCCTACTCCCGACTTGCAGAACATTTGGAGTACGCCATTGCCAACCGCATTAATCCCGAAGTTTTCTTTCAGGGAGAGACGCTTGACCAGCTGGTCTGGGAGGAGTTGGCTACTCTGGCAAAGACGCTCCATAACGCCGGATTGCGAACGACCATCCATGCGCCGTTTATCGATCTCAACCCCGGTTCGACCGACAGCAGTATCCGCGCAGCAAGCCGTCACCGTATTTCCCAGGTCATGCAGGCTGCAGAACTGCTGCGTCCACGGGCGATAGTTGTTCATCCCGGTTATGACGACCTGCATTATGGTGATAATCAGCTGGTCTGGCTTAAAAACAGTATCGATTTCTGGCATGAATTTGTTCCGCAGGCCCGTCAATTGGGCACAGTGCTGGCGATTGAGAATATTTTTGAAAAGGAACCTTCAACTCTCAAGGCTCTGCTGGATGCAATCGCTGACCCCTGTTTCCGGCACTGTTTTGATATCGGGCACTGGAACATGTTTACAACCGGAACATTGGAAGAGTGGTTCAATGAGCTTGGTTCTTATATCGTCGAGAGCCATATCCATGATAATTTTGGTCAGAATGATGAACACCTGCCGGTCGGAGAGGGGGCGATTGATTTCGTGAAGTTCTTTCCGCTGCTGAAGCGCTATGCCCCGGATGCTGTCTGGACGATCGAGGCCCATAGCACTGAACATCTGCAGAGGGCGCTGAAAAATATACAGAAGTATCTCACACTACGTCAGCCAGAAATGGCCCCATAAGGAGAAAACATGTCAGAAACCATTCTTGTCAGTGGCGGTTGCGGCTATATCGGTAGCCACGTTGTTCGTCAGTTATCCGAATCAGGCCGTAAGGTCGTAATCTACGATAACCTTTCAACCGGATTCCGCAGCGCACTGATTCATGGAGAAGTACTGGTGGAGGGCGAACTGGCTGACCGTGACAAACTGGATGAACTCTTTGCTACCTACCGTTTCACTACGGTTCTACACTTTGCCGCAGCTATTATCGCCCCGGAATCAGTGTCGCTACCGCTCAAATACTACGGCAATAATACCCGTAATACACTGGGACTGCTGGAGGTCTGTGTCAAACATGGCGTCAAACGTTTCATCTTTTCCAGTACGGCGGCGGTGTACGGTATGCCGGAGGGTGGCGTGGCTGCCGAAGAGAGCACTCTGGCGCCGATTAACCCGTATGGCACTTCCAAGCTGATGAGTGAATGGATGCTGCGGGATGTTTCAGCGGCCCACGGAATGCAGTATGTGGCGCTGCGCTATTTTAATGTGGCCGGTGCAGATCCGCAGGCCCGAATGGGGCAGCGTACTCCGGAAGCGACGCATCTGATCAAAGTGGCCTGTCAGGCTGCGCTGGGTATGCGCCCCAGTATCAGCGTGTACGGTACCGATTATCCGACTGCAGACGGGACCGGTATCCGCGATTACATTCACATTGAAGACCTTGCTTCGGCGCATCTGTTTGCTCTGGAGTATCTCGAAAAGGGGGGCACGCCGACCACCATGAATGTCGGTTACGGTCGTGGCAGCAGCGTGCGTGAGGTTCTGGCCGTTGTCAAAAAAATCAGCGGAGTGGATTTTACGGTCTACGAAGAGGAACGTCGCCCGGGAGACCCTGCTTCGTTGGTCGCCGCTGCTTCTAAAATCAGGCAGTTGACCGGCTGGCAGCCCCGTTATGATAATCTTGAAACCATAATTGCCGATGCCTGGCGCTGGGAAAGCAGACTGGCTGCCAATGAGGTAGTGTAAGCAGGCTGCAACGCGAAGTTCAAGGCCCGTGGGCGAACTTTTTTATGTAAGCTCTGATTTCATTTTGCGTTTTTCAGACACTATGTTACAAAAGCGGTCAACGTCTTTTTAGAATATATTACGCTTCAAACGGGAACCAATGGATTACACCAGCCTCTACACCAGTCGCATTAAAAAGTCGTTCAACGAGGATCTGACCGATATCATGGGCATTCTTCGTGACGCCAAAAAAACACGCGAAGCTGCCAAGTTTACCCTGATCAATTACTTTAAAGGGTTGCCGATCAGCTATCCGGCTACTGTTCTGGCGGTAGAGGGAGGTAACCTTGATCTTGACATTCATCCCCAACAGGCGGCAGCCATCTCCAGCGACCACTACACTCTGGTCTGCAGCAAGCTCTTTACGAATACCCTGATCGCCCATGTTCAGTACGTCAACATAAAGAAGCATGCGGTTTCGCTTAACAAATTCGCGTATGTGGATATTCTGGCTGAAAAACGTAACGCAGTGCGGCTGGATCTTGATCATCCGCTGCTTACGGCACTCTCGTTTGATACGGATCAGCATTTTACCGGTATGCTCGTTAATATCTCCGCTCAGGGGCTTGCGATTAAGGTCGTTGAATATGTTCCGATTGATTCCGGAACTGAAATGGCGGTCAGCTTCACACTGTCTGATCCGGTAATGCTGAAGGATGTCCCCATTGACATGCCGGCAACGCTGGTCGATATCAAAGGGGACAAGTCACCCTATACGTATACATTCAAAGCGTATCCTGCCAAGCATCAGGAACAGTTGTTATCCCGCTTTATTTTTCAGCGTCAGGTGGAGATTATCCGCATCTTGAAGGAAACAGTGGATTGATACTGTTCTGAGGAATTCAGTAACGCCAGATAACAAAAAATCCGCCCACTGACTGATATCCGGCGGATTTTTTGTTATCTGGCGTCAACCGTTCGGGCATGCTGGAGTTCTTTATAGACATTCCGTGCCACCGGCAGGCTGTTTTTGAGCTGCAGCACACTAAAGTGCAGATGGGTCGGTGAACGCTTTTTTGCTGCGTTAAGCCCGCTGCGGCCGACTCTGGCCAGCAGATCGCCCGGTTTGACGATTGTGCCGAGATCGACCAGCAACTCCTGATTATGGGCATAATACACCAGTAGCTGGTTGCCCGGGTCATAAACCCAGATATATTTGCCACCACGCAGGCTGCTGTCTGCGCTCCACTCCTGCTCCAGTGCAACAACCACGCCGCCTGTCATGGAAAGCACCGCTACCGGTTTTCCGGTCCGGTCGTCACTACTGTCCTGATTACGGTCGTGGATGAAGAGGTCGAAGGCCGGGTGACCGCCATGACGATTGCCGCTGAAATAATTATATCCAGCGGGGGAAAAACCGTGGTTTTTACCCGTATCGATAGAGCGGATATTGTATCCGGCCAGCGGAAAAATCCAGTCTGCCGGCAGAAAATTATGGCCCGCGCGCTGATAATACTCCTTCTGTACCCTGCCCAAGAGAGAGGTGAATTCTTGTTGCGCTGAATTCTTGTTGATTCTGCCGTCACGGATCATGCTGTTCAGTTGGTTGAAGTCGGTGCAGGTTGCTGATGCCGGCCTGGTGGCTGTGGCTGTCGATGGTACGGCTAGTTCAGTCAGTTCCCGTAAGTCGGGTTCAGGTACGCTCGGTCCGGCCCGGAGTAGACCTGGTGTCAGAACTAGCAGGAATAGAGCTTGTGATATACGGATGAACATTAATAATCCTTTTAGGAAAAATGATCGCAAAGTGCCATGTGAAAGCATATCATCGCCCCCGGACAGGAACAATAAAAAACCTTGCTGGAGCACGTCATGAAGTTTACGAAAAAAAAGCATACGCTACCGGGAAAAGCCAAAACTGTATGCGGCCGGATATCGGTCCATCGCGACGGATACGGGTTTGTTACACCGGAGGCTGGCGGCGAGGATATTTTTATCCCCTCCAAATTGCTGAAAGGTGCTCTGCATGGCGATCTGGTCGAGGCCAGTTTCTCTCCGAGTCGCATGGGAGGCGGCAAGCTTGACGGTAGTGTGCTGGCAGTGCGTGAACACGCAACCAGCAGAGTCGTAGGACGCTATGAAGAAACCCGCCGGGGTGCGATCGTGATTCCAGAAGATCTGCGTCTGAATCTGGTGGTTGCAATTCCGGTTGCTGGTCGCGGTAAGGCACAGGATGGCCATCAGGTAGTGGTCGAACTGACCGCGTATCCAATCGGCGGACGTCCTGCAGAAGGACGGGTCGTAGAGGTGCTGGGGTGGCCGGATGATCCGGAGGTTGAGGTTCAGTCGGTTATCCGCCGCTTCGATCTTCCGCACATCTTTCCTGCGGATGTGCTGGCCGAAGCGGATGGAATCGCTGCAATCGTTGCACCGGCTGATCTGGCCGGTCGTACCGATCTGCGCAACATGCCGACTGTGACCATTGACGGTGAGACCGCTCGTGATTTTGATGATGCCGTGTCGTTGAAGCGGGAGGGTCAGAATTTCCGGCTGTGGGTCTCGATTGCAGATGTATCGCATTATGTCCGCAAGGAGAGCCCGCTGGATCGTGAAGCCCTCCTGCGCGGCACATCGGTCTATTTTCCGGATCGTTGTATACCGATGCTTCCAGAGCGACTTTCAAACGGAATCTGTTCGCTCAATCCGGAGCTGGAGCGCTTGACAATGACGGCCGAGATGCTCTTTGACCTTTCCGGAGCGATGCTGGAATCTAATTTCTATCCCAGCGTCATTAAGAGTGCCGCCCGCCTGACCTATACGATTGTCAGGCAGATCATCGTCGATGATATTCGGGAAATAGCCGATCACTATCAATCGTTGTCGCCGATGTTGCTGGAGATGAAGGAACTGGCGCTGATTCTTCAGGGTATGCGTAAAAAACGGGGCAGCATCGATTTTGACCTGCCTGAACCGGAAATTATCATCGGTCTGACCGGTCAGACCGAAGGGATCATTCGTGCCGAACGTAACCTGGCTCACCAGCTGATCGAAGAGTTTATGCTGGCTGCCAACGAAGCGGTTGCACGCTATATTACCGGTCTGTCGATCCCGTTTCTGTACCGCGTTCATGAAAATCCCGATCCGGGCAAGTTGCAGAACTTTCAGGAATTTGTCTATGGCTTCGGTTACGAATTCCACCTGGAGGATGAACGGGTTAATCCGGCTGAACTGCAGCGCCTGCTGATGCAGGCCGATGGGCGACCTGAGGAGCGCATGATCAACTATGCGCTGCTGCGGTGCATGAAGCAGGCTCGCTATGCAGCCGACAATCTGAAGCATTTCGGTCTGGCCTCAGATTGCTACTGTCACTTCACCTCACCCATTCGGCGCTATCCGGATCTGGTCGTACACCGGATACTGAAGGCGGTGTTGGCGGTTGAAGGGAAGCGCGCTTCGAAACAGCTCGCTCTGGCTACTGAACGACTGGGGGAAGTGGCCGAGCATACCAGCAAGCGTGAACGGGTCGCCATGGAGGCGGAGCGGGATGTAGTTGAGATGAAGAAGCTGCAGTATATGCAGAAGCATGTCGGTGAAGAGTTTGACGGCTATATCAGCGGTGTGACCGGTTTTGGCTTTTTTGTCGAGTTGGAACAGCTTTTTGTAGAGGGCCTGGTACATATCACGACTCTGGAGGACGACCAGTACAGCTATGCAGAGAAGCAGCACTCCCTGATCGGTCGCCACTCTGCCCGCGTGTTTCGTATCGGCGACGCAGCACGGGTAACCGTGGCCTCAGTGACTCCCGGCACGAGACGCATAGAATTCGTCCTGGCGGCCCACGCCGCCTCCAGACCCACCATGCGATCAACACAAGGAGCGGGCGTTCCGGAAGAATATCTGCGTATTCCGCTCAGAGGCAAGCGCCTGACCGGTCTACAGCCACGCGGTGAGCGGCAGGACACAACGGGTGGAGGTGGGAAAAAAGGTCGCAACGGGCAGAGGAAAGCAGGCGGCAGGAAGCGGAGGTAAAAAATTGAATTTTGCCGGAGATTATTGTTGAAAAATACAATTTAATAAGTCCGGAACGAGGTCGGCTTTACAGTCAAATGAGGTCTGAAGCTGCTAGCAGCGAAGTGTTGAAATTAATGAGCCGGTTTTTTAGGTTGATAAAAAAAAAATGAAATGCTACGGAAATAGGTTTGCAAATAAATTAATAGTGAAACGAAGGAGTTTGTGTGAAAAGATCATTTTTTTTGGTTTTAGTTTTTGTTTGCTGTGCTGGAACAGCATGTGCGGGCGTGAAAAAGCTGGCTGTTTTTGATTTTGACGACACTTCAATTTCCATGAATTCTGCTACCAACTACGAAGATAATCCTATGGCTGTGTTCGCAATGATGAGAGGCCAGCAACCGCATCAGCAAGAGAAGCCAAAAATAGGTAAGAGTGTTGCGAATATCCTGGTTACTGAACTCGTCAAGGATGGAACATTTTACAGACAGCAAGTGTTGCTGTGAATGCTCGCATTGTTGATACAGCATCAGCTGAAATAATTTTTGCAGCCGAAGGAAAAGGTCAGGAAGAAGAGAGCAATGTAACAGTTGGTGCCGCATATGGCTCTAATACTACCGGCGCAAAAGAAACGCTATTGAGTGCTGCAACAAAAAAAGCTTTGGTTGGAATAATCGGAACTCTGAAAGAAAATTCCGCCAAACTGAAAGAACAGGTGCTTGAAGGTACGGTTGTAAATGTGGATTCAGGTGACAAATCAATTATGATAGACCTCGGCTCTGAAAGTGGTCTGGTCTCCGGACAGTCTCTCTATGTTGTTAAGGTTGTTAAAGAAATAAAAAATTAATCCGGCGAAATAATTAAGAGAATAACCAAAGTAATTGGAGAGTTGAAAATCAAGGACATTGAAAAGAAAGTAACGACGTGTACATGTTCGATTGGAGATTGTGATAAAATTGTCGAAGGCGATAAGGTAGCTTCAAGTAAGTAGATGTAGAAAATAATGACTACGAACTCAACCAGGAAAACATTATGACTGAAACTGCAACGGAAGAAAAAGTAGTCCCGTTTATGGAACATCTGGTCGAATTGCGTAAGCGGCTGGTGGTTATCGTTGTTGCCATTATCATCGGCATGGGGATCGCCTGGAATTTTTCAAATGATATCCTCCATTTTATTGAAAAACCGCTTACCGGGGAAACCTATCTGACCGAGGTGAAGAAGGCGGCCTACGCCAAAGTCAAAGAACGGGCGCCGGCGCTCTATGCTCATTACAAGCTCGATAAAGAGGTCAATGCACCTCAGAAACAGCGTGTGCTTAATTATAGTGCGCCGCTGGAGCCTTTTTTCATGCAGTGTAAAATAGCCATGCTGGCCGGATTTGTGATCGTTCTGCCGGTTGTGTTTTATCAGGTATGGTTGTTCATTGCACCGGGATTGACGCGAAAGGAACGGCGGATGGTGTTTCCGTTTGTTACCGCCGCCACGGTTACCTTCTGTATCGGCGCCATGTTTTTTCTGATTATAATCTGGCCGGTTATTATCAATTTCTCGCTTTCCTATGAAGCCGAGGGGTTGCAAAGCTGGTTTAATATCAGCGCCTACGTCAATTTCTGTCTGCGACTGATTCTGATATTCGGTCTGATCTTTGAGCTGCCGGTATTGACACTGATCCTGTCACGCTTCGGAATTGTCAGTTATCAGTTTTTGGCGCCCAAACGGAAATATGCCCTTTTGGTCAGTGCGGTCATATCCGCCTTTCATGCCGATCTGATCACCATGTTTGTGATTATGATTCCGATGTACATGATGTATGAAATCAGTGTTTGGGTCGCGTTGTTTTTTGGTAAAAAGAAAATTGTGACTGAAGACGAACTGCCGGAAGAAGAGTAAAAAATAAAACTATTGCATTGACTTTCCGCTTGGAAACCCCTAAAAGGATAAATAATGTCTTTTTAGGGGTTTTTCTATGATGGAGCTTACCCGAAAGGGAGAATATGCTATACGTGGCATCGTGTATCTGGCCGGTCAGCCGGTTGACTGCGTCTGTCTTCTGAACGACATTGCGACCGCTGTTGATGTACCGGCTACGTTTCTGGCCAAAATATTTCAGCAATTTAGTAAAATTGGTCTGGTCAAGTCGTTTCGCGGTACCGGTGGCGGCTTTGTACTTGCGCGAACAGCAGATAAAAT
>Ga0194059_1001195_pt1 | contig 11281 bp, 10 predicted proteins | sample SepL6211m_MetaG_FD_163426 | JGI IMG/M metagenome (GOLD analysis project Ga0194059, IMG submission 163426) | Anoxic zone freshwater microbial communities from boreal shield lake in IISD Experimental Lakes Area, Ontario, Canada - Sep2016-L626-11m | ecosystem: Environmental > Aquatic > Freshwater >... | reverse complement strand
GGCACGCACGTCGTTAGACGCAAACAAATACCCCATTCCAACTGGGGCATTCACAACCTTGGCTTTTGGATAAAAAACCGATGCAAGCGAACCTAAAACGATCGGCTTTAGTGCAATCAAGTGAATTACATCTGGGCGAAAACTTCTAAACACTTTGATGAGCTGGAGGACTGAAATCAATTCCCGCAATGGATTGAGTCCACTACGTGAGATTTTGTGAGGAATCACTTGTAACCCTGCCTGTTCGATGACAGTTCGGTGTTCGCTGCAACGCACGTGAACAGCAACCTCGTATCCGGCATTTTTTGCGGCCACCGCTCTATCTAGAAACAGGGACGCAAAGGCCCAATCCTCTGTGAACATAAAAAGCAAACGTTGAGGGCGTGTTGTCATTTAACTCACAACATCGGCAGTTTCCATCTGCCGTCTCGTTTCAATACCCACCACTGCGAGAAGCCCCATAGAGATTAGGAAAGGGATGTTCTGGCGCGAAGAATTTGATGTTGTTTGTGAAACCAATCCAAAGAAGAACATAAAGGATGTGAAGAGCATGACCCTTTGGGGGTTCCACTTAACTGAATACTGCATCAACAAACCGATGAAAATAAGCGGAACCAGCCAGGTGTCTACGAAAATGAGACGACCCAAAAAGAGGCTTGTCGTTGAGGCACTTACAACTCTGTCACTCAGCGTCAGAAACTGCAAGCCGACGAAATTTGCGCCCATTTGGGAGAACTTGTATTGCGTAAATATTTTGGAAGCACTGCGAAGAGGAAGACCGTATTGAAGTCTGCGGCCGATGTAATACATGAATGCCCCTGATGTATAGGCGATCAGGGAGAAAATCACAGTGGTGAAAATAAAATATTTGGGCCGCGCCAAACGAATGATGCAAGCAGCGAGTTGTCCGACGATTAGTGCAGCAGCAAGATGCGGACGGAGCAAAAATGTGCCCAAGAGTCCAATTAAGCGGCGGTCGTGGCGAGTCTCTACTATAAAAAGTGCCATAAAAAATCCAATTGAAATATCTCGAAGTGCAAAAACAGACATAAATACGGAAATTGGGCCACAATAAAGAATAAGTTGCCACCACTTAACTACTACTTGATGCCGTTGAAGGAATTTACGTCCAAGTCGATAGATCAGCACGAGATAGACAAGTTGCTGAAATTTCAACATCAAAATACCGTCGAAACCAATTTTGGAGAGAAAGAATGCTGGCAGCATTGCCAGATATCTCCAACTTATTATTTCTTCCAGGCGAAATGGAATGCCATGTTGAGGTAAATAGTTGTAGAGAATTACAAAGTGTGCATCCTGGTCATTCGAGTAGAGGCTGGTCTGCTCTGCTCCATATTTTGCGTACATTAAGACAACTGCAATGGTCCAAAATGAAACAAGCAGAATTACATATGTATCTAAGGCTCGTCGGCGAAGAGAAAACAGACAAATAACTGTTGCACAGAATAAAGTTTGTAAAGTGTAATTAAGAAGCCCAGTCATTGATTTACCCTGAAATCATTGCTTCGGGCAAGTTCAAACATGGTGTTCTCCGACCAGCAACGCACCGATTGAGTGCAGTTATGAAATCCTACGTGCGATAAGCATACTTGCGATTCGTCGGAACCAAAATGGCCTCGCAATATCCCATTCGCCCTCGTAGTCAATCTGGGTTGCGCCAGTGCCTTTTTTGAAATCATAGACTCCGCGATTTTTGATCGGGTCTATGCCACCAAGATCCAATCGGTTCATTCCAGATTTGAAACATGATTCTGCAAGTGTCCAAAATACGGCATATGACGCGTATGATTTCCGACCCGCCGGGGTGGTAATCGCGATGTAATCCCAGGCAGTTGATCCGAAACAGAGAGCACCCCGAATCGCAAGCGCATTTCCTTCAGCGTCGTCAATGCGTACAAGTACCAATTTGTCACCAAAAACATTGATTGCACTTTGAAGATCCTCGGCAGATCTCTTGAGAGAAACTCCTTCAATTTGCTTGTAGTCATTCATCTCTTCGTAAGCAGATGAGAGAGATGTTGAATCTGGTGAATGCCAAATGTATGGCGAACTGTGATTCTTCGCTGATCTCTTTAGATTTCTTTTCCAATTTGTCGAGCATCGCGTGAGACGTATTGCTTCCTCGCCATCAAGCAAATGGACCAAACTGGACTTGGTTCCAATCGTCGTACTCGACTTACTCCATTTATGAGAAGCCAAATGTTGCGAAGTGACATGATCAACGGATCGCATCACGGCAATTCTGACATAAATTAAATTGGTTTTTAGATGTTGCTTCAGCAAATCAATAAACTTTGAAGTTACCTTGTCCAAATCACCGACAGGACCTCCTGGTACCCAGACAACCACAGTTGAGAGTGGTCCACTGCGGTAGAGGCATTGTGCTGCGGTAATCACTCGTGCGCCATCAGCTAAGCAAACTAAGCGCACCACACCCCAACCTGAATTGGATTTATGGTCTGCCCATTCTGCGGTTTGATACACGTTCACGTCGTGAAATTGAGCAATAGTTAAATTCCACTCGGCTGAAGTGCCGTCCCAAATACTCCAACCAATTTGCAAATCGTCAAGCATCATAAAAAATTCACCAGCCACAATTGCTGATAGTGCATTGGAGCAGTTTCTGCAACCGACGCTGGTAGATCTGGCCAATTAATTACTTCAATTCCAAATTTTTTAACCAGATTATGGACATCAGCGGCAGCTACAGAATCGCCATAAAAGGGGTAGCCGTATGGAACGCAGTGAGTAGGCAGAGATTCAAACACGGGACGAATATCGCAGTCTAAAACGAGTGAAGCAACAGTTTGGTAGAGCTCTTGACGGCGGGTGATTTCATAAGAAATATCAAGACTTTGTATTGATGACATGGATGAATCACGTGGACCCATTGGAGTAATAATTTCAAATTCGGCGCTTGGTGGTGAAACTGGAAGTGCGGTACCGGTTGAAATGAGTCGAATTTTTCTGATGGCATAACGTGCCCACTCAAGGAGAGGCAACCGCGTTAAACGCTGCACCTTAAGAGCAAGACGTTGCGCCGTAATTCTAAAACCCAATGGACTCGAAACATAGGCAAGCTGCTGTGGAATATTGCTCAATAGAGCATTGTCGTTCACTATCAATTGAGCTCCGTCTGGAATGCGAAGGCTCTTACGAATACTGATAATTCCTAGGTCACCCCTGGTTCCTAATAGGGAGTTTGAAGTATCCGAACTGAGAAATCCGTGTGCATTGTCTTCAATTAAGACTGCGCCACAGCGCCGACTCTCATGCTTGAAAACATCCAATTCTTGTGGGAAACCAAAATAGTTGACAGCAATGATTGCCTTAATCGATGCATCAGCATGCAAGTTTCTAGGAGCAAGCGATTCATCAACTTGATAAAAAACAGGCGTGGCTCCAACGGTGTGTATTGAAGCAACAACGTCCTTGCAAATGAGTTCAGGAATCAGAACTCGGTCGCCATCACTGACGCCTCCGAGTAACAGTGCATCAACTAACGCTTGTCGAGCAAGGGAGTAATAACGAACATGTTCTTTTGAGATGTTCATTGTTTATTAGATTTTAGGCGAAATAGATTGATGAACGTAAGAGTAATCGCAACGTACGTTCGAAAGAATATTGGTGACTGAGTTAGAGCCTTTGCAAAAAATGAAAGGGCAGAACCATTGCGCCCGCTACGCATATGCGTTCTACCAGCACTATATGTAGCCTTCGCTCTTCTGTGTCGCGCCCTACCAATAGTTATGGGAGATCGGTGTATCAGATTGACATGGTGATTGATAACCGCGATTTCCGCTGCGAGATGATTGTTGACTGAACTGCTCGCACTATTCTCATGGCGGCGAAAATCTCCCAGAATCTCATGAATAAAGACAAACTTTGTTGTTGCAAGAGATATCCGTATCCACAGCTCGTAGTCCTCAGCGGTGATGAAACTTGGGTTTTCGCTAAACCCTCCGAGTTGCTCTAGAACCTTCTTATTTACAAGAGTGGCGGAAGTGGAAATACAGTTGCCACGAAATAACAGGTTTCGATGTGTCGCGTTCTTTGCTGGTCCGTAGAAGATTGAACGATTGACCGAATCGTCGCTTATCCAGTTCTCTCCGTGGCACACGACGTCAACGCCATTTTTGAACTCCGGCATACACTTCGAAAGCTTCTCCTCATGCCAAATATCATCAGAATCAAGAAATGCTATGACTGGTGCTATTGAGTTTTTAATACCTATATTTCGCGAAGCTGCTATCACGCCGTGATTGTGATAATTGACTACTTTGAATCGAGGTTCATCGAAATGTTCAATGATCTGCAGTGTTTCATCACTTGAAAAATTATTTACAATGATTGCTTCCCAGTTTTGAAAAGTTTGATCAACTATTGATTGAAGAGCTTGTTGCAAAAATTCAGCATGATTGTAAGTCGGTATAACAATTGAGACTGCCGGAACAAGCGGCTCTGTGCTTCCAAGGATCATCGTATTTTCCCCTGGTCGCCGCACATTCGTAAAAGTTGATCAATTTCATTACTGATGTCATTCACACAACTGAATCCAGTTGCAATCAGTTTGTCAATTCGATAATCCAGTGGAGTTAAAGCTTCCAGATTCGATTGTTGCGGTCGCAAAATTGGTGGATCTATGTAGAGCACTGAGCGACTTCTTTCGGCAATGACATGTGCCATTTCTAATACGGTCATTGACCTCGGACCACCAAGATTGAATACGCCATCGCCAAGTTGGTGTGCATCAATTTGCAAGAAATGCAGAATTGCCGAGCAAATGTCGGCTATTGGGATGAAGTTTCTTTCCTGAAGGCCACTTGAGCGCAATGTTATAGAACTGTCTAAGGCAACTTGATTACAGAGATCATTTACCAATACATGCCAAATATCGACCGTAGGGTCCATGGGTACACCAAAGCCATTTGCGCATCGTAAGGTTATTCCCGCAAAGTCACCCAACTTGTGCCGTTTTGCAACTTCTCGTTCTCCCGACAAATGGCTGGTTGCGTAGGGGTGAGTATTGGTGGTCAATGCTTCTTCTGTGATTGTGCCCTGCAATGGTGCGCCATAGACATGAGCAGTTGACATGAAGATAAATCTGTTGACTTTTTGTTGTACGGCTGCATCAGCAAGAAGTTTTGTTCCTGCGCCAGAGATCGCTTCAGCAAGTGAAGGGTTTTGCTCAGCTTGGCGATCGTTCAGTGCTGCAAGATGGATGATCGCATTGACTCCACTGCACGCAAACTCCACTTGATCTCGGTTCAGCAAGTCAAGGTTGACCACGTCTGCATCTGGCGCCCAGGAGGGAGGTGAACTATGTGTTCGAGAGGCAAGTCGGATGTCCCAATTCCCGGCGGTATGCAATGCTGCCGCAATTCTTCCGCCTAGGTTGCCAAATCCTCCAGTAAGGAGGACGGTAGGTCTCATTTGTGTTTCAATGCCCAGTCATATGGGATGTGATTATCCGCAGGGTCGAGTCTGCTGATTTCGGAAGGATCGTGAGGGATGCTTGCACAGTTTGCAACTAATGCCATTTCGGTACCTATTCCCTTAAATCCATTCCATACATTTGGTGGGACAGTCACAAGACAATAATTCTCTGAGCCAAGAAACAGTTCTTGGACTTCACCGCGAGTTGGACTATTGGGACGTTCGTCGTACAGCACAAATTTGATCTTCCCAACTGGAACTGCATAGTTCAAAGTCATCCGAGAGTGAATATGCCAAGCCTTCACTACATCTGGATAGACACCCGAAAAATAAATTTCACCGAATTCGCTAAAAACCGAATCGGTCGCTTTGAGCATGTGCATGACACTCCCGCGCTCATCATGAATTTGTAGCAGAGGTGTAATTTTCACTCCATCAATCATATTTTTCCCGATTCATAGGCGAGTAATTGCGCAGTTGATGACTCAAACGCGCTCATCCCATCAGCGAACTGCTTGTACCACTTTATTGTCTCATGCATGGTGCGAGAGAAATCCCATCGTGGTAGCCATCCAAGCTGAGTGCGAGCTTTTTCGCAATTCAGTTGAAGCAACACTGCTTCATGGAGACCTTTGTTTGACTCAGTGATGTTGAGCGAACCATCACCCCATTCTGAAATGGCCTTTTCTGTTACATCTTTGACCGTATGCACCGCAGTTTCTGGAGGGCCAAAATTCCATGATCCCAAATTTCCGCCACCATCTAAATACAACTTTGAACCGAGGGTCACATATCCAGAAAGTGGTTCAAGCACATGTTGCCATGGACGGGTTGCATGAGGATTTCGAACTTCAACTGGTGTGTTTGAAACCAACGCACGGACACAATCGGGGATAATGCGATTAGCGGACCAGTCACCGCCACCGATGACATTTCCAGCTCTTGCGGACGCTGCTCCAAACGATGCTCTCTGAGCAAAAAACGAGCGGGCATATGAAGCAAAAACCAGCTCTGCAGCTGCCTTTGATGCGGAATAGGGATCATGACCGCCAAGTTCGTCAGACTCTACATAGCCGCGTGCAACTTCCTTATTGAGGTAGCACTTATCTGATGTAATAAAAACTAGAGCGCGGATACTTGGTGTTTGGCGCACTGCCTCCAAAAGATTCATTCCGCCTCCAACATTTGTGTCAAACGTCTCTTTTGGATCGGCGTAAGAAGTGATGACGAGGGCTTGTGCCGCTAAGTGAAAGATAATTTCTGGCTGAATTTGCTTAATGAATGTTGACAGATGGTAGAAATCTCGAACATCACCATTTTCGTGCTGTATCAAGTCAGCCAGATTCAGAGCATCGAAATGTGAGTTGGACTCGGCAGGCAAAGCAAAGCCGAATACCTGTGCACCATGTTGATGAAGCCAAAGACTGAGCCACGACCCCTTAAATCCGGTGTCTCCTGTAATCAGAACTCGCTTACCTCGAAAGGTATTAAGAGCATCTACCAGGTTTTCCATGGAGCCTGTTCGGTCGCGAGCAGATTATTGAGAAGTTGCCAATCTCGTGCTGTATCCATGCACTGCCAAAAACCATCATGTTGGTAAACGGCGAGTTCTCTTTGTGTAACCAGAGCTTTAATTGGTTCCTGCTCGAAGACGAGATCACTTTGGTCGTTCAGCACACTAAATACGCGTGGGTCACAGACGAAGAAACCACCGGAAATTAAACCCTCACTTGCCTGAGGTTTTTCATTGAACTCTGAAACGAGCCCGTTGGAGTCTGCTCTCAATTCCCCAAAACGACCCGGTGGGCGGACTCCTGTAACGGTGGCAATTTTTTTGTGGTCTTGATGATATTTGAGCAATGAATCTAAATTGACATTGCTTAGACCATCTCCATAGGTCAAAAAGAAGGGAGCATCATCGACGTACTTTCGCACTTTGCTTACACGACTCCCAGTCATCGAGTCATTGCCCGTATCAACCAAAGTCACTTTCCAATGCTTTTCATCATTAGATGAGTGAAATTGAATTTCGTTTGGTTTACCCAATTCGACGGTGCAGTCTTGGGCGTGTGCTTGATAATTAAGGAAGAAATCTTTGATTACTTGCCCTTTATAACCAAGGCAAAGCACGAACTCATTGTGACCAAAAGTGGAGTAGTACTTCATCAAGTGCCAGAGGATTGGCAAACGACCAATTGAGATCATTGGTTTTGGAATATCTTCGTTGACATCGCGAATTCTTGTCCCGAATCCACCACAAAGTATGACTGTTTTCATATTGTTGGTTCCAGTTCGTTAGATGTCGTGTCGTCCATCGGTTGCATCGGTGTCGAAGTACCAGTCCGTTGGCTTAAAGAGAGTCACTGGAAGTGGGATCCCTTTACAAAGCTCAACAAACAGGCTTCTCTTATTATGCCCTGTGAGTGGAATGATTCGGCGGGGGACACTCAGGAGTTGGCTAAAACTCAAAGAAACTCTATGTTGTGGAGGTTTGGGACTATCTAAAACAGGTATGACTTTGCGTGAGTCCATGTCATTACTGCGTGCTGAAAAGAGACTGGCAATATGGCCATCTTCTCCAACGCCCAGGAGCGCGATATCGACTGGTGCTTGGTGTGAAATGACCGACTCATATTCGTTTGCTGCATCAATTGGACCGAGTTCGGCAGGAATGCTCAGAAACTTAGGACCGCTAGTGGTGATGCGTGAGATCAATGCTCGTTGGATCGCTACATCATTTCGCTCCGCATCTCCAACAGGGACACATCGTTCGTCGGCCAAAGAAATTGTCACCGAATCCCACTTAATTTGTGCAACATCAATTAAGGAAATGATTTTGGTTATCGACTGTCCGCCAGACAAGACGAAATGACATGATCCGTTTGATGTAATTAGTTGCTCTACATAATTCGTAAAATCAAGAGCAACTTTTGAAAATACCTCATCAGCAGAATTACAAATCATTGCGCCGAAAAAAAGATTTGAATTCTGATTGGGCACACGTCTTACATTATCTAATTTTGTGGTCTTTGCTAGTTGAGTGCTTGGTTCCACCGTGAGAGGTTTGAGTCGGTATAGAACAATTGTTGGCGGTCACTTAACGACACCTTTGGTGTCGATCTCAAAATTTTTGCTAACTCGTTACGGTTCTTTGCAAACATGGCATTTTCAACACCTCGAAGCGGCGTGAAGTTGAGGGTCGATGGCTCAAGAATGGAAACGACCAACTTATTCGCGCAATAAGCCTCAAGCGCAGCTGTGCTGGCACTTGGTGCAATGACAATTGAACACAGGTCAAATAGTTCTGAAAGTGGAGCGTTAGTAAGAGTGAAGTTGTCTCCGACCAACTCGCTCCACTTATCAAGGTTTAGCGGGTGAGGTTTGAACAAGATTTTGCGGCGGTCACCCGAAAGTACTTGAGAGTCAATAACCAATTCAATGATCTTTTCTGTTAGATGGGTGAAGAAGTCACCGAGCACAAGAATGCCATCGCTCTCGACAGTCACGTATGTCTTGTCATTTTGTAGATATTGGTACATCAAGGGCTCAACGTCACGAATTTGATGGGGATCTACTCCCGATTCTTCGAGCAATTTTCGGGAAAGTGGACCGTTCACAAAAATCTCTTGGGGTTGTGGCTGAAAATGGATGCGATCAGTACTTTTCGGTAAAAGTGATCGTCCATCAGCAAAATAACGCACATCCCAAAAACGAATTGGTGCATTTACGAGCCCGATTATCCGTCCATGACCAGCTGCGGACCAACTGTGTAGGAGTGCAATTTCCCAGGGTTGGTTTTCCATCAAATAGATTCCGGTCTTACAGTGCGGAACTTGACTCAAAGATGCTTCGGTTGTAGCGAGAATCAATAAATGTCGCATTGCAGTAGAGCCAATGAGGGATTCGTACCATTCATCTTGGAATAATGGCCAAAGATTCAGTTTTGAGCCATTCAGTGAAAAGCAGTCCGCGATGTGACGGGTTTGGAATCCCGCCCTTAACAACTTGCAGTAATCACGAAGACATTGCATTACTACACTTTGGCTAAGTCGACATTCAAGCTGAAAATGCTTCTGTTGCGAGCGAGAATTAATAGTTGAAAGTATTGCCTGTGCATCATTGGGGGACTGTTGATCAACAGTTTTTACAAATTGATGAATCCAAGTGATCTTTTGAGCTCGCTCCTGCAATAGTGGCTGTAGTGAATTCCAATACTGAGATGTAAATTCTCCATTTCTTGCGGCATTTTGATCAAATCTCACTAGGTGATCAAAAATGAGAATGTCTGATTCAACTGGCTTGGCTTCCATAGGCACAACATTTCGAAGCACAATAATTTGTCGCACCAGAGTCGCAAATGCTCGAAAGATGTGTTTTGCAATGCGTAATGGCTTGGATTTCAGCGCTGAGGTGTTGGCTTTCTGGCCTCGGAACTTACGAGAAGCGTGAAGTAGTTGGCCAACTTGTGAATGCAAATATGCATTCTCAGATTGAACAGATATTTCTGAATATTTGAGACCCGCAAGAATTTCTTCAAGCGCAATTATCTTGACTGCCTCATTGACATGACTATTTGGATGCCAGCGTTTTGAAGCTAATAGCGTCAGCCACCAGTAGCTAAATGTAGGCCGAAGCTGAAGATGCTCAAGGATTGTTTCGCCACCAGATTGTGAATTACCTACTTCATGAACAAAGCTAAGAAATCGGGAACGTAGGCGATCTGAGTGCTCTTCTATGTAATCGGGAATTGAAATCGATGATTGAATCAAATCTGGATCAGTGAAGCCATTCCAGAGAACAACGTAATCGTTGGTTAACGGAGGAATAGCGTCGCTATCCCATAAGAGAACGTTGAATGGTGATGCCTGATTCATAGGGCTAGAGGGTTTATCGGAGAGCACTTAGTGAATCGGCGAGCTGTATTTGAAATTGGGCATTTGGTTCGATCATGACCTTCTTGATCTCTGCCCGTTCTCCTATTGGGAGTATCAGGCCAAGCTCACTCGAGCTATTCTTCTTGTCCTTCATTAATGCAGAAATCATTGAATCAATAGGTATTTCTACAGAGGCATACGGTGAGAAGTTCTTTGCTAGAACCAATTGCATGCGTTGAGCGTGACTCGCTCGTAACAGATCACGAGCTGCCGCAACCGAGCACGCGATATGCATACCCATGCTGACAGCAATTCCATGAGGAACACCAAACGATGTTGCAGCCTCAATTGCATGTCCAAAACTGTGACCCAGATTAAAGATATTGCGAATCCCTGCATCGAATTCATCAACTTCAATGAATCTTTGCTTAATCAATAACGCGCTATGAATGAATTGCTCTAGTACATCAAAGTCTTTGAGCATCAGATCAAAGGATTTTGCTGCTCGATCAAACTCTTCGGGGGAGTCAATTGCGTGGACCTTGAGAATTTCTCCAATTCCGGATCGGATCTCATCTTGATTGAGAGTTTGCAGGAATGTTGTGTCTATCCAAATTTTCTTTGGAGGGTAAAAAGTTCCCACGATATTTTTCGAATCACCAACATTGATTGAGCTTTTCGAACCTATGCACGAATCTGCCTGAGCTAGAAGTGTTGTTGGAACGAAAACCCAATCCACCCCACGCAAGATCGTACTTGCAGTGAAACATGAAAGATCTTGAACAATTCCACCACCGATGGCAACAATTTGGTGATTGCGTCGAATTTTATTCGTGACTAACCGCTGAATGATTTCTGACACTTCATCTAGAGACTTGCGTTCCTCTGTAGCTTGTATCAGGATCGTGTTTGGATGGTTAACGATCACAGAAAGTTGTTCACCATAAATA
>Ga0194059_1001193_pt1 | contig 11312 bp, 7 predicted proteins | sample SepL6211m_MetaG_FD_163426 | JGI IMG/M metagenome (GOLD analysis project Ga0194059, IMG submission 163426) | Anoxic zone freshwater microbial communities from boreal shield lake in IISD Experimental Lakes Area, Ontario, Canada - Sep2016-L626-11m | ecosystem: Environmental > Aquatic > Freshwater >... | reverse complement strand
CGTTATGGAACCGCCTTTGGCACTGACCCCGGTGTTCGGATTATAGGTAGCACCCCGCTGGCCGTAGGCATAATTGCCCGTATAGGCATTGGATACTGATGCCTTCTGTCCGGCAGATATCCTCCCCGTGGTAGAGTTGTACGATGTTCCGACCTTGTTGCTCCAGGCGTTGCCGGTCCACGCGTTATAGCCGCCAGATGTGCGGGTTACCGCGCCCGTTGAACCGGAGCGCTGGTACACATTGCCGGTGGTTGCCGCCCATCCGCCCGGTCCCCACGCCACGGCGCCGTGACCGGGAGCGTACACAGCACCATAACGGGCGTATGGCATTGGGCCCCAATAGGGTGCCGGAGCACAGGCGTAATGCACGCCCATTGCCCACCCGAACCCAAAACCGACCGCCCACCCTGTCCAGGGAGTATACGTAACGGTCGCGGCATAGCCGTACGTGACCGGTGCCGGGTACCAGACGGTTGTTACAACGTAGGGGGCATATACGTAGCCGGTTCCGTAGACTACAACGCCTGAGCTCGTCACAATGGTCCCCATATAGCCCGGGGTGTACCCGACCACTACATATTTCGGAGTCACATCATATATTTTCACATACGTAACGTAATGAATTGGCGAAGAAGGGGGGATGGCATAGATGGCAGCCGGAATGGAGGTCGCCACAATCCATGGATCCTGAACCGACTTCGCGGTGTACCAGATACCGTCTTGTGTTGCGTACCACTCATCCGGGTGGACCATGATGATAGGGTGCGGCGAATTTACCACGTACATAAGCGCCGTATCCGGAATGAGTTTCAGTTCGGGAGCGCCGTTGCAGACCGGCTTGAACCGGGCTTTTGAGCGGTCAATTGTCGCGGTTTGAGGAATGCTGGCCGCAATTGCCGCCTCCTGAGCCTGCGGTGTGCCCGGCACTGATGCCTTGACATTTTCCTTGGGTGAGTCGTCCGGAATCCGGGCAAAGTCCTGCGGCAGATTCGGGCCATCCACATACTGCCAAGGCCCACCGAACCCTGGCGCTCTAAACCAGCGGCCGGCGACCAGCACGTAGGTCTGTTGATCAAGCGTGCTCTTGAAAATATTTCCCGTGGTGTTTTTTACGTAGAGGAGCGACGTTTTTTCCACGGGAAGCCACTGAGGTGAGCCATCGGTGACAATAAGTTCTGTCGGTGACATGGTCACCACAACTTGAGGGGCACCCTGTTTCAGGGAGGGCTTTTTCTTGGTCTTCTCGTCGGGTTGACCGGCCATGAGATCAACTATTTTTTGTTGGCCAAGCTGCATGGCTGCTTTGGTGACGGACGATGGCACACTCCGGGCTGAAGTCCAGGGTCCGGTCAATGACGGTGCCGTTACGAAACCATCAAAAAGGTGGATATAGCATGTGCCGGTCACCGTATCCCGAGCCACAAATGCACGGCTGTTGATGGCCCGCACCAGTGAGCTGTCCGGAAGTGGCTGCCAAAACGGTTCGCCATCAACTGGAACCAGGACCGCCGGGCTTGGTGAGAAGATAAATGCCGGTGGATCATTTCTGACCGGAGTCCTGCGAGCTATCTTTTCTGCGCCATCAATGGCAAGCATCGCCTCAAGCCGGTCAAGAGACATGACACGTCCCTGAGCAGGCGCAAAAGCAAGGAATCCTTTCTCATACATGGTTCCCGCTCCCTGAGCGGAAGGCATCACGAGTTTATGGACGGTGAAGTCATTAAGAAACACGGTACGCGCCGTGCGGTCTACCATCGTTTTTGCCGAAAACTCAAGCACACCGAATATTGGCTCTTTCACTCCATTCAGCTGGACGGAAACCGCAGCTTTTGCCCGCAGGAAATAGCCGTCCCAGCTGTCAAGCTGCGGCTGGTACATGGTGTATTTGGTACCCCCGATCGTTGCAAACCGGGGCCACGAGTCCGGTGTCTGCTGACCGGCCGCTGCTTGTCCCTGCGCCCATACATTATTAAAAAAGGGCGACAGAATATTGAGTGCCAGTATGGAAACAAAAAATACTATCGTTCGTTTCATTGTTTGACCTCTACTTCATTGGCATGGTGACGACAGGGTGGTTTGGCATCCAGATAAAATATTGAAACTGCGCCCATGTTATTCCTGCTCATTGTTCTAGGCAATTCAGGAAATAGCACTCTCTGATTGCTCCAGAACGGTTAGAACTCCAAGCAAATACCTTATGCCCGGTAAGGAATTTCCTTGTGAAAAAGGGAGTGCTGCTTGCCAGAATTGAGGAATTGCCTGTCTTATCCGGATGAATAATTTGAGGTAGTCTGTCAACCGTCAGAAGTGTCGTTTGCCGCAATAATCTGCGTGTTACGGCAGGTGGGTAAGTAACCAATGACGAACTGTACACCAACTTTATCCGGGAGATAGTATGAACAGAAATCATCTGTGGAGCGTAATTATCGTTGTTCTTTTGTCGGCTGTTTTCGCTTTTTCGGCATGTGCGGAAGAACTTTCTTTTGCTGAGCGTGTCGATGCTCTCAAAACCACGGTACTGACAAGCCAGGAAAACCTCCGGCAGTACGAGTGGATTGAAACGAGTGTGGTCAGTGTCAAAGGCGAGGAAAAATCCCGTAAACAGGAGCGCTGCTATTACGGATCTGATGGCAAACTCCAGAAGGTTCTTGTCACCAAGAACGCACCTGAAGCCTCGAAGCCTGGCATTCGCGGCATGATTGCCAAAAACAAAAAAGCAGAAATGACGGATTACATGAAAGAGGCGGTGAATCTTGTCCGGAGTTACGTTCCGCTTGATCCGGGTAAAATCGAAGCGGTGAAGGCTGCGGGAAAAGTGACATTCCAATTGACGGAACCGGGCCGACGGGCACGTATGGTGTTTATCGATTACCAGAAAACGGGAGATAATCTTGCTATTGATCTGGATCTTGTCAACAACAGCCCATTTGCCATGTCAGTGCAGAGTTTCCTTAAATCACCCAAAGAGCCGGTAACTTTGAATGTGAGTATCAGCGCGCTGAATGATGGAACAATCTACGTATCCAATGCGGTTTTGAATGCCAAGGAGAAGAACCTCAAAGTTACCATTGAAAACAGTGGGTACCGGCGGATGCTTCAGTAACGGTCCGACACGGAATGTGGCCGTACCATCCTCGTAGAGGCATGCTGCAGTATGCATCTACCCAACCCGTAATGGAGGAATCATATGTGGAGATTTCGCAGCGTCGTATTGAGCACGTTAATTCTGCTGGCACTCACCGGTATTTCCATGGCGAAAGTCACCGCGCAAAACCCTCAGGAGGCCGGGCAGCTTCCCCGCCCGGCAACTGTCTGGGTGAGTGATTTTGTGGCAACTCCCACTGATCTCCCCTCTGACTCAGCACTGGTCGGGATTTACAGTAAAGAGGAAAAACCACAGACCAAAGAGCAGATTGCCACTGGCCGCAAGCTGGGCAAGCAGATTGCCGAGCAACTGGTCAAACAGATCCGCGACATGAAAATGACGGCACAACGGCTGGATAAGGGTAAAACACCGAAAGTGAATGACATTGTCATCAGTGGATGCATTGTTTCCTTTTCGGAAGGTGATGCTTCTAAACGAGTCGGCATCGGCCTTGGAGCCGGTTCTTCAGAATTGCACGCAGCGGCGGAAGGATATCAGGTAACCATAGATGGCAAGCGTAAACTCGGGTTCGGCGAAAGTGATACCGGCAGCAGCAAGACGCCCGGAACCGCTGTCGGCGCTGCCGCTTTCGTTGCAACGGCAAATCCGTTAGGCCTCATTGTCGGCACGGCAATGAAAGTTCGTGGAGAAAAAACCGGCAAGAGCAAGATTGAGGGACGCGTTGACCAAACCGCAAAGGATATTGCCGACGTATTGAAGAAGCGGTTTGAGAAACAGGGCTGGCTCTAAGTCCTGTGGGCATTACCCTATGAATTATGCGTTATGAAAGAAAGTAAACTGTCCATTCCAACTTTCCAGCGCCGGCACCATACTTTCGCACTATGCCTGTCGTTTGTGCTGACGGCGGCACTGCATCTGCTTGCAGTTTCGCATGCCGCTGCCGGTGAGATCGAACCGCGAGCCTATGGCAATGCGCCGGTCGGGGTGAACTTCCTCATTGCCGGTTACGGTCATTCTCAAGGCGGTTTGTCAACCGACTCCTCTTCACCACTTATGGATGCCCATATCAGGGTCGACAAGGTCATCCTTGCCTATGCACGGACTCTGGATATTTTCGGCAATCCGGGAAAACTGGACGTGATGCTTCCCTATAGTGATTTGTCCGGGAACGCTATGGTTTTCGGAGCATATCGGGAGCGTTCGGTTTCCGGGCTCGACGATCCACGCCTACGCATATCGGTAAATTTTGTCGGTGCTCCCGTACTGGCGGTTAAGGAGTTTGCCGGCTGGCAGCAGGAATTACTTGTCGGAGCAAGCATTCAGGTATCCGCACCGTTTGGCCAGTATGACTCTGATAAATTGGTAAATATTGGCAATAACCGCTGGTTCGTCAAACCGGAAATCGGAATATCCAGGGCGTGGAATCGTGTCACCCTGGAACTTTCAACCGGTGCGTTTATCTTCAGCGACAACACCAATTATTTTGGTGGGAAGAAACTGGAACAGGATCCCGTCTCGTCTTCTCAAGCACATGTCATGTACAGCTTTGACAGAGGCATGTGGGCTGCGCTCAGCGCAACGTATGATTACGGGGGGCGATCGACGGTGAATGGTGTGAAAAATAATGATCTTCAGAGCAATTCACGCCTTGGCGCCACCTTTTCAATGCCGATAGACCGGAATAATTCAGCCAAGCTGTATGCAAGCAGAGGTGTTTCAACCCGCTCCGGGACAGATTATGATCTGGTCGGCATAGCGTGGCAGTACAGATGGGGCAATGGACTGTAAACGATTCTCAGAGTGCGTGCCGAGAGAAAAAAGGTGCAGACTGTGACATGGTCGCAACGTTATAAAATCCGCAACTTTGTTAAATCTTCGCTTTGGCTGGCACCACTGGCTTCCGGTGTGCTGGCGGTAATCTGCCATCGTCTTGTATGGCACCTGGATATTTCCACTCAGTGGCAGTTGCTCGGCTACTCTCAGGAGAATGCCCGGACGGTAATCAGTGCAATCAGTTCCGCAATGCTCTCTTTTATCGTTTTTCTGATGTCGATGATTTTTATTGCTCTCCAAATCGCCGTTGGGCAATTGACACCGCGCATTATTGCATTTTCCTTTCGCAATCATGTCATCAAGATATCCCTGAGCATTTTCACCTTCACGTACATGTTCTCCATAAGTGCACTCGGGAGAATGGACACCCATGTTTCACAGCTGGTGGTGCTCCTTACCATTATCTCCACGGCGGCAAGCATCGGAATATTTCTCTATTTTGTCGATTTCATGGGTAAGTCGCTCCGGCCAATAAGCCTCTGTGCCAAAATATCGGAGAACGCCATTGCGGCAATTGAACACCGCTATCCTGCGTTACTGACTAGTAATAACAGCACCATACCAAAGATGTCCGAACATGAATGGGGAAGCAGCGTCGATACAATCAGCAATACTATGAAATCCGGAACTATTATGGCTATTGATACTCCGGGACTGGTCAGGATTGCCTGTAATAACAACTGTATGATCAGGTTGATCCCTCAAATAGGGGACTTCGTTGCTAACGGCGATCCTCTGTTCTGCGTGTATCAGGATGGCGGCACGGTGGATCAGGCGGAACTGTACCATTGCCTGGTGTTTGGCGTTGAGCGGGCTATTGAACAGGATCCCGGCTTTGCTATCAGAATTATTGTCGATATAGCCATCAAAGCACTATCACCGGCAATAAATGATCCAACTACCTCCATTGCCTGCATCGACCAGCTGCATACCCTTTTAGGTACAATCGGCCGTCGGGATTTGGGGGATACGGTGCTCCGTGATAGTCAAGGCACTCCGAGATTCACCCATGCACTCCCCGACTGGGAGGATTTTGTCCATCTGGCCGTAAGCGAAATCAACCATTATGGCGCCGACAGCATTCAAGTGACCCGCCGTCTGAGGGCAATGCTAACGGACTTGATCGACCATCTACCAGAACCGCGGAAGGATGTGATCAGAACTCGTCTGGCATTGCTGGACCAATCGACGGTGCGGAATTTTGCTGAACTGGTTGAGCGGGAACTTGCCATGGCCGGCGATTACAAAGGCATTGGTGGGGCACGGCAGTAGTATTACCTTAAAACGTTAAGGAGAAGTTGATTGACGAGAGATTCTTTACAAGCTCAGGGGCTGACCCGTACTACACTGGCGCTCCTTTTTACGGGTATCCTCATTGTCGCGAGTTTCTGGATCATGCACCCGTTTATCACGGCGTTGGTCTGGGCCACGATGATCGTGGTATCCACCTGGCCGTTCATGATTAAAGTCCAGGCACGCCTCAGGGGGAATCGAATATGTGCCGTAACGGTAATGACCCTATTGCTGCTTATGTTCCTGATCGTCCCGTTTTCGCTGGCAATCAATATTGTGGTGAGCAATTTTAAAGATATATCAGAATGGGTTCAGTCTCTTGCTACTGTGTCCGCACCGCCTCCTCCCTCCTGGCTCAGCTCACTCCCACTGGTAGGAGAGCCGCTTGCCACGAAATGGCAGCATGCAACCAATATCGGTCCGGCCGGTTTTTCAGCATATCTGCGGCCATATGCCGGCAAGGTCTTGAGCTGGCTGGCTGCTATGACCGGTGCAGTCGGCATGATGGTTATTCAGTTTCTCATGACAGCTTTCATAGCCGCAATATTCTATCACCGCGGTGATAAAGCCGCTGACTGGCTTTGTCTTTTTGCCCGTCGAATAGCCGGTCATCACGGTGAAAGTTCTTTGCTGCTCGCAACAGGGGCAATACGTGCCGTGGCGCTCGGCGTAGTCGGCACGGCATTGATCCAGTCCCTACTTGGTGGAGCTGGCCTTATAATGAGCGGGGTGCCGGCAACCAGCATTCTGACCGCCCTCATATTCATCTGCTGCCTTGCTCAGATCGGCCCGATGCTGGTACTCATCCCTGTCGTAATCTGGCTGTTCTGGTCAGGACACCACGGGTGGGGAATCGCCATGGCCGGGTGGACACTCTTTCTCGGTACGATAGACAATATTTTGAGCCCCGTACTGATGAAAAAAGCCGTTGATCTTCCGATGCTACTCGTTCTTGCCGGAGTCACCGGAGGGATGATGGTGTTTGGCATAATCGGACTTTTTATCGGACCGGTAGTGCTGGCGGTTACGTACACTCTTCTTGATGCCTGGGTTACCGGCGATATGCGACCGGGAGATACAGCCCTGCCTCTTTGAGTGACAGTTCTGTTTTCGAAAATGATTATGAAGGGAAGCCACAAACCACCGGGGAGAGGATTTATGAGAATACGTACCGGATTATTTTTGTTCAGCGTGCTCCTGTTGACGGCATGCTCCTCGCTCGGGCCTTCATCCATTGCGCGGGACAGATTCGACTATATTTCCTCCATATCCGATTCATGGAAGCGCCAGATGTTGCTGAATCTTTTGAAAGTTCGCTATACCGATGCACCTGTATTCATGGATGTTGCCTCGGTCATAAACTCGTATGAAATGACCGGCGAGGTGAATCTTAGGGGGCAACTCGCCGACAAAATCTATGGCAGTGTTCAGGGGGACCAGATTCTCAGCCTGGGAGCGACAGGTCGCTATGTTGATCGTCCCACCATCAGCTATCAACCGCTTTCCGGCGATAAATTCGCAAGAAGTCTGATGATGCCGGTACCTGTTTCATCGATCCTGTTTCTTATTCAAAGCGGATATCCGGCTGACCTGGTTATGCGGGTCTGTATCAATAGCGTCAATGGGCTTGATAATGCGTATGGTGGTAGTGGCAATCCCCGGGCAGGAGAGCCGAAATTCCATGAGCTCATATCGGCAATCCGTCGCGCGCAACGTGCCGGAGGCATGGGCATGCGTCTTAAGACCGTCAAGGATCGCCAACCGGTAGTGATGTTTCTCAAAAACAGTATTGATGAATCGGTTGCAGAACCAAACAACAAGATAAAAAGTTTGCTTGGGCTTGATCAGAAGGCAGCTGAATTTACTGTCGTGTATGGAGACTTTCCGGACAGTAACACGGAAATCAGCATTTTAAGCCGGTCAATCCTGCAGGTTATGATCGACATTGCATCCTATATTGATGTCCCGGCAAAAGATCTGGCTGAGGGTCGCGTCAATGATCATACACTGACGCCGGAACAGAGACAGCTCTTTCCGCCTCTTATTGCCATTAAAACAGGAACTGCGAAACCTGATGATGCCTTTATTGCAGTGCAATACCGCAACCAGTGGTTCTGGATTGAGGATCGTGACGTCGCATCAAAACAGATGCTGACCTTCCTGATGATGATGTTTTCCCTCACAGAAACGTCATCTACTCAGTCCGCGCCAATTTTGACTGTACCTACCAGATGAAACATGGGCTTCACAACCAGGAGGGGGCGCCACATGGGTGATTCCAAAACCACCCTCATGGAATGCTGCGCTGGAGCACTGTGGAAGCATAAGCATCAGTTCATTTGTGCTGCTCATCGCCTCGTTTCGTGCCGTACCGGTTTCAGTCGTGTTCTCTTTTTGCTGAATAACGTGACGGAGTAATTTATGGGGCAGTGCGTAACATTTCTGGGAAAGATTTTCATCAGGTTCTGCATGCTGATAATGGCACTGTGGGCGTCCGTGGCGTTACTCTACTCAAATCTGCCACAGATGCTAAGCCCATGGGTTGCAGGCTTATTTGGCATCTGCAGTCTTGCCGCCCTGATTGGAGCATACAGTTCTAGAAAGACACGACTCGGTTTCCTCGCGGCGTTTTCAGCGGTACTTGTCTATTGGCTGCTCATTCCCCCATCCAACAGCAGAAACTGGCAATCTGATGTTGCCGTACTTCCCTGGGCTGAAATTCAAGGTGACAAAGTTACCATCCATAATATTCGCAATTGCGATTACCGGAACGAAACAGACTTTACAGTCCGCCACTACGACAAAACATTTGACCTTGGCAAACTAAAAAATGTCGACATTTCGCTGGTCTATTGGGGATCCCCCAACATTGCCCACACCATGATGAGTTTCGGCTTTGACGGCGACGGCACAATCTGTATCTCAATTGAGACCCGCAAAGAGGTCGGCGAGTCATACTCAACAATCAAGGGGTTTTTCCGCCAATATGAATTGACGTATGTCGTTGCTGACGAGCGCGACCTGATCGGCCTTCGCACCAACTATCGGGAAAAAGGCAAAGGAGAGGATGTCTACCTGTACCGGCTCAAGGCATCACCGTCTCTTATCAGGAAAGTGTTTCTTGCGTATATGCACGAGGTAAATGCCCTTAAGGAACGTCCTGAATGGTACAACGCCCTGACCGGGAATTGCACAACAAGTATCCGTGGCCATACTGCACCGTATAATCCCGACGCCAGGCTTGATTGGCGGATGATTGTCAACGGCCATCTTGATGAGATGTTGTACGAACGCAATGTGGTTGATACGCGCCTCCCTTTTGCAGAACTGAAAAAAGCGAGTCGTATCAACTCAAAGGCGAAAGGCATGGATAAGTCGCCTGATTTTTCCCGTGTGATACGTGTCGGTTTGCCCGGTATGGAGATACTCAAATGAGACGCGCATCTGCCTCCCGAAGTATGTGTGCCCTTCTGCTCGTAATCATTTTTATTACAGCTGGCTGTGCAACTCCGGTCGGGGTGAACGTTGTTTCACCGCGGGATGCCTACCGGGATGCCTATGCAAATCCGTTGGGAAATGGTGTTGCCAGTGATCAGGCGAAATATGTGCTCAACCGTTACGACCTGCTGAGCAAATTTGACAAGGAACCGGCAGCGGTAATCGCCGCGTTGCACCAGAGTGCGCTCCACGATGACCGGCGAGATATTCTTTATGCTCTGGCGGAGTTATCGTACCTTTATGCCGGCAGGCTTGAAATGAGCGCCATGCTTGAGGAACAGAAACTGGCCCCCGATTATTATCTGCTCGCTGCGATCTACTCATATTTTTTTGTTTTTGAACAGCGGGCGGAACCTTCTCCGACAAAATTCGATCACCGAAGCCGCAACGCGGTAGATCTGTATAATTTCGGTATGTGGCAAGGGTTTGCAACGGGTGTGGACGGAACCTTGGAGTTGGGACCTAAAGTTCGTACGCTACCGTTTGGTTTGATATCGCTCTCTATTGATACCAGCAAACTTCATGAGCAGTTTGAAGCGTTCGAGAAGTTCGAACCGGCTGACAAGTATAAAGTCAGAGGAGTAACCGTACGGAACCGGACGGCAGGAATCGGTCTGCCTCTGGTAGGAATTAAGAAAAAAACGGAGGAAATTCTCTCCTCGGGAAAAGTGATTCCGGTGACCCTCTTCATGCGGATTAACAATGATCTCGCTTCGTTGAGCTCTGGAACGGCAGCTGCTTCACTGGAGCTGTACTCGGTTCAGGACCATAGCAAACTGGCCATAGACAACCGCGAGATTCCATTGGAAAGCGATTTTACCACCCCGATAGCCTATAATCTTGAAGGAGCTGAAGTCTGGGATTTTGGCGTAAATGCTTTTCTTGGAGGGAGATTCAGTAAAACTCCTGACGGACTGCATCTTTACGGGCCATATCGCCCCGGGAAAATTCCGGTGGTTTTTATTCATGGTACAGCCAGCAGTCCGATCTGGTGGACCGAAATGTTCAACACTCTCAGTTTCGACCCGCTGATCCGCCAAAAATACCAGTTCTGGTACTTTGTCTATAGCAGCAGTAAACCGATTGTCTTTTCTGCTGAGGCTCTTCGTGATGCTTTGCGCGACAAGATCGCCAAACTTGACCCAAGGGATGAAGATCCGGCTCTTCGTCAAATGGTGGTTGTTGGACACAGTCAGGGGGGGCTCCTCACAAAAATGACAGCAGTTGCAACCGGCGATCGACTGGTGCAGGCTGTTACCGGCAAAGGACTTGAATCGTTGGATATGTCATCTGAAAATAGGGCGAAGACACAGCAACTCCTGATTATAGAACCGCTTCCGTTCGTCAAGAAGGTTATTTTTATGAGCACCCCCCATCGGGGAAGCTTTCGGAGCAAGTGGTGGAATCGGAATCTGGTCAAGTTGGTCATTGATCTGCCGGCTAAACTGGTTGAGACCTCCATGGATTATTATGGCTATTTCACTGATAACATAAAGAAACTTCTCGGTGATAAAAAAAGCCCGTTTACCAGTGCCGATGGCATGTCTCCCGAAAATCCCCTATTGAAAACACTGGCTGAAAT
>Ga0194059_1001192_pt1 | contig 11312 bp, 10 predicted proteins | sample SepL6211m_MetaG_FD_163426 | JGI IMG/M metagenome (GOLD analysis project Ga0194059, IMG submission 163426) | Anoxic zone freshwater microbial communities from boreal shield lake in IISD Experimental Lakes Area, Ontario, Canada - Sep2016-L626-11m | ecosystem: Environmental > Aquatic > Freshwater >... | reverse complement strand
GCGCGACTGGACAAGGCGCAGTGCACTCAAGTGGCACGGCAGGCCCATGCCGGTCTGGCCAGGGCGATCGCTCCCTACGGCACGGCCCTTGACGGCGACATCGCATTTGCGGTGGCGACGGGTGCGACCGAGGCGAATCCCATCATCGTGGGGAACGCCGCGGCCGAGATGGCAAGTGCCGCGGTGCGTGATGCGGTGCGCCAGGCGACCTCGGTGCGAGGGGTGCCCACCGCCGCTGACCTCACGAAGGGCTGACACCCCGGCGCCGGTCCCAGAAGGCATGGCCCACCCAGCGTTCCTCGGTTGACCAGTAGTAGCTCCGAAGTCCCAGATGCTCGTCGCGGAGCATGAAGTAGTCGCGCGCCCATTCGGGAAGGGCATCTGAATCGCCAGTGGCGCAGCGCCCGATGGCGGCACCGAGACGCGAGCCCATGAGGATTGCGGTGACGAGCCCTTGCGACGAAAGGGGATCCCAGGCGATTGCGGCGTCGCCTGCCAACGCCCAGCCCTCGCCCCACAGTCGATCGCGATGGCCGGTGCCCGCGGCGTGGACGGTCGGGGGCGTGGCTGAGGGGAACTCACCGAGCCGCGAAATATGCCGGGATGCTCGAAGCCTGGTGTGCCACCACTGTGTGCGCGCATCGCCCTGGGGGACGAGGTCGCTGTCGGTCACGAGGGCCATCACCACACGGCCATCAGGGAGTGGGGTGGAGTACCACCAGCCATCGGGGACTGTCTCGATGGTGGTCATGGCCAGCGCAGACCGGCCGCCCTGCGCGAGCGCCACCAGGGCGACCTGCTGGTCATAGACGTGCTTCGCCCCTGCGAGGCTGCGGAATGGGCCTCCGCCCCGCCCCGTGGCATCCACGACCCATTCGCCGCGCAGGCTCCGGTCGCTGGCGGCGACCTCCCACTGATCGCCATCGCGCGTCACGGCCCTCACGTGATCGGTGATCACCTCGACCCCCCGGGCAGCAGCCGTCCGTGCGAGGCGTGCATCAAAGGCGGCGCGGTCCAGATGCCATCCATCGCCATCGGGGTGGGCAATGAAGTCTGTGGTGGTGAGATCGCCGGACCCCCAGGCCGCCCGCACCCCGTACGCGGGGTTGTGTACCGCGTCGTCGAGAACCTGATCCCCGAACAGCGAGGTAACAAGATCGCCGGCACCCGGCGGCAGGGTCTCGCCCGCCCAGGTGCGCCGCATGCCTGATGCGCCGATCAGGGAGGCGCGATGGCCGCGGTCCGCGAGGGCGATGGCCACTGCACAGCCCGCTGGTCCGGCCCCGATAATGATGGCCGTCGTCGGCATGCACGCAGGCTGCCACATAGGGCGGGTCAGGTGAGGGCGTGGCAGGCTGTCTCCATGGACGGCCTCCTGTCCCGTGGCGACTTCCTCCGTCGCACTGCCATCATCGCCGCCGCGGCATCGGTGCCCGGGGTGTTTGCGGGGCGTGCGCAGGCACGGGTGGCGTCGGTGGATCCCGCACGCATCGCCCGGGTGGCCATTCACCCGGCCATCGGCATCGCCCGGGTGGGCAACAGCAGCGACGCGTTTTTCTTTGGCCCAGAAGTGCCGGGGCAGACACCCGAGGGCCCGTTCAAGGACGCCCGCGGCGCCATGGCGAAGCAGGCGGCGAGATTCCGCGTGTACGCATACGACGCCGACGGGCAGGTGCTCGGCGAGATCACCTCCAGTGATGCGGACATCACGTGGAGCATCACTGTGGGCAATGGCAAGGCCAACTGGTACGGCACCGACGTTGCCTTTGACGTGCCGGGGGCCACGGCGACGTCATTGCGCAACCCCGGGGTCGGGGATCGGGCGTCCATGTACCCACTTGCGACGACGCGCGAGGTGCATGGAGCGGGTGCGGCCCCCCGTCGGCTGACAGGAGGCACATTCGCAGACGTCCCCATCGACTTCGGTGAGGTGCTGACCGACGGCAGTGGGCGGTTGGTGGTGCTGCCCGGGGCGGGGCGGGCATATTCGGCTCCCGGCGCGCCGCCATTGGCCGGGTATGCCGATAACGCAGGGTGGATTGACGACACGTGTGACGGACCGGTCCGCGCCACTGTGATTATTGGAGGCCGGCGACTTCAGGCGACGCCAGCCCGCGTGATCTGCGGGAGCCCCAACTACGCGCCGGGCATCGCGAGCGGCATCACCACGCTGTATGACGCCGCCCTCTCGGGGCTGTACATCGCCGGTCGGCGGCCCAAGGGCCGCACGGACTTCGTCGCCGACGTGCTGCCCATCTTCCTGCGGATGACCGATATGCAGTGGGTGAACGCCGGGTATCTCGCGCGCTACGGGTTCGGCTCACAGCGCGATTGGGCACGGCCGGATATTCAGCGTCGGCTGGCTGATGCGTCGCTCGCCAATCGGGGCTTCAGGCAGTCCGTGCTTGGCCTATTCCGTAACCCGGCGTACACCGAGGTGCAGCCCGACCTCGAGCCGCAGATGTACGGCGACACCGTCATGCTGCCGCCCAACCTGACGAGTGCGCGCCAGTGGTATGCCCTGACACGACTGCAGTACGCGCACCTCCGTTCCTGGGCCGCGGGGGCCTTTGACGCGGGCACGAGCGTGGCGTCGTCATCACTTCCTGAGATACCGACTGGGGATCAGCCGCGGTCCCTCGACCGCGCCGCGCTTGATGCCTGCCTGGGCGGGGCGTTCCATCCGGGCGTGGAGTTTCCGTGGATTGCCCGCGTGCACTGGATCTGGACGGATGATCTCCGCCTCCGTGATGCGACCACACGCCCCGACTTCACCGACTACGGCCCTGAGTTGACGCCGCAGATTGCGATGTCACGGTCTGGTCCGCTCTCCCGACTCGGTCCGGGTGGGTACGTGCAGTGGATGGGCACCCCGTGGCACGCCGACTCATCGAGTTGCCGCTATGGCTACCAACGGGTGTCTCCGCAGCTTCCGGGTTTCTGGCCTGCGCGCATTCCGAACGCCGTGCTCACTGCGGCCGACTACCAAATTGTGGTCGATCAGCGCCGGTCGCTCCGTGAGCGACGTCAGGCCTTTCGCCGTCGTTCCGAGTGGGAGCGCTTCATCGCACATCCAACCGGCCCGCCGACTCTGGCCATGATGGTGGACGAGTGGTCGAAGCTCGGGGTGGTGCGAGAGCGCCCGGGACCTGCGGACGGGGCGTTCCCGGCGGTGCTCAAGGTGGAGTCGGACGTCGGCTTCGCACGAGAGCCCGACACCGTCTGGCCCGCGTGGGTGACCGTGCCACAGGCACCCGCATTCCCGTTGATCACAGCCAACTCCGACGACAACTCCATCAGGTCGATGGACTCCCGCGGGCGCGTGACGGTGATGCCCCTCAACGGGACCATCGCCCGGCCCGAGGGGATGGGTCGGGACCGCTACGGCAACCTCTACGTGGCGGCGATGGATGACGGCACTGTGCAGCGGGTGGGCACCGACATGTCGGTGACCACCTATGCGTCCGGCATCCCGACCCCCGTCGGCATTGTGTTCACCTTCGGGGGCGTGCTGTTTGTCAGCAGTTACACGGCCCAGGGTGGCATCTACCGGGTGACGTCCTCCGGCACGGCGGGATGGCTGGTGGAGCCGGGGGGTGGTATCGGCCAGCCCACGCTTATGGCGATGATGCCCGACCAGAGCGCACTGCTCGTCAGTTGCGCCGCGACGGGATCCGTTGCGAAGGTGGATCCAGCGACGGGTCAGGTGATTGACCCCGCATTCCTCACCGGCCTGAATCGGCCGCGGGGTATTGCCTTTGACCAGCACTGGAACATCTACGTGGCAAATCAGGGCGACAACACCATCAACCGCTATACGACGGATGGACGGCCACTTCCATTCGCGCTGACGGGGCAGGCACTCACCACGCCGTTTGGCCTCGCCTTTGACGCGAACGGCGTGCTCTACGTCACCCCGGCACAGGCCGCGGTGGTTCAGAGCGTCACGATTCAGGGGAACACCGGGAGGGTCGCGACCTTTGCGACTGGCCAGGCCAATCCCGGCGGGCTTGTCTTCAACGGGGGTCAGGTGCCGCCCTCGGCGTAGGTGCCGGGGGTGCGCTAGGTCAACAGGTCGTTCAGCTCGCCGGCGCGGTCGAGCGCCGACATTTCATCCCACCCACCGATGTTGCGTCCGTCGATGATGATCTGAGGGAATGAGTAGCCACCGGTCTCGGCCACCAGGCGGTCGCGACCGGCGTGGTCGGTGCGGGGGATCATGATCTCCTCGAACTCAATGCCCTTCTGCGTGAGAAACGCCTTGGCGCGCAGGCAGTAGGGGCAGGGCTCGGTTGAGTACACAGTGACCTTGGGCATGGCGGGCAGGGTACCGCCCCCGATCGGGGTGCGACACTTGATCGGTGGCGTTGATCGAGACCGAGGCGGTGGTGCTCCGCACGCTGAAATACGGCGAGTCGGACGCCATCCTCACCCTGCTCACTCCTGGAATGGGTCGCATCTCGGCCATCGCCAAGGGAGCACGAAAGCCCACCTCGAAGCAAGGCGGCCGGCTTCAGCCTGGCGTGCGTCTCAACTTGAGCGCCGCTGAGGGCCGGGGCGACCTGCTCACACTCCGGTCGGCGCAGGTGGTGGATGCGGGGGCGGGGCTCTGGATGGATGGTTACCGCCTTCGGGCCGCCGGCTCGGTGCTGGAGATCGCCATGCGCGTGGTACCCGAGCAGGTGGACGCCGAGGCCCCGTACAACCTCGTGACGCGGGCGCTTGCACTGATCGCACGCACCACCGCGCGCGACACACCACCCCGGCTCGATCCGTACGTGCTGGGCGTACAGGCCAAGCTGCTCGCGGTCTCGGGCCTGGTGCCGCAACTGGGTTCATGTGCCGCGTGCGGCGGACCTCCTCCACTCGTGGGATTCTCGGCGGCTGCGGGTGGTGGGGTGTGCCCATCGTGCGTGGTCGGGTCGGGGGCCGAGACGCTCGATCCGGCAGCCGCCGATGCCCTCGTCTCCCTTCTGGCGCGCCCACTGGCGGAGGCCCCCGACGCAGTCTCGGCCGCCGCCGCCCCGGGCGTGGAGCGAATCGCCGCCCTGATGCTGCGGGAGCATCTCGGGGTGACCCTCCGATCAGGCACGCCCCTCTAACTGCAGAGGCCAGCACCGTCGTGAGCGCCCGGGGAGAAAGGGCGAATCAGCCCCCCGCCAGTGCCAAGACCGTGCCAACCCAACGCGTGCACTTTTGTAGCAGCGACTGACCCCCACCGGGGTCAGTCCCCACCCCTGTGGCTGGCCTGATGCAAAGCGTGCACTTTTGTCGCGGCGACTGACCCCCGCAGAAGCTGCACGTACCCAAGAGACCGGCCTCCCGCCGGGGCATACGCAGCGCGTGCACATTTGTGACGGCGACTGACCCCCACCGGGGTCTGACCCCGGTGTTGGGGCTGACCTGGTGCAAAGCGCGCACTTTTGTAGCGGGGACTGACCCCCACCGGGGTCTGACCCCGGGGTTGGGCGTTGGGTTGCTTTCGGCGTGGCTGGTGCGGCGCTACCAGCCCACCGAGATGACTGCCACGGCGATCAGGATCACTCCCTCGTGGCCGGAGTCGTCCCTTAAGCCGTTCGGCTGCCGGTGGCCGCCTTCCACCGGCGTCACCGTTACTTGCCCATACGGGAACCTCGCCCCCACGGCGTCGATGTCCACTCGATCGGCTCCCGGCACCGCGATGGTGGCCTCCACCCGCATGTTCGCCCGGTCATTGCCGGGAAGGAGTTCACGCAGCTGGGGAAAGAGGACGCGGCGGATTGTGTCCTCCACCGCGCGGATGGCGGCCTTTGTGGCGTCGTCACCGGTCAGGTCAACTCCGATGCCGGTCTCGATGATGAGTGGGAAGACTCCATCGGTCACTGTGATGCCTCCGGAAGCAGCATGGTGTCCACGGCCGCGGACCCTGACACCTCGGTGGTCACGAGGCCCTTCGCCTTCATCCACTTCGCGAGGGCGTCCCACTGCGCAACGTTCATCCCGAGCGGCTTCCCATTGGCCACGAGCACGGGCAGGGTGGCTGCCAGCTGGGCGGCAAGCGGCCCCTTCGCGATATCGGGGTTGGCGGCGATGAGCGCAGTCCTCGCAGAGGGCGGGTGGGCCTGCGCCGCTGTGGTGCCCTTTGCGATGGCGGTCAATGCCCGGCGGATCGCCTCTGGCCGGTCCCGGATTGTGTCTTCACCCGTCGCCAGTACCAGCTCGTCGTAGGTGGGCACCCCGTAATCCTCAAGCCTGAACACCTTCACCGGCACACCCTTGGCGCGCAGATCGGGTACCTCAATGTTCCAGTAGCCACCGATGATGGCGTCCACCTTGCCCGCAGCGAGAGCGGGGGAGAGGCTGTAGCCCACCACCTTGGTCTGCACCTTGGCCGGGTCACCGCCGGCGCTTCGCACCACGGTGTCGAGCAGCGCGGTATCGCTCGGCACCCCCGCAATGCCCACCGTCTTGCCCTCAAGATCCTTGGGCGTGGTGATGCCGTGGTCGGTGCGGGCGATGATGGCGTTCAGCGGCACGGGAACCACGGCGCCCACCGCCTTTACGGGTACGCCCTTGGCCCTAGCGATCAGTAGTTCGGGTGCATACGTGAGGACGAGGTCCTTCTTGCCCACCGCCGCCTGCATCAGATTGGTGGTGGGATCGCTGGGCACCGATGGCTCAATCTGCACGCCCGCACTGGCCGCGATGTGGTCACCGATGGCGGTTTCGATTCCGGCATGGTCGGCATTGGGGTACCAGTCGAGCGCCAGCGACACCTGCTCGGTGCGTGTACTGGTTGACGTGGCTCCAGCGGAGTCGCCACCGCAGCCCATCAGGGCAACCGGGATGGCGAGCGCACTGAGAGCGAGAGCGATGGAGCGTGTGAATCGGGGCACGGCGATTCCTTCGGACGGGCTCAGCGGGAACCGGGGCGGGTGCCCCGGCGCAAGTAGGGCAGGGCGGCCCACTCGGCGGTGGCCACGAGGAGGAACATGGCGATGCCGATGAGAGCGAGGATGACCACGGCTGCGAATGTGACCGGGGTCTCAAACTGACCGGCCGAGAGGCGGGTGAGGGCGCCAAGGCCGCGGTCGGATGCCACCAGCTCGCCCACGACGGCACCGGTGACGGCAAACACGGCGGCCAGTTTGAGGCCCGTGAACAGGCGCGGCAGCGCAGCGGGCACGCGCACGTGCCACCAGGTCCATCCCGGCGATGCACCGAGCGTGCGAACGGCGCGGATGAGCTCGGGATCTGTGGAGCGCAGTCCATCGACCCCCGCGACAATGACGGGGAAGATGCTGATGAGTGCGGCCAGGGTGACCATGGCGCCGAAGTCGGGCATCCACAGCACGAGCAGAGGTGCCAGCGCCACCAGCGGAATCGTCTGCGACACGATGATCCACGGGTAGAGCATGAGCCCGGCGATTCGGCTGCGCGCAATAAGCGCCGCCAGCAGGCAGCCCACAACCGTGGCGAGCGCGAAGCCCACGACGGTGATGAGGATGGTCCACTGCGCGTGGTACCAAAGGCGCTCGCGCACGTCCCAACCGGCGCGGGCGATTGTGGCCGGCGAGGGCAGTATCCATTCGCGTGGCTGCACGATCCACGCGCTCACCTGCCACATGAGCACCAGCAGGAGTGGCAGGGCGACCGCGGCGGCTACCTGGCCCCATCGAATACGGCGGCGTCGTGGCGCGAGCGGCACCGGTACGACCGGCTCGACCTGGGCGGCGGTGATCATGCGGCAACCCCCGCCGCGCGGAGCGACATGAGGATGTCGTGCGCGGCATCCGGCCCGGCATCGGCCACGCGCACCCGGCTGACAATTCGCATGGGTCCCGGCGAGGCCACCAGCACGGTGTCGGCAATTGCCACTGCCTCGGCAATGTCGTGGGTCACCAGCACGATGGTGGGGGCCACCTGATCCCGTACGGCAATCAGCACGCGGTGCATTTCGCTGCGGGTCAGCGCGTCGAGCGCGCCGAAGGGCTCATCCAACAGCCATATGTCGCTCTCGGCGAGCAGCGTCCGGGCCAGCGCGCCGCGTTGGCGCATTCCTCCGGAGAGCGCGTGCGGGTAATGATCGCCGAAGCCCGCCAGGCCCACGCGTGCAACCTCGCGGTCGGCAAGGGCCCGCGCGTCGCTGCGAGGTGCGCCGCGTAGCTCGGCGGCGGCAGCCACGTTGTCGCGCAGCGTGCGCCACGGCATGAGGGCATCGCGCTGGGGCATGAGTACCGGTCGCCCGTTCGGAGCGGTCACGACCGACCCGGAATCGGGGACGACCAAGCCGGCGATGACATCCAGCAGGGTGCTCTTGCCGCAACCCGAGGGGCCGATGATGGCCGTGACCTCTCCCGCACGGGCCTCCAGGTCAACACCTGCAAGCACGGCGAGGGGTGGATCGTCGCCCAGCGCAAGATGCACGTCATCAACGCGAATGGCGATCTCGATGTCGTACCCATGGGGCACGCTGCACTCCCTTCGCTGGCATTACCCAGGCAGGTTCAGAGGGTCGAGGCCGTATGCCTCCTCTCAGCCGTGGTAGCGGCTCCCCTGTATGCGCATCAGGCTATCAGCGCATCTCCACCAACTCGATGCGGTACCCGTCGGGGTCGGCGATGAAGCAGATGACCGACCCCCCGGGGCGCGACGCATACGGCGGCCGCTCGGGCGAAATGCCCTTGGCGGCCAGCTGCGCCAGTTCGGCGTCAATATCGTCAACCGAGAGGGCGATATGGCCGTACGCCTCACCCAATTCATATGGCTCGGTGCGCCCGTCGTTCAGCGTGAGCTCAAGGCGGTCCCCGTCTCCGGGCAGGGCCATGAAGATGATGGTGGCGGTGTCGCCACCCACACGCGAACGGCCTGTCTCCGAAAATCCCAGGGCTTCGTAGAAGGCGAGCGACCGCTGCTCGTCAAGGACTCGCAGCATGGTGTGAATAAGGGCGCGTGGCATCGGGCTTCCCGGGTTGTGGTGCGTGGCGTCGAGGGTACTCGGGGATTGAGCGGCCGGGCGGCGCGTGCGCAACCGCCCGGCCGAGGCCCCGCGTCCCGGCCGCGGGGCCATGCCACCGTGCATCCCGATGGCACGGAGTCCATCGCCGCCGCCCTGCCCTCACGCGGCGATGGATTGAACCTATGGGGTGGGCCGAGTTGATCCATCGGCCCGGTCGCCAATATGCGCGACGTGCCTTTCGCCATGGGTACAGGCGGGGCACCGGGTTACCATCGTTGCGTGGCCAGCACCTCGTACACCATCTCCGATGCCCATCTGCCGGCAGGAGACCAGCCTCACGCCATTGCGGCGATCGAGGAGGGGCTCGCGGCCGGTGAGCGGTATCAGTCGCTGCTCGGGGTCACCGGATCCGGCAAGACCTTCACGATGGCCAACCTCATCGCCAACTCCGGCCGTCCCGCCCTCGTGATCGCGCACAACAAGACCCTCGCCGCGCAGTTGTGCAACGAGTTCCGCGAGTACCTGCCGGGGGCGGCGGTGGAGTACTTCGTCTCGTACTACGACTACTACCAACCCGAGGCATACATCGCATCGAGCGATACGTACATCGAGAAGGACGCCTCGATCAACGACGAGATCGACCGTCTGCGGCACGCAGCCACGGCGGCGCTCTTGGCCAGGCGCGACGTGGTCATTGTGGCGTCGGTGTCGTGCATCTACGGAATGGGATCGCCCGATCGGTACCGCGAGCGCCTTGTGTTGCTGGAGCGTGGTGCACAGATGCCACGGGATGACCTCTTCAAGCGCCTCATCGAGGTGCAGTACGAGCGCAACGACATGGTGCTTGAGCGCGGGCGGTTTCGGGTACGCGGCGACGTATTTGAGATTCAGCCGGTCAATGCCGAGACCGCCTACCGGGTGTCGATGTTCGGCGATGAGATCGAGCAGATCACGCACTTCCACCCGATTACCGGCGAGGTATTCGGCGATCTTGAATACGCGGCCATTTACCCGGCCACGCACTACGTCACGCCCACCGACGTAATTGAGCGCTCGCTTGGCGAGATCCGCAGCGAACTCGAGGAACGCTGCGCTCTCTTCGATGCCCAGGGCAAGTTGGTGGAGAGCCATCGCCTGCGCCAGCGCACCCAGTACGACATGGAGATGCTCCGCGAGATGGGCTTCTGCTCAGGGGTCGAGAACTACTCACGCATCCTCGACGGCAGAAAACCCGGCGAGGCGCCCCACGCGTTGCTCGACTTCTTCCCCCGGGACTTCCTCACCTTCATTGATGAGTCGCACAACACAGTGCCTCAGCTGCGGGGGATGTACGAGGGGGACCGATCGCGAAAGATGAACCTGATTGAGCACGGGTTCCGGCTGCCGTCAGCGGCCGACAACCGGCCCCTCCGGCTCGAGGAGTTCCTCGACCGGGTCGGGCAGATCGTGTTCGTGTCGGCGACCCCCGGCAAGTTTGAGCAGGAGAACTCGTCGCGCATTGTTGAACAGATCATCCGTCCCACCGGGCTCGTGGATCCCGAGGTGGAGGTGCGTCCCACCGAGAACCAGGTGGACGACCTGATGATGGAGATCAGAAAGCGGGTGGAGGCCGACGAGCGGGTCATCGTCACCACGCTCACCAAGCGCATGGCGGAGGACCTCACCGACTACCTGACCGACGCCGGAATCCGCGCCCGGTACCTGCACAGCGACATCGATGCCATCGAGCGCATCCGGGTTGTGCGCGATCTGCGCCTGGGCGAGTTCGACGCACTGGTCGGGGTCAACCTGCTGCGCGAGGGGCTCGACCTGCCCGAGGTCACGCTCGTGGCCATCCTCGACGCCGACAAGGAGGGCTTTCTCCGCGGGCAGACGGCGCTCATTCAGACCATCGGCCGTGCTGCGCGAAACGTGAATGGCCGGGTGATCATGTACGCCGATCGCGAGACCGAGTCGATGCGCGTGGCCATCGGCGAGACCGCCCGCCGCCGAGAGATCCAGCGCGCGCACAACACGGAGCACGGCATCACTCCGGCCACAATCACCAAGGGCGTCTCCGACATCGTGGAGTTCCTTGGTCTGAGCAGCGGGGGCGGACGCAAGCGCCGGCGCAAGGAGAAGGCGGTGCCCGAGGGCTCCACGCCAGCCGAGATCCGTCGCGTGATGGTGCAGGTGGAGCAGGAGATGATGGAAGCTGCGGAGGACCTGCGATTTGAACAGGCCGCAGATATGCGTGATCGTCTGGCCGATCTGCGCGAGGCCCTTGGGGAGGGGTGATGGCTGACCTCGATCACTCGGCCCCCGAGGATCCCGAGACGGCCCCACCCGTCGAGCCGCTCCTTGACGAGGACGACATCTTCGCCGCCATCCTGGG
>Ga0194059_1001191_pt1 | contig 11315 bp, 12 predicted proteins | sample SepL6211m_MetaG_FD_163426 | JGI IMG/M metagenome (GOLD analysis project Ga0194059, IMG submission 163426) | Anoxic zone freshwater microbial communities from boreal shield lake in IISD Experimental Lakes Area, Ontario, Canada - Sep2016-L626-11m | ecosystem: Environmental > Aquatic > Freshwater >... | reverse complement strand
AGCGGATGATGCAGATTCTCGTCCGCCGCATGAAGAACAACCCCGTGCTGATCGGCGAGCCGGGCGTTGGCAAGACGGCTGTCGTCGAGGGGCTCGCACAGCGCGTCTCGAGTGGTCAAGTCCCGGACTTGCTCAAGAACAAGCAGATCTACACGCTTGACCTGGCGGCTCTCGTGGCCGGTTCGAAGTACCGCGGCGAGTTCGAGGAGCGCTTGAAGAAGGTGATGAAGGAGATCGCACAGCGAGGCGACATCATCCTCTTCATCGACGAGCTGCATAACCTCGTAGGCGCGGGTGCTGCAGAGGGCGCGATCGACGCGGCCAGCATTCTCAAGCCCGCCTTGGCGCGTGGCGAGCTGCAGACGATTGGTGCCACGACGCTCGATGAGTACCGCAAGTACCTCGAGCGCGACAAGGCGCTGGCGCGCCGCTTCCAAGAGGTTCGTGTCGAAGAGCCGACGGTTGAGGACTCGATCCAGATCCTGCGTGGCCTGCGCGATCGCTACGAGGCGCATCACCGCATCCGCATCACGGACGAGGCGTTGGTCGCCGCGGCCGAGTTGTCGAGTCGCTACATCCAAGATCGGTACTTGCCGGACAAGGCAATCGATCTGATCGACGAGGCCGCCTCGCGCATGCGAATCCGGACGATGTCGGCACCGCCCGCTCAACGCGAGTTGGAAGACGAGATCGAGCGCGTCCGCAAGGAGAAGGAAGCCGCGATCGAAGGTCAGGACTTCGAGGCAGCTGCCAACCTACGCGACCAAGAGCGCAAGCTCTCGAACGACAAGCGCGAGGCCGAGGAGAGCTGGTCCGAGGGCGAAGGCGCTGCCGAGCAGCCGTCGATCGGCGAGGAAGAGATCGCCGACATCGTCTCGATGTGGACCGGTATCCCCGTCTTCAAATTGACAGAGGCCGAAACGCAGAAGCTGATCCGCATGGAGGAAGAACTCCACAAGCGCGTGATTGGTCAGGACGTGGCCATCGCCGCCGTCTCGCGGGCGATCCGTCGTGCCCGTGCCGGCATCAAGGATCCCAAGCGCCCGTCGGGCTCGTTCATCTTCCTCGGCCCCTCGGGTGTCGGCAAGACCGAGCTCGCCCGCACGCTCGCCCAGTTCCTCTTTGGCGACGACGGTGCGATGATCCAGGTCGACATGTCCGAATACATGGAGAAGCATTCTGTCTCGCGTCTCGTCGGTTCGCCTCCCGGCTACATCGGGTACGACGAGGGTGGCCAGCTGACAGAGGCCGTGCGTCGCAAGCCGTATTCGGTGGTGCTCCTCGACGAGATCGAGAAGGCTCACCCGGACGTCTTCAACATCCTCCTGCAGGTCCTCGAAGAGGGCAACCTGACGGACTCGCAGGGCCGCAAGGTCGACTTCCGCAACACGATCGTGATCATGACGTCGAACATCGGTGCAGCCACGATCGCGAAGAACCAGAACTTTGGTTTCTCGCAGGCCGACGACGAGAGCGGTCAGTCGTACGAGGACATGAAGGGCAAGATCATGACCGAGCTGAAGCGCGTCTTCCGCCCGGAGCTCCTCAACCGTATCGACGAAGTGATCGTCTTCCACAAGCTGTCGCGTGAGCAGATCCTGCACATCGTTGACTTCATGCTGAATCGCCTCCGCGAGCAGCTCGAGGTCCACGAGGTTGCGATCGAGCTGACGGAGACCGCGAAGGAACTGCTCGTCCAGGAGGGCTACGACCCAGCGATGGGTGCCCGGCCGTTGCGCCGCGCGATCCAGCGCATCCTCGAGGATCCGCTGGCCGACTTTGTGCTCGCACAGCAGATGCAGCCTGGCTCCACGATTCTCGTGGATCGCAAGGAGGGCACAGACGAGGTCACCATGGACATCGTGCCGCCGACGCCCGATGCGCCGCCGGCAGACTTGGCCGAGGTCAGCGAGTAATTCTCGCGACGAAGAGACGATGATGCGGGCCGGGGAGCAATCCTCGGCCCGTCGTCGTTCTGGGGGCGGTCAGCGGCAGTTGCGACAGGCGCCGCGAAGCACGACGTCGTGGGCATCGACGCGAAAGTCAACGCCGTCGGCGACGGTGTGGATGGTGGTTTCGAGCGCCTCGTCGTGGAAGGCCTCGACGCTGCCGCACGTGTCACAGACGAGGTGGTGGTGGTGTGCGCCGTCGGGATGAGCAGGTTCGAAGCGAGCGACGCCATCGCCGGTGTCAATGCGGGTGATCAGCGTCAAGCCGTGGAGCAGCTCGAGCGTGCGGTAGACGCTGGCGATGCCCGTGGTTCCACCAGTTGCCGCGATTTGGGCGTGGATCTCTTGTGCGCTCGCGCAGCAATCCTGGGCGGCCAGCGCGGTGATGACGCGATCGCGCGCGCCGCCTGCGCGTGATCCCTGGGCGGCGAGTGCCGCACGAGCATGCGCCTCCCAGATGGGGGAGGCGGGGTGGTGGTGATGGGTGGGAGTAGCAGTCACTGGGTGCAGTCTACCTGATAATGAGTATCATTCCCATCTGTGATCGCAGCACTCAAAATCCTGCCGTTCTTTACCACCATGCTTGGCGGAGCCGTGGCGCTGCGCGCCCACCGACGGCTCCATCTTGTCTACGGCCTTGCAGGTGGTGCGATGCTCGGGCTCGTGGCGTTTCATCTGCTGCCCGAGCTGAGCCACGTTGGCTTACCAGCCGTGGGGAGCGTGCCGTTGCCCTACATCCTGCTCGCCGTTGCCTTCTTGCTCATGTTCGCGCTCGAGGAACTAATCGGCCCACACCCGACCGACGACGATTCGGGTGGCGAACACCGCCATCCTCATGTCGGACTGATCGGCGCGGGCGCACTTGTCGCGCACTCCTTCATCGACGGCCTCGCGATTGGCATTGGCTTTCAGGTCTCCGACGCGATCGGTCTGGCAATCCTGATCGCGGTCTTGGCCCACGATTTCGCAGACGGCATGACAACCGCGTCGATCATGCGCCGCCACGGCAACACGGCACGACGCACCTGGGCACTGGTCTTTGCAGGGGCGATCGCTCCCGTCATCGGCGCCTTTCTCGGCGGCGCACTGCACCTCAGCGAGGCCTGGATCCTCGGCTACGCAGGGTTCTTTGCCGGCACGCTGATCTACTTCGCGACGCGCGACATGATCCCAGCGGCTCGCCAGGGCGGCACCGTCGCCACCGCGTTCGTCACGGTCACGGCTGGCGTCGTCGTGATGTGGGCGTTGGCTGCTGCCGGTATCTGACGGTACGCCTGCGCGAAAGCGGTCTGCCACTGCGCGCTCGGCGTATCCGTCCCCGACACTAGCCTGTGGACATGGCGCGTGCTACCACCCACTTTGTCTGCTCGGCCTGTGGCGAGGTGCTGCCGAAGTGGGAGGGACGCTGCCCGTCGTGCGAGGCCTGGGGGACAGTCGAGGAGCAGCGTTCGTCCGTGCAGCGCAGCGGACGCTCGGGGCCCGTGGCGGCGCGTGAATCGATCGCGCTCGCCGACGTCTCGGCCGATGAGGCTATTCGCATCCCAACCGGCATCGGCGAACTCGATCGCGTGCTCGGTGGCGGCATCGTGCCGGGCTCGCTTGTCTTGCTTGGTGGTGAGCCGGGCGTCGGCAAGTCGACGCTCCTGACGATGGCGCTGGCCTCGATCGCGCAGCGCGAGACCGCGCTGCTGGTAACCGGCGAGGAGTCGGCTGCGCAGGTGCGCCTGCGCGCCGAGCGGATTGGTGGTGCCGGCAAGATCCGCGTCGTGGCCGAGACCGACCTCAACGTCGTCAAGGCCACGATCGCAGCCGAGCGGCCAGCCGTCTGCGTTGTCGACTCGGTGCAGACGTTGTGGACCGCCGACCTCTCGTCGGCGCCGGGTTCCGTCTCTCAGGTGCGGGAGGCGGCAGGCGAGCTGTTGCGCGTCGCCAAAGAGCACGGCGTGGCGATCGTGCTCGTCGGGCATGTCACCAAGGACGGTGCGGTGGCTGGTCCTAAGGTGCTCGAGCACCTTGTCGACGCGGTGCTGCTGTTTGAGGGCGAGCGTGGGGGCGAGTTGCGCGTGCTGCGGGCCGCTAAGAATCGTTTTGGTGCGACCTCCGAGCTTGGTGTCTTTGCGATGACCGGGCGTGGGCTCGAGGCCGTCGAAGATCCGTCGGCGTTGCTGGGCCGCGACGAGCTCGGAGCCGTCGGCAGCGTCGTGGCGTGCACGATGGAGGGCTCGCGTCCGCTGCTGCTTGAGGTGCAGGCGCTCGTCTCGCCGAGCGAGTTACCTCAACCGCGGCGACTCGCCAACGGCATCGATCGCAATCGACTGGCGATGCTGCTCGCGGTGCTGACGCGCCACGCCAGCCTGGGGTTGGGTTCGGCCGACGTCTTTGCCAACGTGGTTGGTGGCGTGCGGGTCGATGATCCAGCGGTTGATCTCGCAGTCGCACTTGCCGTCACGAGTGCAGCGCGTGGTGTGCCGACCGGCCCACTCGTGGCAATCGGTGAGATCGGACTGACCGGCCGGTTGCGCCCCGTCGCGCAGGTGGAACGGCGCCTCAAGGAGGCGCAGCGCCTCGGCATCGAGCAGGCGATCGTGCCGCCGGGGGCACCATCGGTCCCGGGCATCGTGGTGCGCACGGCCGGTTCGATCAGCGAGGCCCTCGCCCTCGCGCTCGGTACCACCTAGCGGTTCGGATGTCACAAAGGGGTCAGACCCTTATGTGACATTTGGCGGCCTCCGGCCGTACCCCAATGTCACATAAGGGTCTGACCCCTTTGTGACATCCGAACCGCCGGAGACCGTCAGCTCGCAGGCTGATCGGTAGAACTCCGAGATCGTCGGTTTAGGAGCGCTGCTCGAGACGTCCAGCCAAGCCGCCCATCCCAGTGGCTGCGCAGGCCGCCGCTCCCGCCTGCCAATCCGGGACGCGGTCGACGGGACGCTCGATCGATAAATCGGCCTGCATCACAGCGAGCTGGCGAAAGCGACGGAGGTCGTCTGCCGATTCGGCCACGGCCTTCGCCCGCGCAGGAGTCAGCTCGGCGGCATGTGCGATCACGCCCTCTAGGTCCCCATACCGCTGGAGCAACTCGGCCGCAGTCTTCTGGCCAATGCCGCGTGCGCCCGGGATGTTGTCTGAGGGGTCGCCGCGCAGGGCGATTAGGTCAGGCACCTGCTGGGGTGTCACGCCGTAACGTTCGACAACGCCCGCGGGGTCGACGAGCTCGGTTTCGGACATTCCCGACAGGGGGCGAATGATGGCCGTCTGTTGGGAAGCCAGTTGGAAGGCGTCGCGGTCGTGCGTCAAGACCAGAGCCCGGCCACCAGCTGCCTCCTCGAGCGCAACCAGCGTCGCGCAGACGTCGTCCGCCTCCCACGGATCCATGCGGATCGCTGGAATACCGAAGGCCGCGACGAGTCCGGGTAACGCATCCAGTTGTGCGACAAGGTCGTCGGCAAAGGGGTCTCGCTGAGCCTGATAGGCGGGCCAGAGTTCGTTGCGATATGACGGTAGGCGACTATCGATGGCGACCGCCATCGCGCGTGGCTCAAACAGATCCCAGGCAGAGGCAAGCATCGAGATTGTGCCCTGCAGTAGGCCCACAGGACGACCATTGCTCCCCATAATCTTGCCGAGCGCATGGTAGGCACGGTGGGCCAACGCATCGCCATCGACGATCAAGATCGGCTTAGAATTCGTCACCCGGCTACGATACCTGTCCAATGTTGATCGATCCACGCCGAAACCCACGTCTTGCTAATGCCTTGCGGCTGCTTGCGCCGGGTACTGATCTGCGCCTCGGTATCAACGACATCATCAAGGGCCACCTCGGCGCGTTGATTGTGATCGCGGCGCGCGACGAGATTTCGCCGCTGATCTCGGGTGGCATCGAGCTCGACATGCCGTTTTCGTCGCAGATGTTGTACGAGCTCGCCAAGATGGATGGCGCGATCGTGCTCGACGCCGAACTCAAGCACATCATGCGCGCCAACGTGCACCTGATGCCCGATGCAAGTGTCGCGACGTCGGAGACCGGCACGCGCCATCGCACCGCAGAGCGCGTTGCGCGCCAGACTGGCGCGATCGTTGTGGCAATCTCGCAGGAACGTGACACCGTCAACATCTACACGGGTGGGTCGCGGTACCAGCTCGATTCGATCACCGACGTGCTTGCCAAGGCGACGCAGGGGCTCTCGACATTGCGTAATCACCGTCAGCAACTCGATCGAGGTGCGGATGATTTGACGATGCACGAGCTTCGAGGCGATGTCACCATCGACGACGTTTTGACGGTTTTGCAGCGCGCCGAAATGGCCTCGCGCATGGTCGGCGAGATCCAACGCAATGTCGACGAACTCGGTTTGGATGGTCGTCTCGTTTCGATGCAGCTCGGCGAACTGTCGGATGGCGTGCTCGACGAACGGATGGCGACGATTCGCGACTACCGCAACCCGGCTACATCGAGCAGTGATGAAGAGGTCCTGGAACGGATTGCGAGTCTCACGTATAACGACTTGGTCGGTATCCATGCCCTTGGGGCAGCGCTCGGGCACGAAGACAGTGCGGTTGCCAACGGTTCGCTGCGGCCGCGCGGTTATCGCGCTCTCGCGCACATCCCCAACCTGACAGATCATGAGGCGACGCAAATCGTGGCGGCCTTCTCGACCTTTGACGCACTGATGCGCGCAACGTTGCGCGAGCTCGCAGGGATCGAAGGGGTCTCGCAGTCGAAGGCTGCCGACGTGCAACAAGGCCTTCGTCGGCTACACGACCGGCTTCTTCGGAACGCGAAATAACCTCCCCCATTCGCGACGAAAAACCGTTATCCTTCCGGCTCTAGGTCGGAGGGAGCACCGCGTGTTCAAAGTCGGAGATCGGATCGTCTATCCCCAGCACGGCGCTGGCGTGATCGATGGCATCGAGAAGCGCACGGTGTTGGGTGAAGAGGTCGAGTACCTCACGATTCGAATCATCGCCGACGACCTCGTGGTGCGGATTCCTGTCAATCGGGTCGACGAGCTTGGTCTCCGCCGCGTGATGGACATGAAGGGCGCGAATGCCGTTCTCGCCGTACTGGCCGAGGAGATCCCGGCTGATACCGGTTCTTGGAGCCGCCGTTTCCGGATGAACAAGGACAAGATTCGCTCCGGTGATGTCAAGGAGATCGCGGAGGTCATTCGCGATCTCTCGCTGCGCGACTCCGAGCGCCCGCTTTCGTCGGGTGAGCGTCAGCTCTTGTCGCAGGCCAAGCGCATCCTCTCGTCCGAGCTCCGTTGGGTGCTCGACAAGGATGAGGACGCTACTAATGAGCATCTCGACAAGCTCCTCTCCGATCTTGCGACGGCCCGCGCCGAGGCGCGCGCCGCGCGTTCCGTCTAAACGCTGATGGCTGAGGCGGTCGCCGTCTGGGCGGTCGTGGTCGCGGCTGGCTCGGGAGAACGCCTGGGTGCGGAGCATCCGAAAGCCTTCGTCGCCTTTGGCGAGAATCCGTTGGTCGCGGCTTCCGTCTCTGCACTTGACGACCATCCAGGCATCGACGGTATCGTCCTGGTCGTGCCGGAGGGGTGGGAGGAACGCGCCACCTTTATGGTCGACGACATCGGCGCGGGTAAGGCGTCGATTGCGATTGCTGGTGGTTCCTCGCGCTCGGACTCCGTTGCGCTTGGTGTTGCCGAAGTACCTGACGATGCTGTGCTGATTCTCGTGCACGACGCCGCGCGTCCGCTCGTGTCACCCGACCTGATCGATCGCGTGCTGGCAGGGTTTGCCGACGGTGCTGATGGCGTCATTCCCGCCCTCCCAATCGTCGATACCGTCAAGCGCGTCGATGGGTCGGGACGGGTGCTCGAGACAATCGAGCGCGAAGATCTGCGAACGGTCCAGACACCACAGGGCTTTGTCGCAGACGTATTGCGGCGAGCACTGGCCGCCCCCGACCGTGCGACAGGTACCGATTGCGCGAGCCTCGTCGAACGCATCGGCGGCACGGTCGTGACGGTGATGGGTGATCCTCGGGCCATCAAGATTACGACGCGCGACGACCTGCGACGTGCCGAGGAACTGCGCGATGCTGACTGACCATCACACGCACCTTCGTCCAGACGACGATCCGCTCGACGAGGAGGCACTGTCGATCGAGACGATCGTGCCCCACGTGGCAGCAGCGATGGATCAGGGGCTCGATGCCGTTGCGATCACCGAACATATCTACCGCTTTCGTGCGGCTAAGCCCGCCTGGGCCCACGAGTATTGGCAGACGCAGACTGAGTGGGATATCGATGCGTACTGGGAGGCTCTCAGCGAAGCAAAGGCAATCGGCTTTCCACTTCTGATTGGTATCGAGTGCGACTGGCTGCCGGAAGGACAGGACGTACTCATCGAGGCGCTGCGTGGACGGCCGTGGGATCTCATCCTTGGCAGCGTCCACTGGGTTGACGAGGGTGCGGTCGATTACGACCTTTACTCGGCCTTCGACCACATCGACTCGGAGGCGCTCTGGCGTGGCTACGTCGATCGCTACACTCGCGCCGCCATGAGTGGCCAGTTCGATGTCATGACGCATTCGGATCTACCCAAGTCTTTTGGCCCCCTGCCCTCCTCGACGACGCTCGATTGGTCCTACGACACGATTGCGGATGCGCTCGCCGAAGCTGGCGTCTGTGTCGAAATCTCGACCGCGGGCCTACGCAAGGCCGCCCAGGAGCTCTACCCATCTCAGGCGTTGCTCGAACGCTACTACGAACGTGGTGTGCCGATTGTGCTCTCGTCCGACGCGCACGTGCCGACAGATATTGCTCGCGACTTCGACCTCGCCGTACAGGCTGCGGTGGCCGCGGGGTACTCTGAGGTCATGCAGATCAAGGGACGCGATCGTCGGGCGGTACCCATTGGCTGATTTTCGGGTTGGCACAGCGGTCGATGCGCATCGCCTCGTCGCGGGGCGTGCTCTGGTCTTGGGTGGCGTCACGATCGAGCACACGCACGGACTGGAGGGACATTCCGATGCAGACGTGGTCTGTCATGTCTTGACGGACGCACTACTCGGAGCGACCGGTCTTGGTGATATCGGTCGCATGTTCCCGTCTAACGATGAGTGGGAAGGGGCCGCATCGATCGACCTGCTGCGACTCGCCTCCGAACGCATCGCGGCGGAGGGCTGGACCCTCGTCAATGCTGATTGCATGGTCGTGGCGATGCAGCCGCGTATCGCACCGTATGTCGACGCAATGCGCGCAGCCTGCGCTTCGGCGATGGGATCGACTGCCGACCGCGTCTCTGTGCGGGCCACAGGGACGGACGGGCTTGGTTTTACTGGTCGTGGTGAGGGCATTGCTGCCCAGGCCGTCGTGCTTATCGAGCGCTAAGACGCCCTGACTCAGGCGTCGGCTGCACCCTTTGGGATGGGCGGCAACGTAAAGCCACCCATCTGCTGCAGGCGATCGATGCGCTCCTGCAATGGAGGATGCGTATCGAACATGCCGGCGAGCGACGAGCGCATGCCCTTGTTGTCGCGCAACGGTGACTCGATCCACATGTGTGCGGTGGCGCGATTGACCTTCGTCAATGGGCGCTGATCGACGCCGAGCTTGTAGAGCGCTCGCGCAAGCCCCTCAGGGTCGCCGGTCAGTTCGGCGGCTGTAGCATCCGCGAGATATTCGCGCTTACGAGAGAGCGACATCTGTAGAAGTGCGGCACCGATCGGTGCGAGCACGATCGCTACGATCGCAAGGATGGCGCCGAGCGGATTGTTGTCGTTGCTATTGCGATTGCCACTAAACACCATCGACCAGAGCAGCATGTCGGCGACCATCGAGATCACGCCAACCAGCACGGCGGCGAGCGTCATCAGACGCACGTCGCGATTACGAACGTGTGCCATTTCGTGTGCCATCACGCCTTCAAGCTCACGCTTGTCGAGTAGTTGGAGGATGCCCGTCGTCGCGGCAATGTAGGCCTTGTCAGGCGTACGGCCCGCTGCGAAAGCGTTCGGTGCGGGGTCGTCGATGATGTACACGTCTGGCGTCTTCGACAGACCAGCGGCAATCGCCGCATTCTCGACTGTCCGAAACAGCTCGGGCGCGTCTTCCTTGTTAATTTTGTGCGCGCCGCTCGCGGCTGCGACGATCGATCCGCTGGCGATGTACCCGAAGATGCCGTAGCCGACGGCAACCATGCCCATGATCAGGCCGTAGCCGGCACCGAAGGCGACATAGATCGCTGCGACGAGCACGGCCATCAACACGACGAACAGGACCAGCACGACCAATGTCCGCATCCGCGCGGACCGAATCTGTTGTTGCAGCGTCATTAGCTGAGGTCAACCTTGACGGGCTGACGCTCGGAGTCGTCTTCGATTCGATAAAACTCGCGGGGCGAGAAGCCAAACGCGCCAGCGATAAACGAGGTCGGCACGGTCTGCTGCTTGGTGTTGAACTGCTGTACGACCGAGTTGTAATAGCGACGCGAGGCCGCAACCTTGTCTTCCGTGTCGCTCAGCTCTGTCTGCAGCTGCTTAAACGACTCGACGGCCCGCAGCTCGGGGTAGGCCTCGGCGATGGCAAACAACTTGCCGACCGAAGCTTGCATGGCACCGTCTGCCGCGGCCTTTTCGGATAGCGACTTGGCACCGAGTGCCTGAGCGCGGGCGTTGCTGACGTTCTCGAACGCCTCACTCTCGTGTGTGGCATACCCCTTGACGGCTTCGACGAGATTCGGAATCAGGTCAGCACGTCGCTTGAGTTGAATATCGATCGAGGATTCGCCCTGGGACGCCTCGTTACGGAGTCGCACGAGTCCGTTGTAGGCGATCACAAGCCAAAGCAGAATCACAACGACAATCACGGCGATCAGAATCAGCAGGATGTTCATGGGGTCAGAGGGCCCTTATCGAGTCGGATGGTGGTAACGATGCGCATTGGTGTGCGCTTCGCCTCATGGTAGCGGCGCGGGGGCGTGGTGTTCTGCGCCAGCCGATGTCACAAAGGGGTCAGACCCTTATGTGACATCGTGGTTGCTGGCGCTGCTGTGTTCTAGAGATCAGGTGGATGTCACATAAGGGTCTGACCCCTTTGTGACATCGGCTCCCCAGCGCCACTCGTGCCGCACAGGTCTGTCGGCGAAGTTGCTGATCGGACAGTGTCATGTCCGCCTCGCACTTCGCCAAGGTGGGGTCTAGCGGGGTAGGCGGAGTTGGTCGTCGACCTGCTCTGCCAGACCATCCTTGATCAAGAGCGCGGCGAGTGCTGGGTCGAAGGCGCCGGTTGCGAGTGGCGCCTCGCGCAACTGGTCGAGCAGGCGACTGCGTGCCTGCCGGCGCGAACCTTCGAACGGGCTCTGCTTCCGCAGTGCCTCATAGCGCTGGCCGCGACTCGG
>Ga0194059_1001188_pt1 | contig 11328 bp, 12 predicted proteins | sample SepL6211m_MetaG_FD_163426 | JGI IMG/M metagenome (GOLD analysis project Ga0194059, IMG submission 163426) | Anoxic zone freshwater microbial communities from boreal shield lake in IISD Experimental Lakes Area, Ontario, Canada - Sep2016-L626-11m | ecosystem: Environmental > Aquatic > Freshwater >... | reverse complement strand
GTGCGCTTGCTCTCCTTGAGGCGGAGCTGGAGATTCAGTAACCCGAGCTGATACTTCTTGAGATCGCGCGTATAAGACTCCTTGGTGATCTGCTTGTTCTGGTCGAGTTGATCGAGTTTGAGGGTCTTAAAGTTCATACAGTGTAAAAAAGAAATTTAATATGGAACGCAAGAGCTCAGGAATGAAAAGATTGGAGTCTTCTGATTTTGTTTTTAACGCAGGGGAAAGGAATCATTGATAATCCGACCTTCACTTTCTGATGATCCAGATCACCTTTTTGGATTTTTCCTGAATCCTTGAGTTCCATATTCATCATCGAATCTCACTTTCCTAGAGCCTCGAGGACGATCTTCTCCGTGAGCAATTCCGGAAGAACCATCGGTTCGCTTCCTTTTCCAACCGGATAGAAAACCACGAGGGGAACTCCGACGCGATCGAATGACTTAAGCGCCACCGTGATTGCCGGGTCTGCATTCGTCCAGTCACCCTTCATGGCGACGATCCCCTTCTCCTTCATCAATTTTCTGACAGCCGGGACATTGATCGCCGCGCGTTCATTGAACTGGCAAGTCAGACACCAAGAGGCTGTGAAATCGAGAAACACAGGCTTTCCTTCTGCTCGGAGCGCGGCAAGGGCGTCCGGCGTGTAATGAACCCATGCGATTCCGTCACCTGCGCCGCTTGTCTTAATGGCGGAGGGTTGAGCGATACTGATCCGTTGTGCGGTAAAAACAATGGCCGCAAGAGCTAGAAGAGCGATCAGCAAAAGGGGCCAGATACGCCCCCGCGAACCCGCACCCGAAAGAATCCCGAAGAGCCATGCGCACAATCCTAGGATCAGGAACAGCGCCAGCAGAATAAGGGCGGCTTCATTCCCGCGCTGATTTTGCAGAACCCAGAACAGCCAGAGATTGGTGGCGAGGAGAGGAAAACCCATGAATTGCTTCAAGCGCTCCATCCAGACTCCCGGCTTCGGAATCCATTTTCTCCACCCCGGTTGCGCAGAGAGGAGCAGGTAAGGAAGAGACATGCCGAGAGCCACGGAAGCGAACATCGCCAAGATCACAAGAGAACTCTGTCCGAAAGCGAACCCCAGCGCACTTCCAAGGAAAGGAGCCGTGCATGGCGTGGCAAGCAGGGTGGCAAACAGTCCTTGGAAGAATGATCCCCCGTATCCTGCCCGGCGTGCAGTTTGGTCCAAGGAATCGGTGGCGTTACCCGGCAGCGTGATCTCAAAGAGACCGAAGAGATTCAGGGCAAACAGGAAAACCAGGACACTCAGGCCGACCACAAAGAGAGGATTCTGAAACTGGAAGGCCCCCCAGGTCACTTGCGATCCTCCAGCCTTCAGGGCGATCACCAACAGACCAAGTCCCAAGAACCAGAGGAAGATCCCCGCGGCGAATGCCAGTCCATGGCGGAAGATCCGCTTCGGAGACTCACCGGCCTGAGCGATGAAGCTGAAGATCTTCAGAGAGATCACCGGCAAGACGCACGGCATCAGATTTAGGATCAGCCCCCCGAGAAATCCGGAGAAAAGAGCCGCAAGGAGTACAAAGAGCGATGCTTTATCCGCTTTTCCATCAGTGACTTGAAAATCATTATTAAGCACCCACCATCCCTTCCTTTGCCCTCCATTCTGCTCCACAAGAAGCCCACGGAACGGAGCCGGCCCCTCCCAAGGAATCGAGAAGACCAGAGCCGGCCCCTTGGCACCTTGTGAAGAAATCCGGGTCACATGCCCGACCGTCATTCCTTCGGCAGGATCGGGATAGAGTTCGTAGGTTGCGCCTCCCTGACCTGTGAACGAAACCAGCTTGTTTATTCCCTTTCCGGAAAAAGAAACGGAGAATGGCAGACTTCCTGACTCAGGCCATGCACCTTTAGGCACAATAGCCTGTTGCCAATCGATTGGCCCATCCGTGGGGCCCAGCACCCCGAGTTCCACATCGGCAGAACCAGGCACGCAGAGTTCCTTGCAGGCGAGCCATGTAAGTGACGCCTTGATTTCGAAGGTCTGATTCCTAGGAAGCTCCTTGGGTGGTGTGATCACGGCTCGCAGAAGCTGCTGCTTCTCGTAGCCGTACACAATCATGTCACCCGATTCGGAGAACTGATGCGGAATCGCGAACTCGATGGGACCGGCCTTCCATCCCTCGGGAAGATGCCATGTGACCTTGGGGGCAAGACCCGAGTCTCCCGGATACTGCCAGTAGGTGTGAAAGCCGGGCTGAAGATCGAGCACCACCGTCGCCGTGAACGGCTTGCCTGCTTGAATCGGCACCGTCGCATCCGTCGCGATCCACGCCTTGACCCCCTCACCCGTTTCCGCAAACAGGACCGACGGGAGCAACAGAAACCCCAAGCACCCTAGGAATGGTGAAAGGAGAATTTTCTTCATGTTATTCACACTAAAGACTCTAGCCGATGTTTCTCCTGCTGGCCTCCAAAAACCTTGCGGATGACCTCTTCGATCGGCACCTCCTGCACCGAGAGATCGACCACCTGACCTCCGGCTAGGAGCGCCGTGCAGGCCCGTGGCACCTCGGCACGTGCCACCTCGATCTTGATCTGGAGGGGATTACGTTCGAGCACTTTCCCCGGCGGGACGAATCCCTCTGGCAACGGGGCGCTGAACTCTGCCTCGATGATCTTGGTTGAGGTGAAGCGGGAGACCACTTCCTCGAGTGACCCGTCGAAGAAGATTCGTCCATGGTCGATGAGGATCACACGCTCGCAGAGCTCCTCGATATCCTGCATGTAGTGGCTGGTGAGCAGGGTCACGACCTTGTAACGGCGATTATACTCCCTTAGAAACTCTCGGACTTTTTTCTGACTCATCACATCCAGACCGATTGTCGGCTCGTCCAGGAAAAGTACCTTTGGCCTATGCAGCAAGGCAGCGATCAGCTCCATCTTCATCCTCTCACCGAGACTCAGCTCACGCACCATGACACCCATCTTGTCGCGGACATTGAGCAGCTCGATCAGCTCCCCGACTGTCGTTTCGAATTCCTTCCGATCGATTCCGTAGATAGCACGGTTGAGCTCCAGTGATTCGCGGGCTGGGAGATCCCACCAGAGGGCGTTCTTCTGACCCATCAGCAGGGCAAACTGGCGCTTCAGCTCGACGGGACGTTTGGCCGGATTGAATCCTAGGACTACGGCACTTCCCGAAGTCGGCTGGAGAAGACCGGAGAGCATCTTGAGTACCGTGGTTTTGCCAGCCCCGTTCGGTCCGAGGAACCCGACAAACTCACCCTCCCCGACGGTAAAGCTGACGTTGTCAGCTGCCTTTGTCTCGGTGTAGGTCCGGTGGAAGAGACCACGCACCGCCCCCATCAGTCCCTCCTCCTTCCGATAGGTGCGGAAGGACTTGGTCAGATCTTTGACTTCGATGATGGGGGAAAGATTCATTTCAGGTGTCCCTGACCGTGCTGCAATTGCCTCTGGCAAACGTGTAGTTGTCGTCGCGCCTCGTACAGGACAATTCCCGTCGAGGTGGAGAGATTGATGCTGCGCGTTCCCTCGGTCATAGGAATAGTGACTGCTGATTGCGGGTGTGCGGCCAGCAGCGAAGCCGGCAAGCCCTTCGATTCACGACCGAAAACCAGACAATCCCCATCCCGGAATTCCACATCCCAGTAGGGACGCTCCACCTTGCTGCTCAGATACCAGAAACGAGCCTCCGGCATGGCGGCCTGCAAATCCTCCAGTCGATCCCATGTTCTGAAATCCAAGCTGTCCCAGTAATCAAGTCCGGAACGGCGGATCTTCTTCTCATCGAGTGAGAATCCAAGCGGCCCCACCAGATGCAACCGCGCCCCAGCGGCCACGCAGAGACGGCCAATGTTGCCGGTATTCTGAGGAATCTCAGGCTCGATCAGGACAATGTGAAGCATGGGTAATCGGGAATCGCGGGATAGGGAATGGGGATGGGAACTCCAGGGGGGAATTAAATCTGGAAATCAGGAACTCATGAAGCTGAATCAGGAAGTGCGCTTTTCGCAAAGCGGTGGAAAAATCCTCCCTCGACTATGGACCCTCGACTCCAGTCACTCGATTTGGCACCCTTGATTTATGAACTCCATGTCTGCAATCAGCATCATTTTCGGAATCCTTCTCAATGTGGTTGGTCTTGTCGGTTTCTTCGGAACCGGAGCGGCCCATCCTACGTCCCTTATTCCCTGCGGACTTGGCCTTCTGCTGATTATCTGCGGCTTGCTTGCACGTAACGAGAAGATCCGCATGCATGTGATGCACGTAGCGGTCCTAGTCGGCTTGCTTGGATTCGGAGCCACTGTTTCGGCCTACGGAATGCTTCTTGCCGTGCTGAAGCAGACGGCTGGAGACAAGACCAACTCCTCCATCGCGAAGATGGCTACGGCCCTACTCTGCGGACTCTTTGTTGCCCGCTGCATCCAGTCCTTTGTTCAGGCGCGACTCCTCAAGAAGCAAGGGAAGAAGGCTTACTGAAGCTCGGATTGCTCGATCCAGCGCCAAGGCACGGCGCCATATCCGAGAGCCCAGTCGTGGAACTTCCGTAGTGACCAGTCTTTTCCTCCCTTCCCGTTCATCCGGGCATCCTTGACCCGCTCGAGTTCCAGGCGTCCCAGCAGATAGCTCATCGGCACAGTGGGCTGAGAGGTATACCAGTTCACATCGGCACGCGCGCGTGCGGGAGTGAATCCGACGCCCTTCACTAGAATCTGGGCGGCGGCTTCATGCGTGAGTTTTCCGGACTGAAGTCCGCAGTCGATCACGATACGATACGCGCGCCAAAGGGCGTCATGGAGTTGCTGGAATCTCGCATGAGGGCCTTTTACCCATTTCTTCTCAACCGCGAGCTTCTCACACCACATGGTCCAGCCCTCGTAAAAGATAGCATGACCGCAGAGTCGACGGATCCTGCTCGGATGTCGGTTCTGAATCGCGAATTGAAGATGATGCCCCGGATATCCCTCGTGGGCGCTGGTGAGTTCCAGGCCGAAGTGCTGGCGCTCCTCCCGAAGCTTCTCGGCAGGATCGCGCTTGGTCGCCCCGAGATCATTCACCCAGAAGATACCTCTCTGTCGCACCTCGAAGGCGCCAGGCGAGCTGTAAGCAGCCGTCGGGAAATGCTCCCTCATAAAGTCAGGCACGGGGGTAACCTTCAATGTCTCTCCCGGAGGTATCGGATAGAGTCCGCTCTTCACCACGCGCTCACGCCACTGCTCCGAGGAGCGGGTGTAGAGCTCCAGAAGGGGAGCCCCAGGGATCCAGGAATCTCGGGCCTTCTCCAAAATCTGCTTGGCTGATTTTGCCCCGTGCTTCCGGGCTTCCTTTTCCAACTCTGCGGATAGCTCCCCTATCAAGCGATGCCCCTCGGCCTCGATCTCACCGAGGCTCCAGTCGAGCCCGGTCCGCTCCCGCACAAGATACTCGTAGCGTTCGCGGCCAAGGGAGAAATCACCGGGCTTTCCTTGTTTTTTGGCACGGATCGCCTTGGCATAGTCATCGAATGCCTTCCCAGCTGCCGTCGCGATTTTCAGAGTCTTCGCAGGATTAGGCGAGATGTGAGCGAGTTGCTCGCCGATGGTTTCGACGAAATCTTTCGCCCCCTTGCAGGACTGAACGGCCAACTTCGTCCAGAGTGGAACGGGAGTGCGCACCGCAACAGCCCCCTTCTTGAGGAATACGGGAATCTCCGCGAGCCTCGCCTCGATGTTAGGTCGGGCCTTCTTCAAGTTATCCGAATGCCGGATGATCAGTTCAAAGACAGCACCGACTGCGCTATCACAGCACTCCTGAGGGTTCGTCCGGTAGCGCTCGAGATCGCGGCTATTGAGCAACTCCGTGCGGAGCATCGAGAGGAAGCAGCGCCGGTCGAGCCAGTCATCTCCGGTGAGCTTGGCCGCAGGCAAAGCCTCCGTCTCCTCGAGGAGTTGCTCCAGAAAAAGAATACGCGCCTCACGTGTTTTCAGATCACTTCCGGCAAGTTGTGATTCGTATTTTGAGAATCCAAGACCACTCCCCCACTGCGGAAAGTCAGAGCAGGTCCTCTTAATAAAGCGTTCACCAAGGGTGCGGAGCTGGTCTGCAGGAGAGAGTTTGACTGCCATGCGTTAAAAACTACCCGTTTTATCCCTTACTCATCAACCCTGAGAGAACAACGAGAGCGGTTGCCGTTTTCCCCGGGCTCGACTAGAAAGGGAAGATACTGATGTCCGCCGAACTGACAGAACAATTGCATTCACTTGGTGAAGCTGCGCGCTCCGCGGCCCGCATCCTGGCCGTCACCTCCGCAGAAGCCAAGAATGCGGCCCTTCTTGCCATGGCCGGCAAGCTTCTGGAGTCGAGCTCAGCCATTCTCCAAGCCAATGCCCTCGACCTGGAGGCAGGGAAAAAGAATGCTCTTTCCGAGGCCATGCTCGACAGGCTGCGCCTGGATGAAAAGCGCTTGGAAGCCATGGCCACCGGCATCAGGACCGCTGCGTCACTCCCCGACCCCGTCAACAGGGTACTGAAGGAATGGACCAAGGAGAATGGTCTTTCTCTTCAGAAAATCAGCGTCCCCATCGGCGTCATCGGCATCATCTACGAGTCCCGTCCCAATGTGACCAGCGATGCAGCCGTGCTCTGCCTGAAGGCGGGCAATGCCGTCATCCTTCGCGGGGGCAGCGAGGCGATCCACTCGAACAAGGCCATCGCCACCGCTCTGCAAGCCGGGGCGGCTCAGGAAGGACTCCCAGCCGCCGCCATCCAGCTTGTGCAGGATACAGACCGCGAGGCCGTTCGTATCATCTGCGAGATGGACCAGTATCTCGACTGCATGATCCCTCGGGGAGGAAAAGGTTTGATCGAGACAGTCTCCCGTCATGCCCGCATGCCCGTGATCAAGCATTACGACGGCATCTGCGCTGTCTATGTCGATCAAGCTGCCGATCTCTCGATGGCCCGCGATATCATCCTGAATGCCAAGTGCCAGCGCCCCGGCGTCTGTAACGCCGCCGAGACCCTGCTGCTTCATCGAGACATCGCCGCGACTTTCCTTAGCGAGGGAGCCCAAGCCCTGCTTGATCAGGGTGTCGAGCTCCGCTGCGATAAGGAGGCTCATGGCTTAATTCCCGAGTCATTGAAAGCCACGTACACCGACCTGCTGAAGGAGGCCACCGAGATCGACTTCCGAACGGAGTTCCTTGAACTAATCTTGGCGGTGAAGATCGTCGGCTCCGCGGAGGAAGCAGTCACCCACATCGAGTCTCACGGTTCCCATCACAGCGACGTGATCGTCACGGCTGATGCCCCAACGGCCGAGAAGTTCCTGCAGAATGTCGACAGCGCCACAGTCTACTGGAACGCCTCCACCCGCTTCACCGACGGTTCGGAGTTCGGTTTCGGCTGCGAGATCGGGATCAGCACGGACAAGCTTCACGCACGCGGACCGATGGCACTCGAAGAGCTCACCAGCTACAAGTATCTTATCCGCGGATCGGGTCAGGTACGCTAAAGAAGAACGATGATCACCGTCAGCGTCTGTTATGAGGGAAAGGTCCAGGGAGTCGGCTTCCGTTCCTCCATCCTTTCGCTTGCCAAGGGCTTTGAAGTGACTGGCTGGGTGAAGAACCTGCCTGACGGCCGCGTGGAGTTACTGGCCACCGGTGAGAAAGCCGAGGTCGAGGAGTTCCTCCAGGGCATTCGCGAAAGTCATTTGGCGGGTCATATCGAGAGTGAGTCAGTCCTTCCAACGAGCCCGGATCGAAGCCAGAAGGGCTTTCGTATCCTTGATTAAGAAACACTATGGAAGCGACTCCCTCTCATGTTCCAGCAGTCAGGATCCGCGATCTCGAAAAGATCTTTCCCATTCCCCTGCGTCGCCGCCAGGTCGTGGCTCTGCGCGGTCTCTCCCTCGAGATTGCCCCGGGTAGTGTTTACGGCCTGCTAGGCCCTAACGGATCAGGCAAAAGCACCACACTGAAGATTCTGCTAGGACTAGTCACAGCCACCTCGGGCACCTCTGAAATCTTCGGCGTACCGAGTTCGCGAGTCGCCAGTCGTGTGGATGTCGGCTTCCTGCCCGAGAATCCCTACTTTTATAAATTTCTCACAGGAGCTGAAACGATCGCCTTCTACGGAAAACTCTGCGGTCTCTCCGGAAGCAAACTCAAGGCACGCACCGCCGAACTCCTAGACTTGGTGGGTCTCACCGAGGCGGGGGATCGCCGCGTCGCTAGCTATTCCAAGGGAATGCTTCAGAGGATCGGCCTCGCCCAAGCCATGGTCCATGACCCGCGTCTTCTGATCCTAGACGAACCAACAGCCGGTGTGGATCCCGCAGGATCTCGCCAAATCCGCGACCTGATCCTTCAGCTCAAAGCCCGCGGCAAGACGATTCTACTGACCTCTCATCTGCTGGAGCAAGTACAGGAAGTCTGCGACCGCGTCGGCATTCTGGCAAAGGGCCATATGGTTCGCGAGGGCTCGCTCGACATCCTGACAGGCGTCAGCGGACAGACCGAATACATTATTGAGAACGCCTCACCTGATCTTCAGGAGGAGATCGAACTCCTCGCAGCATCCCGAGGGGCACGACTCATCACAGCTCGCCAACCGCAGATGGATCTGGAGACAGTCTTTCTGCAGGCAACCGAAGTGAAAGCGAGGGATGAAACTTGAGACCTGAAAGCTGAATGGGGAGTTTAAGTAGAGATCTCTTCTGAGACATTCTCCCTTCATCTCGTAACTACAGGTCATCACATTTCTTTTTTTGCTTAAATTTCAGGTTTCAGCTTTCAGCTTTCATCCTTCTCTTCCAATGAACCTCTTCATCACGGGCACCGATACCGACGCGGGAAAAACCTTTGTCACAGCACTGCTGACACGAAGCCTCCGCAAGGCTGGATTCGATACCGTGGCCATGAAGCCGATCTCTTGCGGTGAGCCCGAGGATAGCAGGAGGCTACGAGAGGCCGCCGACAACGAACTCTCCATGGAGGAGGTCACCCCCGTTGCCTACAAGGATCCTCTTGCCCCGATCGAGGCCGCACGAATTGAAGAGCGCTCCTTTGATCCTTCGGAAGTCTTGCCCACTTTCGAGCGACTGCACCAAACCCATCATTCACTGCTCGTTGAAGGGGTCGGAGGATGGCTTGTTCCACTTACGAAAGACTACTCGACTGCAGATCTCGCCAAAGCCATGGGATTTCCCATTCTGCTCGTAGTTAGGAACCGGCTAGGTGCCCTGAACCATACACTACTGACCCTTGAGTCGATTTCGGCTCATGGACTGACCTGCGAGGGTATCGTACTAAACAACCACCCGGATGATATCGGGGATCGTGCAGCGGAAGGTAATCGCCGCCTAATGTCCGAGCTGACAAACGTCCCGATACTGTTCGAGATCTCCCCAGGTCAGACGGAACTCAAACTCGCTGTCGCTTGAGGGAAAAAGCTGAAGTATGAAATGCAGATGTTTCGAATACGCTTTCTGATCACACTGACGCTTTCGAGTTTGGATTTTTAAAGATTTCATCTCCTCTTTCCGATTCTTAATTCAAACTTCATACTTTCCTCACCATGCGCTCCTCAGGTCCCCAAATCGTTCTTGTCCGCCACGGTGAAACCGAGTGGAGCAAGAACGGCAGACATACATCCTATAGTGAAATTCCCCTGACCTTGGAAGGAGAACGCCAAGCCGCCGCGCTCAAGCAGAAGCTTTCCGAATGGGACTTCAAGCTGGTCCTCTGCAGCCCGTACAAGCGAGCCCGACGAACCTGCGAGCTTGCAGGTCAACTTGATAAGGCAGAAATCACCGAGGACCTGACCGAGTGGCATTACGGTGACTACGAGGGGATCACCACCAAGGAAATCCGCGAGAAAGATCCGAACTGGACCGTCTTTACCCATCCGACCCCGAACGGCGACTCCGCCGAACAGGTTGCCGAGCGCTGCGACAGGGTCATTGCCCGAGCCAAGTCGGTCGGGGATGATGTCGTCCTTTTCGCCCATGGTCATGTCCTGCGTGTTCTGATTGCACGATGGCTGGAACTCCCCCCCATCGAGGGACGTCATTTCGTACTTCAGACCGGCATGATTAACATCCTCGGTTACGAGCACGAATCGACCGTTGTGGTTTCGCTCAACGCAGAGTCCTTCCGCAACGATCCCCGCCGCGACTTTCATCCGCACTCAACAAGGCACTAAGGAGAGAATCTCTCACAGGGATTAAGGAGATTGAGGGAATAGCTAATACCTTCCCTTTTATTCCCTTTATCCCTGTGCTTTTTCCCTGATCCCACTATCTTTTTCTATCGTGTTTCAAGTCATCTTCAACCCCGTGAGCGCCTCCGAGATGAGCGCCCTGCCCAAGGACCTTCAGCTCGACTTACTGGCTGAGTTTCAAATTCTGCCCGAGGACCTCAACTCTCTTGATGAGGGCAGTTTCAGCACGATCCAGCGTGACGGACGTACCCTGCACCGCTTCCGCTGCCGGGATCACCGGATCTACTTCGAGCGCCATGCCGAGGGGATCCTAATTCACCGGGTCCTGCACAAGAACACTATCCGCGATTTTCTGTTCCGCTCGAAGCTCCCCATGAACGACGCAGAGGATAACGGAGATCAGGCGGAAACGACCGACCAGTTCTGGAAGATGATTCACGAGACATCGACCGAAAACGTGGAAAAGGTCTGATGAACCCCTTCAACAATGAAGCAGAACGACTGGAATCCTTTCCGGTCGCCAAGAAGCGTATCTTCCTCGGCCATGCAGGAGTGACTGCCCTGCCTGCCTGCGCAGCGCAGACGATGAAGAGCTATATCGACTCCTGCAGCGAGGATCAGCAGGAGTTCGGCGGTGTGCTCAAGGAGGTGGCCCGTACACGGACGGACTCCGCGGACCTTCTAGGAGTCTCGGCGGAGGAGATAGCCCTGCTTGGCCCGACATCCCTAGGACTCAGCCTCTTTGCCAACGGCATCAACTGGAAGAGCGGTGACGAAGTCATCGTCTACGGCGACGACTATCCGGCCAATGTCTATCCTTGGCTGAATCTCCAGAGCCGTGGAGTCATCATCAAATGGCTGGAGACCGAATCCCTCGGCAAGATCACCCCTGGGAGCGTCGAGGCAGCACTCAGCCCAGCCACGCGACTCGTGGCACTAGCATCTTGTCATTTCCAGACTGGCTGGAGGATCGATATTTTTGCCATCAGCGCTCTCCTGCGGAAGAGGGGCATCCTCTTCTCACTCGATGCCATCCAGACGCTCGGTGCCTTCCCCACCCCGGCGCGTGAGGTCGACTTCCTCTCTGCCGATGCCCACAAATGGCTACTCGGCCCCCTGGCTGCCGGC
>Ga0194059_1001181_pt1 | contig 11377 bp, 5 predicted proteins | sample SepL6211m_MetaG_FD_163426 | JGI IMG/M metagenome (GOLD analysis project Ga0194059, IMG submission 163426) | Anoxic zone freshwater microbial communities from boreal shield lake in IISD Experimental Lakes Area, Ontario, Canada - Sep2016-L626-11m | ecosystem: Environmental > Aquatic > Freshwater >... | reverse complement strand
GTGATTGTCAGGGCTTTTTCAATGAATGCCCCGCCTTCTTGCGTACTGCGAACACGGACGCTATAGGTTGGCTTCGTTTCATAGTCGGGGGAGGGGATAATTTTAAGGGTGTCGCCAACGATGGTAAAGAATGCATTGTCAGCGTCACCTGCGCCCTTGACCAAAGCATAACCAAAGCCAACTCCAGATAACGGTGAAAGGGACGAGAAATGACCAATTAAGGATCCTGAAGCAGAGTTTTCATTAATGCTTGTGTTATCCATCCAAACTGCCAATGGCGTGGGATCGACATCAGCGATCACCAATTGGGCCGTGGCTTGAGTCGTGCCGATCTGGCTTCCAGTCGAAGCCGCGGTCAAGGCCATGGAAACCGTTTCGGGTCCCTCAAGGCGGGCATCGGCGAAGACAGGAACGAGAACATCCTGGAACGCCTCTCCGGGGGCGAAGCTGACGGTTTGGCTGGTATTGATATAATCAACTATACCTTGATAACTAGAAGGATTGAAGAGAGAGAGCAGTTGTCCTCCCTCTACCTGCAATGGATCAGCGATCGCGTAATGGGCTTGATCAACGAGCAGGAACATGCCTGGACCCAGGATGTCCTGCATATCGATCACACCAGATGTTTCTTCATCAATATTAAAAGGTAGCGTCGCAGCCAAGCCGATATCGCCGAATCGGCTGGGATCGTGGTTGGCGAGAAGCTTGAGAGAATCAGTCGCGGTGTCGTATTGCCATATCTTGCCATTATGGAGCGCATTGCCTACGTCTTCTTGCAAAAGGATATGACCCGACTTGTCTATTGTGATATTATCAAACATGTTACCCTTCTTACCATTCGTAATATCACCATCTATCAATAGATCGATCGTACCTCCTAAATCAGGATTAGTGATGTCATCAAAATTCAACCGCCAAAGTCGAGTTGTGCCAACCTGGCTGCCGATACCATCAATGAGTGTATCGAGACGATCGGTGGTGACGAAATAGTATTTTTTAGGATCAAGTGGATCCCACGCACCATCTTCTGGACGGGAAAAGGCGGTGGAAGCTATACCACTCAGGTTGAAACGAGTTCCGCTGGTAATATTGGTGGCCCTAGTTGTACTATTGACGATTTCAGCGGCATTGCCCGTAACATAAATGAATTTGAGTTGGCCATTCGTCAAACCAGCCTTATCGGCTTCACTGCCACTATTGGTCTTGATGCCGACGTAAACAGCTACGGCATTACTGAGGACGCCCGTACCCCCATCATTATTGCCAATAACGATCGTTTTGTCCTGGGCGAATGGATTAGCCAGGAGGTTTTCCCAGCCCCCAACCGCGGTCAATCCGGATCCATTGGTGGAGGGGTTGAACTTACCAAGAACATAGGTCTTGCCCTTATCCGCCCCTGAGGCCACGTTGGCCAAGGCGAAACCTGTGCTGCCACCTTCCTCTCCGTTGAGGAACAAGCGGGCCTGGGTCCCTAGGCCCGTAGCTGCGTTGTAAAGCGCAGAGACTGGGGGAAGATCGGCCGAACAAAAGCGGTTGAAGTTAATGCCATTGCCATTGGCAAGGCTGTTGGCTGTCGATTTGGATTGTTGTAAAGCTGAATCCCAGGTGAAAACCTCCTTGATCAGATCACTACCAGCAACAACGCTCAGGTCCGACTTATTGATCGTCCAGCTGGAAACAAATGCCGCTTTACCGCCATGGGCTCGCATGGCCCCAAGCAGAATTGGAGAATTTGAAATCTCCTGATTCATCAGTAGGGTAAACGTACCATCGCCATTATCAAAGGCTCCCAATCCATCAGGAATACCCGCCATCACATATCCGCCCACCGCATCTCCCACGGTCAGCAGCGAACGCACCTGGACCCCCGAGCCGGAACTAGGCAGGATATAAGGAGTTGCTGAGCTTGATAAGCCTTTTAGGGCACCTTCCGCAGGGGCGGCGGCAGCACCGATGGCCGTGCCGCCGTTGAACTGAACCTGAACTGAGCTGGTCTTTGAGAGATCACCACTGCGGTTCACCCGGATTCTGGCGTAGGTGAGTGCCCCGTTGACCGTGCCTTCAGCCGATTCGTAAGTTGGCGAACTAAAATTATATGTTGCCATCATGGCACCAATGCCGCCCGGGGATCCAACTTCGTTGTTGGGATTACCAATCGCTCCAAAGGCTCCGTTCACCCCAGGGCTGGAAAGTTGGCTGACGCTGCTGGCAGCAGCACGATTATCAAACGTTTGGTAGGGCACGCTGGAGTCGGCAGCGCCGAAGGCCACAGAGGTTCGCAGGATTCCCGTGGCGTCATACAGATTGACGGCATCCCCTGAGGTTGACAAACCGACGCCAGCGCCGCTGTAGCTGCCGATCTTCAGATCGGCCGGGGGAGTTGACCCAAACCACTCCGCCAGGAAGGCCGCTTTCTTGCTTTCAAAAATATCGCTGGCGGCGAGCTCAATGAAAATTACCGATTCCCCCGGCTTGATGGAGCTGATTCCAGCAAGGGGGACGGAGGCGGCAAGGGATCCAGAATTATCATCCATTCGCCAACCGGCCAGGTCTATTTCGCGGGCGGTTGTATTTGTGAATTCAAACCAATCGCTTCTGATCAAACTGCTGCCACTGGCCCATGGCGCCACCTCGGAGACAAAAGCACGGCCCACCGTGCCCGGGGATCCCACTTCCGTATTTAATAAATCACCAGGTGCCTTAAAGGCTCCATTGACGCCAATGGAGCTGAGGGTGACCAGATTGGTATTATTTAAGCCGAGGGCGTTGTTAAAGCTTGGGAATGGACCAGATGGTGAGGCTCCAAAGATGACATTGGCTTTGAGGTCTCCCATGGGGTTGTAGATATTGACGGCATCACCACCCGTACTCAGGCCAACACCACCGCCTGTGTAGCTACCGATTTGAAATCCTGCCGGTGCCACACCCGCAAACCAGGTGTTAATGAATTCTGTTTGTTTTGTCAGTAAACTATCGGTATTCTGCAGCTCCATGAAAATCACCGATTCGCCTGGGGCGATCGTTGTGATGCCCGAAAGGGGAACAGAGGCGGAAAAACTATTGGAATTATCGTCCATCTTCCAGCCCGTGATTGACAAGGGGCTGCCACCACCATTGGTCAATTCAAACCAATCGCGAAAGAAGGGACTGTTACCGCTCGACCAAGGGGAAACTTCGGAAACATAAACAGTGGGCAGGGCAGGAGCTTCATCAACGATATTGATGAGATTCAAACTATAGTTTGCTGACGCATCTGGAGTTGATCCGACTGAAGGGTCATCGACTTGGACAGTGACTTGATAATTCGACTTGGTTTCGTAGTCGAGAACCGTACCCGCTTTGATGAATAGCTGATTAGCAAAGACCTCAAAATATGCCGCATCAGGACCTACAAGAGTCGTGCGATTATCCCCTAAGCCATCGTCAAGAATCTCTAGGTCTGCTACCCGCAGGCGGTTGCTAGTACTTGTATTTTCGATGAGTTGGGTGACAGCATTGAGAAGATTCAATCCTGTTGGCGCAAGATTTGGTGCGGATGAAGGGCCATAGATCCACAATTGGGGATGGTTGAAGTCTCCGCCGCCATTTTCCGAGACAATATAAAGCAAGCCATCTCGATCCATGGTGACACCTTCAGTTTGCTGATCGGCCAAACTGATACTGATTCCCGGTGCCGATTGTAATTGTAGGGAACTAGAAATGATACCTGTACGGCTGATATTGACCAGCTTGCTTTCTTCCTGACTGAGTATCAGCAGGTTTTGATACTCTGCACCCGGTGCCAGGGAAGGCAGGTTGGATAGGGCAAAAACATCAGCAAAGTCAAGCAGGCCAGCGAAGGCTGGATCAAAAAGATTGGCAGAATTGACCGTTGTGGATGAACCATTCGAGGCGGTTCCAGCATCAAAATTGATCGAGGTCTGAAAAATGCCTTCGGGGGAAATTTCCTTGACAAAAACATAGCCTGCGGAATAGGGATCCCAACTAACACCCTCCAGGCCGATATTACCCACCGTAACGCCTAATTTAACGGTTTTAGTATCGCTTCTTGTGAGAACTGTCCCCGGTTGATAGGTAAACTGAACGGCCTGGCGATCACGTTCTTCGACCAGAACAAATAGACCCGCACCAATGTAAGTTAAGCCTTCTGGATCATAAAAATCCGTTCCCTGGGGACTTGACCCGGGCGCCAAAGTCATGGTGTCGATCAGGGCTCCCGTTGTTTTGGAGATTTGCACAATCGCTGTGCCCCCATCTCCCAGAACAAACAAGGTATCCCTGTCCCAGTCATAGGTGACAGCCGAAGCTTCCTGGGCCAACAAATTCCCCAGGGGGGCCGAGGTTCTAGTGGGCTCCGGCAGATCGAAGCGTGCCAACAGCTGGTAGCGAAATAAATCCACCGTGGAGAGAGTGGTCATCAGCTGCAGGAAGAAGCTTTGACCAAAAGTTAATTGCCCTAAGCAGTAGTGGATCCGGCATAAGCAAGCCCCATCAGTTAACCTGGTTTTAACGAAAGCTTGGGCTTTTCTTAGCCAAATGACAATCTGGTCTTGGCCTGGAAGAGACTATCCATTTTCATTTATACGTCCCATTTGCCCCTGTGCTGTGAACCGAAGTTCACCCCGGCCCTTTTGGCCTGACTTTTTTGCGTCAATCCGCCGCTGGGCCCAGGGCGGCGGAACATCGATGGCGCTTATGGGTCCGCGTCGCCAGCCGCCTGAATCGGCCCCTTCAGGGCCGCTTGAACCCTTAAGACTTCTGGGGGTCCGTTGCCAGAAAAAGCCGCAGCACCCGTTCCGCCGCATCGGCCAGCAGGGCCGGACTGGCCGCCATCGCCGCCTCCAGGGTCATGGGGCCCGGCACCAGGGACACCATGCTGGTGACACCCAAGGAATAAAGGGCCTCGGTGTCCTCCCCCAGGGCACCGGCAATCACCACCAGGGGCACGCCCGCCTGGCCGCAGCGGCGCGCCAGACCGCCGATGGTCTTGCCGCGCAGGGTTTGGCCATCCAGGCGCCCTTCACCGCTCAAAACCAGGGAAGCGCCCGCCAGGTGGGCCTCGAAACCGCAGGCCTCCAGCACCAGATCAATGCCGCTGCCCGGCGTGGCCCCCAGGAAGCCCATCAGGGCAGCGCCGAGTCCACCGGCCGCCCCGGCACCGGGGAGATCCCGGAGCCTGCGGCCGCAGGCCGCCTCGATGGGCCCGATCGCGGCCTGCGTTGCCGCCTCCAACTCAGCGACGATGGAGGGCGTGGCCCCTTTCTGGGGTCCAAATACGCTGGCCGCCCCACTGGGACCCAGCAGGGGGTTGTCCACATCGGCGGCCAGGGCAATGGAGCATCCGGCCAGGGCCGGATGCAGTCCCCCTAGATCCACGTCCGCCAGCTCAGGCAGGTCGGCGCCTGTCATCACCGCTTGCATCCAGGAGCCATCGGCACGCCGAAAGCGAACCCCCAGGGCCTGGGCCAGGCCAGTGCCCAGGTCGTGGGTGGCCGACCCACCGACGCCAACAATTAAATGGCGGGCCCCTGTGGCCAGGGCGGCGGCGAGCAGTTCGCCTGTGCCGTAGGTGGTGGTGTGCCGGGGATCCCGCTGATCTGGAGGCAACAGGGGCAACCCGGAGGCTGCCGCCATCTCGATGACGGCGGTGCGGCCGCCATCCAGCAGGCCAAAAGAGGCCAGGACCGGGGGCCCGCCGGGAAGCGGACCGGTGACCCAGCGGTGGAGCAGGCGGCCGCCGGTGGCCGCCACAAGGGCTGCCGTGGTGCCCTCGCCACCATCGGCCAGGGGCAAGAGCACACAGTTGGCATCGGGACGTACCCGCTCCACCCCTGCCCGCAGGGCCTCGCAGACCTGCAGGGCGCTGAGGGAACCCTTGAAGGAATCCGGAGCCAGCAGGATCTTCATGGCTGCCGTGGCGGGAGCGAAGGGAGTGGGGAGCAAGCAATATGTATCAGATATCACCATTAATGCTGAAGCCGCGCCCGTAGGTTCCGCGCGCCCATTCCCCCTTTTTATGACCCTATCCCCCATCAGTGCCGCCTTGATCGCAGCCAAACGCCGCCAGGGATTGAGTTTCGCCCAGCTGGGCGAACGAATCGGCCGGGATGAAGTCTGGGTGGCCAGCCTGTTGCACGGCCAAGCCACCGCCTCTGCAGAGGAGGCCGCGGTGTTGATCGAAGCCCTGGGGCTGGAGGCCGAAGTGGCGCAAACCCTCACGGCTTATCCCTTGAAGGGGGCCCTGGATCCGTTGATCCCGACCGACCCACTGCTGTATCGCTTTTACGAAATTCTGCAGGTGTACGGAATGCCCCTCAAAGATGTCATCCAGGAAAAATTTGGTGATGGCATCATGTCGGCGATTGATTTCACACTCAAGGTGGAAAAGGAAGCTGCAGAAGCCGGTGATCGAGTCGTCGTAACGATGAATGGAAAATTCCTTCCCTACAAGAAATGGTAAGAATATACGGGCGAAGCTTGTCTCGGCCCTGAAGCAATACCATCTCGACCATACCCTTCACAGAAATTACCCCTGGCTCCACCTCACTCCCACGGGCCAATATTGCCAGGGGATGGCCCTGGGTGAATAATGGATATCGGAACAACCCGCTCTGATTTTCCCTATGCCACTTTCCCTAAATCGTCACCAGTGGTCTGTCCTATTCGCCGCCTGGCTGGGTTGGGGTCTAGACATTTTTGATGGTCTTTTATTCAACTTCGTTGCCCCCAATGCGGTACCCAGCCTGCTGGGCCTAACCATCGGCTCGCCGGAGGCCAAAGCCGCCACCCTCTACTGGACAGGCCTGATCACGGCCCTGCTACTGGTCGGCTGGGCGATCGGAGGCATTGTCTTCGGCAAGGTGTGCGATCGCATTGGCCGCACCCGCACCCTGCTGGTGACGATGGTGCTCTATTCCATTGGAACCTTTGCCTGCGCCTTCGCCCCCAACATGGGCACCTTGATCGTCTTCCGGCTCCTGGCCAGCCTCGGCATCGGCGGGGAGTGGGCAGCTGGAGCGGCCATGGTGGCCGAGGAAATGCCGGAAAAGGTACGCGTCGAAGCCGGCGCCCTGCTTTATACCTCAGCGCCAATGGGCCTGTTTCTGGCCACGGGGGTTAACAGCCTGATTGCTGGCCACTTAATGGCGGGACACCCGGAAACCTCCTGGCGGTTCGTGTTCCTCTCAGGCCTGCTACCGGCGGCGGTGGCGTTTGGGGTGCGATCGCTGGTGCATGAGGGCGAACGCTGGCAGCAACTGGCCGCCAGCGGCCCTGCACCCCGACTGCGGGAACTGTTTTCGCCGGCCTATCGGCGCGCCACGGCTAGCGGCTTTCTGATGGCCCTGGTGGCCCTGCTGACCTGGTGGAGCTGCAATGCCTTCATTCCGGTGGTGGCGGCGGGACTGGCGAGCCAGGCCACCAGCGGCGAGGGGGTGAAAGCCACCCAGATGGTGGTGGAGCACTGGAAAACGACGATCACCTCCAGCTTCAACATCGGCGGTTTGATCGGCACCCTGCTCACCGTGCCGATTGCCCGCAACCTGGGGCGCCGCTGGATGTTCGGACTTTATTTTCTACTCTCCGCCGCCGCCGTATTGCTGGCTTTTGGCAGCCGGATGCCCGCGGATCTGGGCACCTGGTCGTGGTTGTATTTCGCCATAGGCATCAGCGTATTCGGCATCTTCGGCAGTTTCACCTTCTATCTCCCCGAGCTGTTTCCGACGCGCCTGCGGGGCACCGGTGCTGGCTTTTGCTACAACGCCGGTCGCCTGCTCACCGCCGCTGGACCGCTGCTGGTGGGCAGCATTGCCGCCCGAAATTCAGATAGCCTGGCGGGGGCTTTTGAGGCCCTCAAGCTGGTGGGATTCGTGCCGTTGATCGGGGTGATAATCCTGCCCCTGGTGATTGAAACCCGGGGCCGGGCCCTGCCTGATTAAGATGACATAGGGCCAGGACGGTCTTAGATCCTGGCCCAAGTCTGAAATTGCCATTTCAGGCTTTTGCAACTGCCAGTTTCAGTTTCGATTTAGGTATCTAGGATGTTAATGGCGCGGGCGGCGATCACCGCCAGGGTGATCAACGAAACGGCGCTCTCGGCCATCATCAGAACCATGGCGCGACCCCTGAGCGGCACGGCGCCGGTGGGGCTGAAGGCCGTGGCATTGCAATAGGCCAAAAACAAATAGTCAAGAAAGGCAGGCCGCCAGGCATCGCCTCCCGCTTCAGGGAGGTCCTGCTGGGGAAAATGCCAGTCCGCTCGCGGAGGATGGACTTGGCGTCTTAACTCGGGACCGCCTTGGTCGCCGTGCCAATAAGCTAGAGCAAAAAGTACAACATTGCTGACCCAAAGGGCCAGACCAGAGGCCAATAGTTCCTGGGCGCCCAATTGATCACCGCTGAACAACAGAATCTTGATCAACTTGAAGAGGTTGGCGCTCTCCAGCACCATAGAGGCGATCAAAAAGAGCGAGACCAGCTTCCTTTCCCATGCCATCCAGCGACGCGCTCCGCCCGAAAGGGCAGCCGCCAGCATGGGCAGCATGCCAACCAGCATCAAGGCCCCATCCAGGCCCACCGGCAAGAGCCGAAAGCGGTGGGGTAAGGCCATCAGCAGGGACCCCATGACCAGCACCGCCAGGATGGCTGGCCAACGGGGCTCAAGGGCGGGCGAAAGCGTCGGACCAGGAAGCATGCAAGTTCAGCGGAAAGGTCGCAGGATCCTGCGGGCTGAAGATCGTAAACGCTGACGTAACCGGGCCACAGGAGATGCAGGGGAATTAGCCACTGGAAATAAATTATGCTCCGGAATGTCAGAGATCAAGGCCGAGCAGAGGCTGAAGGAGGATGCCGCAGGATAGATCAGGGCATCACAGCGGGAAAGAAGGAGCAATTCGATCAGTGCATCGCATGTTTTTTCATAGGCGCTTGGGCCGTAATCGACAAGATGAATGGCCTCGCCCGGCGGTGGCAGGGGTTTTGGACGAACCACCGTACGGGGCAAGGCCTTTTGAAATTGCTCGAGTGTTGCCCCGTTATCTGTACAGATCAAGAATCGGGCATTGGTGTATTGCCTACTCACCTGAAGCGCCTTTTTGAGCAGGCGATCACTGGCCACACTCTTGCCACCAGCTTGGGCTTCACGGCTATTGCGAATATGCAAACCAATTAACGGGTCTACGCCCTGTGCAGCAACAAAACGATCCACCTCCGTCCTGATCGACTCGGATGGACGAAGGTGGCGCTTGAGAAGCTGGCGCGCATCAGCAAAACTGGAGGGTCCAGAAAAGAAGGAATCGAAATCCCACATGACGAGAACGCCCTGGGGAAAGGATAGATTGGTCTGATCGAAGGATAAACATTCCTGGGCAGCCTGGCGATTCCAGGAGGTGAAGTGCTGAGACCAGAGATCCTTCATCGCAGAATCCAGGTGACCCTGCCACGCAGGGGGATAGACGTCGGTACGCGCTAGCTGATCCCCTAGGGAGGGAGTGACATGAAGATCTGTAAGCTCGAAGAAACGATCAAAGACATTCTCCCCAACGGGTCCATACAGACCATCGGACCAATCGACGTGGAGGGAGCGGCCAGACTTCAGCGCATAATCAATACCCGTCACCAACGTTCGAATACTGTCTCCCAGGCCTCCTCCCCCGGAACTCTTGACCACCACCAACCGTGGCAGGGAGGTGCTGTTGGCGGATGAATTCTCCATAAAGCACTCCACAATCACGCCAACCAACATACGATAGTTTAGCGGAAGGCGATCCGATGGCAGTCCCTGCCTATAGGCCGTTCGGCAACTCCCAGAGTGGTGGGGAAAAACAAATCAGTCTTTAAATGGACAATCAACAAGCTGGGGTTTTAATGAAGGGTTTCATGGGTGGAGCGCAAGATAACGCAAACCGTAATGGCGACTCAAAAACCATCGCAGAGGCCCAGGGAGGGCACGCTGATGCTGGCCAGGGCAAGCACCTGGGGCACGGGGAAGGCGGGGTGGCGCCGGGCCTGCTGGAGCGGCGGATTACCGGGCAGGGCCACCCAGACCGCCCAACCCTGGCCACGGGCGTACTCGCGGTAGGCGCCATAGCCGGAGGCCCTGGGCTGCCAGCTGGCATCGCTGCCGCCGATACGCACGTAGAGCTGGCCCCGGCTGCCGTCGATGCGGGCCCCATAGACGCCATTGGCGAGGGCATTGGCCTGGAGATGAACGGTGCTGCCGGCATGGACCCCGGCCACCTTGCGGGCGTTGATCAGGGCGCGGATCTTGCCGCGTAGATCGGCGCCCCAGTCGAAGTAGTGCTTCCAGTAGACGGTGGGCACGCCGGGGTGGGTGAGGATCTGGGCGTAGGCCTGCTCCACGGGGCCAGCGCGCCCGAAGCTGTCGAAGCGGTGGCCGCTCTGGGGGGTGCCATCGTCGTTGGTGCGGTATCCGGTGTCGTGGTTCTCCACGAAGGTGACGGCGCGGCTCTTCCAGGGCAAGCCGTCGGTGTTGTCGGCCACGAGACCAATGCCGAGGCCGAAGCCGCGCAGGTTCGCTGGCTGGCCTGCGTTGAGGGCCTGCCTGAGGCCAAAGAAAGTGGTGAAATCAAAGACGCTGCTGGCGCTTGCCAGGTGGGCGACACCGCCAAGGGATGGCTGGCGGGAGGAGGCCCATATCCAGCCCCGTTGTTCGGCATGGGCGCCCCAGTCGTATTCACCCACCGAGAAACTGGGCTGGCTGGCGGCGTTGTAGCAAGCAATCCACTTCGCCCCGTAGCCATGGACCATGTCATAGCGCCAGCCGCGGTAGCCGATAGAGCGCAACTGCAGCAGGTGGCGGATGATGTCGGCACGCACACGCGGATCGGTATGGGCGATGTCGCGGAAGTCGCCGTAGTTGTAGGTCCCCCTGCTGCGGTAGGGCTCGGGTTCTTCGCAGTGGCCCCGCTGGTTCACGGGCGTGCCGGCCACACCGGACTCCCGGCGGCTGAAGGCCTCATCGCTGCGGCAGATCGACCAGACGCCCCAGGTCGGGTTGCGAAAGTCGGCCCAGCCGTTGGTGCCATCGCGATGGTTGATGACGATGTCGGCTACGGGTTCCACACCGGCCAGCAGCAGGGCCACCAGCAGGGCCCGTTGCTGCAGGGCATCGCCGTAGCTGTTGCTGAGGTTGAAGTACTGCTTCGGGTTGTAGCCGGCGCTGCGCTCCCCGGCCCAGGAGGGCGGTGGCAGCCAGACCAGATCAAAGCCACCGTCGGCAATGGCGCCGACCTGGTCGCGCACGATGTCGTACCAGCGGCGGTGGCCGTAGCCCGGCTGCAGGCCATGGCGATAGGACTCCCAGTAGAAGCCCTGAAGCATCACGCGACCATCGGCGAGGGCGGCCGAGCTTGGGGGC
>Ga0194059_1001180_pt1 | contig 11379 bp, 14 predicted proteins | sample SepL6211m_MetaG_FD_163426 | JGI IMG/M metagenome (GOLD analysis project Ga0194059, IMG submission 163426) | Anoxic zone freshwater microbial communities from boreal shield lake in IISD Experimental Lakes Area, Ontario, Canada - Sep2016-L626-11m | ecosystem: Environmental > Aquatic > Freshwater >... | reverse complement strand
CCCTTGGTGCCCTCAATGGCGTCCCGCAACGCCGCCCTGAACTTCTCCGTTCCCGGCTGGCGGTCAGCCGGGAACGGAGAAGTTCAGGGCGGCGTTGCGGGACGCCATTGAGGGCACCAAGGGGCTTAAAGGAGCCGGGTCGGTCTTTTCGATGTCTCCGACCGATCATTCGGGGGTAAACCAGCTCGGCATGTCCTTGATGAAGGTCGAAAACGGCAAATGGAAACTGGAAGATCATGCTGATTTTAAATAGCTGTATCTGAGCATTCAGTTGATTGTAACAACAAGGGCGCTGATTTTCAGTGCCCTTGTTTGTTGAATAAGATGAGATACGCTAAGCCGGTATCCAGTAGCAACGTATTGGCGAAATAATTTTTTCTTCTTTTTTCAGTTTTGTCATTGCCTTGTCGACATCTTTACGGTCAAGACCGCCGAGTTCAGCTATTTTTCCAGCGTTTAGTGGTTGGCCTTCAGTCCGCATAACTTCTAAAACTTTTTCTGCGATATCCATTGTAATACTCCTCTAATTATTTAGCATCTGAAATCATTACTGTTTCGCTGTAGTCAGAAAATTACCATGTCTGTGTAGCAGACTCAATGGTAACGGCTACTGTGGCCCGCAGCCATTCAAATTTTGCCTTGAGTACATCAAAATCCGGACCTGAGGTTACGAATTGTGCCTTACCCTTGATCAGGAAACCTGCGCCCGGTCCATACAGGCCTTTGATTTTACTGCTCCCCAGAGTTATTAATACTTCCGGATTGAAGGTAATGTTCGCCTCTGTACGATTCATATAACCGGCAGGGATCAACAGACGTCCATCTTCGGTGGTTCTCAGATAACTGTTCCAGGTGTTGACCATATGAGGGCCATCCTCACCCAATGTTGCAATCGCGACAACTCCATCCTGTTTCATAATATCCAGCAGTTTTTCTGGGATCAATGTAATTACCTCCTGTGATGTATTTTAAATATTACGTTCATATAGAGTCACAAGCCGGATGTCAATCATTTGGTGTCTTTGGGGCCATGTGTCTTTGTTAATAATTAGGGAGTATTCCGCAACCGGATTGTTCCTTTTGCAGCAAGAGCAGCCGGGGTCAAGCAGCCGGGGTCAGGCTTCCAAGATGACAATAGCATCCGGGGTCATAGCATCCGTACATCCGGGGTCATACATCCGGGGTCAGGCTTCCAAGATGACTACATCCGGGGTCAGGCTTCCAAGATGACAAGAATACCCAACTCTGCTTCTCTCAACCTAACGTGTTCGGCCAGTTCGGGTACGCACCTCATGCGATTTGAAAGGCGACGTACCTCAGAACTGATACTCCCAACATCACGGTTGACAAACGCGCCCACTTCGGAAAGTGTCAATTTGGAAGCCAGCACCGTTTGTATGTGGCTTCGTTTGTATGATCCTGTGTTGAATAAAAAATGGTGGTTCTGGCAGACTGTCAGTCAATATCCATTTTCGGAATATTTTTCTCCCCAGCGGCAAAAAATATGCTAATATCCCGTTCCTTTTTATGCTACATCCAGGAGGTAGTCATGCCGCAATTCTTTGAAGGTAAACTTGAAGCCACAGGCCAGAAATTTGGTATCGTCGTCAGCCGTTTTAACAGTTTCATCTGCGAACGACTGTTGGAAGGGGCGGTTGATGCGCTGGTCCGCCACGGAGTTGATGATAAAAACATCCATGTTGCGCGTGTGCCGGGAGCGTTTGAAATTCCGCTCTTTGCTAAGAAAATGGCCGCAAGCGGCAACTATGATGCCCTGATTTGTCTCGGCGCGGTGATCCGAGGTTCAACGCCGCACTTTGATTATGTTGCTTCTGAAGTTTCCAAAGGGGTGGCAACGGTCTCTCTGGAGAGTGGCGTACCGATCGCCTTTGGCGTTTTGACGACCGATACGATTGAGCAGGCGGTCGAACGTGCCGGTACCAAAGCGGGTAACAAGGGGTTTGAGGCAGCGGTGACCGCAATTGAATCTGTCAACCTGATGAAGGTGCTGAAATAATGGGACTGCGGCGCGAAGCGCGAGAACTGGCTCTACAGATGTTGTACGCACTCGATTCCAACAGTTCTGTCGGACTGCGTGAGACCCTGCAGATTTTCCGCGAGGAGCAGAGTGATATTTCGGGACGGGTGCGGGAGTTTGCCGAAGGTATGGTACTGGGGGTACAGGCTCAGCGTGAGATCATCGATGAAGCCATTAAGGCCCGCTCCAAAAACTGGTCGCTGGCGCGTATGCCGAGGGTCGATCTGAACGTCATGCGACTGGCGACGTACGAGCTGATGTATCGCGCCGATATCCCGAAAAAGGTCACTATCAACGAGGCGATAGAGATCGTCCGTCGCTTCGGGGATAAGGATTCACCGGCGTTTGTGAACGGCATCCTTGATGAGATCGAGGTATGCGCAAAAACTGAACAATTAAGCGAGGAATAATGAAAGATATACAGGTAGGTCTGATAGGGTTTGGTAATATCGGCGCGGGAGTTGTCAGGCTGCTGCGTGAGAACGCAGACGTTATTCGCAGCAAAGTTGGAACCGGCATCGTGCTGAAACGCATTGCCGATCTGGATATAACCAGTGATCGCGGTGTCGTTGTCGATCCCGGTGTGTTGACGACCAGTGTCGATGACATCTTCAATGATCCCGAAATATCGGTGGTCATTGAATTGATCGGCGGTTATGAGCCTGCCAAAACATTCGTGTTGAAGGCTATCGAGAAGGGCAAACATATCGTTACCGCCAACAAGGCGCTCCTGGCTCTGCATGGTTCCGATATTTACGCTGCCGCGGTCAGAAAGGGTGTTGAAGTACAGTTCGAGGCAGCCGTCGGTGGCGGTATTCCGGTGCTGACGGCGATCAAAGGAAATCTGGCCGCCAATAATTTTACCAGTGTTTTCGGCATCATGAACGGCACCTGCAATTATATTCTCACCCGCATGACTCAGGAGGGGGCCGCCTTCAGTGATGTGTTGAAGGTTGCCCAGGAACTTGGCTACGCTGAACCTGACCCGACCTTTGATGTCGAGGGTGTTGATACCGCCCACAAGCTTGCGGTTCTTATATCACTCTGTTTCGGCACCAGCATTGATTTTTATGATATTCACACTGAAGGGATTGCAAACATCAGCGGCATGGATGTCAAATATGCCGCAGAATTCGGCTATCGCATCAAGCTGCTGGCCATCGGCAAGCATGTTGACGGTGCGATTGAAGCCCGTGTGCATCCGACCATGATCCCGCTCGACAGTCCTCTGGCAGATATCAACGGCGTATTCAACGCCATTCGACTGAGCGGCGATTTTGTCGGTCCGGTCATGTTCTCAGGTCGTGGCGCCGGACAGAATCCGACCGCCAGCGCTATTGTCGGCGACCTGATCGGTTTGTCGCGCAGTATGAAGGCCGGTGCCGGACGGCGGATGTCGCCTCTCGGTTTTCTTGATGAAGCTATTGTAACCATCCCGGTTAAGCCGATGGCCGATATCGTCAGCAAATACATGCTCCGTTTCAGTGCCCTCGACAAACCTGGCGTACTGGGGGGGATCGCCGGGGCGCTTGGCAAGCATGGCATCAGCATTGAATCGATGGTGCAGACCTCTCATGACGTTGCTGACTCTACGCCGGTCGCGATTGTCATCATGACTCACGAAGCCCGTGAAGGTTCCATTCAAGAGGCGTTGACCGAGATTGACCGGCTTGATATCATCTGCGAGAAGACCAGTTTCATCCGGATTGAAGACAATCTGGAATAACCACCCGCAAAAGCGACCACCCCCAGCCCCTCCTTAACTACAGGAGGGGAGCTTAAAATCCCCATCCTCTTTTAGGAGGGGCCAGGGGGTGGTAAGGTTTGATGATATGAATACAGAAATTCCGGTGTCTGAAGCGTGTCTCCGTGCCCCTGAGGTGAGGCCTTTCAGTGCTCAAAGTTAAAATCTGCGGCATAACGAATCTTGAAGATGCCCTGATGGCGGTTGAAGCCGGAGCCGATGCTCTTGGCTTCGTCTTTTTTCAGGGCTCTTCGCGTTACATTTCTCCTGAACATGCGGCGGCCGTTATCTGTCGCCTGCCGCCATTCGTACAGACGGTTGGTCTGTTTGTCAACGAGGATCTGGCGACGGTCAACGCTGTTGCCGATCAGTGCGGCCTGGATATTGTACAACTTCACGGTGAAGAGTCTCCCGACTATTGCCAGGCCATCACCCGCAGGATCATCAAGGCGTTCCGGGTGAAAGACGCATCCAGCCTCGATGCTATGGCAGATTATCATGTCGCCGGTCGCCTGCTGGATGCCTGGTCACCGGCAGTGCATGGCGGAACCGGTACTACCTTTAATTGGGATATCGTTGCAGATGCGGCGGCATCCCTCTCAATCATTCTCGCCGGAGGACTGACACCGGAGAATGTCGCTGATGCGGTTGCAGCGGTTAATCCTTATGCAGTGGATGTTTCCAGCGGTGTCGAGAGTGCGCCGGGGAAAAAGGATGCCGGGCTGGTCAGACAGTTTATCAGAGCCACAAGGAGTCTGTCGTGAAACTTCCGGATAAAAGAGGGCATTTCGGCCAGTACGGAGGGCGCTATGTTCCCGAAACACTCATGCCGGCACTGCTGGAGCTGGAAAAAGCGTACGAGCATTATCGCCATGATAGTGAATTCATACAGGAATTCAAATATTATCTTCGTCAGTATGTCGGGCGTCCCAACCCGCTCTATTTTGCTGAAAAGCTGACAAATAAATTAGGTGGTGCACGGATTTATCTCAAACGTGAAGACCTTAATCATACCGGCGCCCACAAGGTTAACAACACGATCGGTCAGGGGCTGCTGGCGCGGCGGATGGGTAAGAAACGGGTTATCGCTGAGACCGGTGCCGGTATGCATGGCGTGGCGACCGCCACGGTCGCCGCCCTGTTCGGCATGACGTGCGAAGTTTTTATGGGGGAAGAAGATACCCATCGGCAGGCTCAGAATGTGTTTCGCATGAAGCTGCTTGGCGCGATGGTAACTCCGGTCACCGCCGGTACTGCCACGCTGAAAGATGCCATGAATGAGGCGATGCGCAACTGGGTCACCACTATTCATGAGACCTTTTATGTGATCGGCACCGTGGCAGGGCCGCACCCGTACCCGATGATGGTGCGCGACTTCCAGTCCGTGATCGGTGCTGAAGTCAGGCGGCAGCACTATAAAGTCGAAGGGCGTCTGCCCGATTATCTGGTGGCCTGTGTTGGTGGGGGGAGTAACGCATTGGGACTGTTCTACCCATTCCTGAAAGACAAGTCCGTCCGAATTATCGGTGTTGAAGCCGCCGGCTACGGCATTGAGACCGGTAAACATGCCGCGCCGCTCTGCGCCGGTTCGCCCGGCATTCTTCATGGCAACAAAACCTATCTGCTGCAGGATCAGCATGGCCAGATTACGCATGCCCACTCGATTTCTGCGGGCCTTGACTATCCGGGGGTCGGTCCCGAACATTCCTGGCTTAAGGATTCCGGCCGGGCTGAATACGTTTCTATCACTGACAAAGAGGCGCTTGAGGGCTTCAGCACACTGACCCGCGAAGAGGGGATTATCCCGGCGTTGGAATCAGCACACGCAATCGCACAGGTCATGAAACTGGCGCCCACGTTGAGTAAGGATACGACAATAGTGGTCTGTCTCTCCGGTCGTGGCGACAAGGATATGCATACCGTTGCGGAGGCGCTCGGAGTTACATTTTAGCCTTGATAGAGAGATGTTAAGTTACGCTAAAAGCCCGAGAATTCGGGCTTTTTTTGTTGACGGATCGGGTGGGTTTCATCTATATACAAACCCGTTCTATTATTACAAAGGAGGCTCCGCTATGCATCTCGTTGACCAGATCAAAAAGAAGGCCAGAAAAAACCTGCAGACTGTGGTATTACCCGAAAGTTACGATGAGCGAATGCTGTTTGCCGCTGAGAAAATAGTTGCCGAAGGTCTGGCAAAAATTGTCATTCTTGGTGACCCGGAGAAAATCAAGGCGGAAGCAGCGGCAAAAGATATCAATCTTACCGGGGTTGAGCTGCTGAATCCCGCAACGTCGTCAAAGCTGGACGGCTATGTGGCCGATCTGATGGAATTGCGCAAAAGCAGAGGCTTGACCGCCGATGAAGCAAAAAAACTCCTTACCGCTGACGACAACCTTTACTATGCCGGCATGATGGTCCGGAACGGCGATGCCGGCGGTGAAGTTGCCGGAGCGACCGGCACAACCGGTAACGTGCTTAAGGCCGCTTTTCAGACGGTCGGCCCGGCTAAAGGGATCAAGACGGTTTCCTCCTTCTTTTTGATGATTACCAATAATCCGAGCTTTGGCGAAAACGGTATCGTCCTGTTTGCCGACTGCGCCGTCAATCCCAATCCCGATGCCCAGTCGCTGGCCGAAATAGCGGTGGCAACTGCCGGAAACTGCAAGGCGTTTCTCGATGTCGATGCCCGTGTCGCCATGCTGTCATTCTCTACCAAGGGGAGCGCCAGCCACCCCGATTGCGACAAGGTGCTGAAGGCGTTGGAGATTGCCAAGCAGCTCAAGCCGGATATGCAGATCGACGGTGAGCTGCAGGCCGATGCCGCACTTCTGCCAAGCGTGGGAGGCAAGAAAGCTCCCGGTAGTACCGTGGCCGGTAAGGCCAACGTGTTGATCTTCCCTGACCTCGATGCCGCCAATATTTCCTACAAACTGGTCGAACGTGTCGCCGGTGCCGAAGCGGTCGGCCCGATTATTCAAGGCCTTGCCAAGCCGGTCAACGATCTGTCGCGCGGCTGTTCGGTTGATGATATTGTCAACGTGGTTGCGATTACGGCAGTGCAGGCAGCACAGGGATAACTTACAGGTCTCCGGTCATCTCCTGGAGCAGGTAGAGTTTGAAATTAATCGTGCGCACGCACTCCACAACCTCCCGCAGCTTCTCCTCATCAAGCCCGCACTCCTCCTCAATCCCCTGAAACCAGGGGAATCCTTTGGGGAGGGGTGTCAGGGTGCCGTTACGAATCAGCAGCGCGTCCACCATATCGTTTACCCGCCCTTTCGCCTCCCATGGATCACGATAATTGAACTGGCGGGCTATGACATTCAAGCCCATGCCGTTCGGGAAAAGTGCTTTTACTTCAAAAGAAAATTCTCGCGGGGCACTATAACTGTCACTCCGTCCGGAGCGAATCATCACCTCTGCTCCTGCTTCCTGCAGTATTTCTCCGACCGACTCTGCGGTCATTGCACTGTATGTCTCCATTGTCATTTCTCCGCCTGATTATCGCTAATATTCCGCTAAAATCAGTCCATCCTTCGACAAGCTCAGGACGAGCGGATTTTAGCTATATTACATGTTGATCTTCCGTTCGTGGTGATCTTGTCGAACCATGATCGGAAGATCTGTTACTCCATGCGTAATTCGACGCCCCATGGCGCCGGTTTTTCACCTGCGGCGGTCAGCACCCAGAGTGTCGGAAACGCCATTGCGTCAGGTGCCGGCCCTATCCCGTCGGTGAGATATATTACTGCTGCAGGCAGTGGCTGCATACTTTTTGCGTAGTCGAATACCGGCCTGAGATCGGTAAAGCCGCCGCCGTCATAGCGCTCGACAATGCCGGGCACGCCGTTGAACGATTGCAACCGCTGGATACGGCTATTGGCGTACAAAACGGTGATCGCGGCATCGCGTCCATGGGCGATATGGAGCAGTTCCCGGGCAAAGGCTTCTCGAAGCTCGACTGTGTTGGTTGAATCGCTGACGTCAACTGCCACCAGCAGATTGAGCCGGCGCCGTTTCCTGATTCCCGGAGTCGTGTGCTCAAAGCGGCGATGTTCCCGCATCCACGAACTTTTGCGCCCGGTACGACCGGTTGTGGCAATGAATTGGCGGAGTATCTGCCGCCAAGGGAGGGGCGAGGGCCGAAGCATGGCGTCTACGACACTCCGGAGCTCTGCCGGTGTTTCACCATCACTTCCCCGCAGGCTCTCACGGGTGATCGCCCGGATAGTCTCCTCTGCCAGGGCAAGTGGTGTGCTGTCGGCATCGTGCCACAGTTCGTGACTGTCAAGTGTCGTCGCCAAATCGCTGCCGCGCCCCTCACTCGCTGCTCCACGCTCATATTTATCCGCATCTCCAAAACCGCTGCCGTCGAGATTGCCGGCGTCAAAGGGTGGGACGAGCTGCTGGTAATATTCCTCCGCTGCCAGTCCATCCGGGATATTGTAATACGAAGGCAGCAGCGCATCGGCAGGAAGATCCGCAATCCCCGGGTTGATCGCCAGGTCGCAGGATATATCCCAGTCATGTTGATTACGCCCTTTGCGACGGAGCGGATGGAGGTGCAGCAGATGTTTGACCAGATGCTCAAGCAGCGCCTGCTGCTGTGGCGGAGTCAAGATGGCAAACGGGGTGGGATCAACGGCCAGTACCGGGATGCCGTTACGCACTGTCACTCCGGCTTCTTTGCCCTCCATCGGGCACTGTTCGCGGCGGAGATTGAGGATGAAATGTCCGTAAAACGGCCGTTCACGCAGCAGGCGCACGACGGCGTTTTCAAGCGGGCTGCTGTTCATGCCTCACGGGAAATGGTCTGGATGGCGTCAAAAATAACGGCGTCGTACCTGTCCTTGGCGATGCCGAGGGCGACTGCGGGAATTTTGAGCAGCGACTTGACGAAGCCGAAACGGAGATCGCGCGGCAGTACGGCGATGTAGGCAACCAGATTGGCTTCCTGCTCATCGCTGAGTGTCGGCGCTGCCTGCAGCGTGGTGACAAGATCGTTGATTGTCGCCGCCTGGACATCATCACGCTGCTGCTCTGCCTGCCCGGCAACGAGCGTCCAATCGTTGAGAATCTGGGCGGCAGCAAGAGGCCGCCCCTTACTGTCAGCCAGCCAGCGCATAAAAGTAATGGCTGCCTCCTTGCCGATGATGCCGGCGTAGACCTCCATTTCAAGGTCACCCGGAAAGCGGCACATCTGGCGCAGGATGCTGACCATTTCCCAGCCGCGTTCGGTTGGTTCCACCTGCAGTTCCATCGGCGCTCCCTGACGGGCCAGCATCCCGGAATTGCCCGCAAGAAACCGGCGCACGTCGCCGGACAGTTCCCGCCGGGCGGCATAGCTGGCCCAACATTGATAGTCGGTCTCAACGAACAGCATCACCATCCGGTCGATCAGGGCGCGGTCGAGTGTGGCGACCTGATAGGTTCCGTCCGGCGGATTGATGCTGACGACAACCTTATGGCGTTTGGAGAGCTGATGGGTATGGAGCGAGCGGGATAGCCCCTCGGCGGGCGGCTCCACAAATTGGAAAATAGCCTGCAAAGTATCTTCCTGCTGGGCCCGGTTCAGTTCATCACAGTGGACTACGGTCGGCGCGGCATCATCGCCCGGCCACCACGACGGCCGTGACCAGTGCATGACCTCGCCATCGCGAAAGGGGATGCCGACCAGATCGCCAACCTCCATCTGCCCGAGGCGCAGCGATACATAATTCCGGCTAATCTCACGACACGCCTGAATAATCCCGGCACTCTTGCCGACACCGCGATGCCCGACAACGCACGGCGTCAGGTCGGTCTTGGTGATGATTTCCTTGATGACGGTTTTCATCTGTTCGATGTTCATTCTGGTTCTCCGGGGGGGCGGAATTTACTTGTGAGTGATACATGTGCTGCTGCTTTTAAAGCAAATCCCCCTAAATCCCCCTTTCAGAAGGGGGACTTTTTAAAGCTCCTCCTTATAAAAAGGGAGGCTGGGAGGGATTTGCCGATACCTCACTTTTCAAAGGGGAGCAAGGGGGGATTTCCTCTGCTCAATCATCTTATAAATCTCCTCTACCACAGCATCCGTCTCTAACAGCACCTGACGATTATCAAAACGTATAACCCGTAAGCCAAGCCCTGATAAGAATTCATCCCGCTCGGCATCTTTTCTGACGTGCTCTTCCTCGTAAAGCTGCTCGCCATCAACCTCAATAACCAGCGACGCGGCGTGGCTGTAGAAATCCACAAAAAAGGGGCCAAGCGGCTTCTGGCGATAAAACTGAACTCCGAGTAATTGCTTGCCGCGCAACCGCGACCATAACTTCTGCTCAGCATCGGTCATGTTCGAGCGGAGGTCGCGAGATGGTGATTTCAGAGAGCGGCTGTATTCGAGCATGTTCAACTCCAAAAGCAAATCCCCCTAAATCCCTCTTTCTGAAGGGGGATTTTTCAAGCTCCTCCCTTTGAAAAGGGAGGTTGGGAGGGATTTGCCGTTACCCCACTTTTTAAAGGGGGGCAAGTGGGGATTTGCCTTTCCTCTGTTCCATTTTGTGAAAAATGTTCAAGCGACCTTCAAGGCACCCTCCACATTGTTTCGAAGCGGTTCCATGCTTTTGCGGGCTTTCATGGTTCATACACCATTAAATTGCTCGTTGCAGTAGCGGCCAGTTTTTCATTGCCCGTAAACGCCTCCGCAGAGAGTTGAAGCAGCTTTCTGCCTTTTGCCTTGAACACCGTGCGGATGATCACGAACGCGCCCGGCTTTATCGGTCGGATAAAATTCACGGTCATGTCGATGGATACGCACGGCTTGTGCAGGGAAGCAAAGCAGAGCATACCGAAGGCATCGTCGAAGAAACTGGCGAGGATACCGCCCTGCAACGTGCCGACCGGGTTTGCCTGAAACTCGTGAACAGGAAAGGCGAGCGTGATGCTCTTGCCTGGCTCGAATGAAAGGATAGTGCCTTCGTGCGCCACGAACGTGGGCGGCGGTAGTTTGATGCCGGGGTATTTTGTAATGAACTCAGAATCGACGAAAAACTTCGAAAAGTCTTTTTCAGGCGTGATGCTTAATCCAGATATTTCACTCATGTCAGACTCCTTTCATTGTTGGCTTCTGCCTCGTTACCAAGCTCCTGCTTGGTAACGCACAGGGCAATACAAGCTCCGCTTGCCGAAACCCGAATACGCCAAGCAGGAGCTTGACGCACCATTGCGTTATGCAGCAGGAGTTGCGTAATGAGAAAAACAGAAGGGTCACCCATTAAAAAGGCTGCTGTCAGATCTAAGCTCTATACAATCCATTAAAATTTAGGCGGTGGATACCTGTCTCTTCTTTAGTTCATTACAAGGAATGTATCCCCGCCAGCGCCGCCAGATTTCTCCACGGAACAAGAGAAATATTCCCATTGGCAAACGACGTAGTGCCTCCATACACTAACAGAGCCGGTCGATCCGGGATTCCTGACAGTTCGCACCACTTGCGTAAAGATGTCATAAAATCAGAAGCAACTGTCTGGCCGGACTTTATCTCAACCGGCGTTAAATTGCCGCCGTCTTCAAGCAATAGATCGATCTCCAGTCCTTTGCTATCCCGCCAGAAATAGAT
>Ga0194059_1001175_pt1 | contig 11397 bp, 11 predicted proteins | sample SepL6211m_MetaG_FD_163426 | JGI IMG/M metagenome (GOLD analysis project Ga0194059, IMG submission 163426) | Anoxic zone freshwater microbial communities from boreal shield lake in IISD Experimental Lakes Area, Ontario, Canada - Sep2016-L626-11m | ecosystem: Environmental > Aquatic > Freshwater >... | reverse complement strand
ATGGTGGAGCTATTGCTGTGGTGTGTCATGGCGGTGTCATCAATGCATATGTGGCTGCAATGTTAGGAACGCAACGGTCTTTGTGGATGATGGTTGAAAATACAAGCATCACAACTGTGAAGCTAAGTGCAACTCCTAGTGTGCTTACTTTGAATGACTGCAGTCATCTCTACGATTTACTACAGAAATAGTGAAATCACGCTGTGCCGACAGACTCAGCAATCAGAAGATTGCATACTGCGAACCATAAAGTCGTTGCCCCGACGATATGGACCGCTACTAGTGCAACTGGTACACCGGTGAAATATTGGGCATAGCCGATAGCGGCTTGAAAAACAGCAGCGAGCAAAAGTGCCTGCACGGCATCAACAATTGAGGGCTCAACAGAATATTTCCGCGCCGTCCAAGCCAAGAAAATAATAAGACCAATGGTAACCATCACGGTAATGCTGTGTACTCGTGCAACAGCGGTCAATGAAAAACTAAGACGTACTGCTTTTTCATCTCCAGCATGCGGTCCAGTTGCGGTCACGACAGTGCCTGTAATCAAAGCAATAATTGAGGAAATACCGATGAGACGAATCGGCACAGAAATTTCTCGCCGCGAAGTACGGAAATATGTATTGGGAGTTTCACCTGAGCGGCGAAACAAAACAAATGCGTTCGTGACAAGCAGCAAGGAGACCAAGAAGTGACCCATATTTGCGTACGGGTTGAGTCCGGTCAACACAACAATTCCACCGATAACAATTTGTGCCACCACGCCAACAACAAGTCCCCACGCCAGCAGGACAAGATCTTTACGATGAGGTTTTCGTATATGTGCTAGCAAGACTGCCGCGATCACACTGATGCTGACAACCCCTGTGAACATTCTGTTTGCTTGCTCAATAAGTGTGTGGCCCGTTGTCACGTCTACAAATTTGGAAGCATTGCATCGTGGCCAGTCGGCACAACCCAGCCCAGAGCCTGTCAAGCGCACAAGTGCCCCCGTGAAAATGATGACCGACAACGACCCGAGAGCAGTACCAGTGACAGTGCGGAAAGCTTTCTGAGAAACGGTTATCACGATCACCACTGTACGGCGGTCAAATGTCTGCTCTCCGTCTGGCGCTACGCGTGCGCAAGTGGCTACGGTCACAGGCATGATCACTTCCTTTGACGACTACCCCATTCATCAGACGTCTGAACCCATCGCCCACACAGACTCTGGAGATCCGGGCGCCTATGACCGTTACTTCTTTAATGGTTACTCTCGCGACGGCAAACTGTTCTTTGCCGCTGCAATGGGTTTGTACCCCAATCGACACGTCATCGACGCCTCATTCAGTGTCGTGCGTAACGGAGAACAAGTAAATGTTCACGCATCTGGACGAGCACCGATCGATCGTATGGAATGCAATGTCGTCGGACCGATAAAAGTTGATGTCGTCGTGCCAATGAAGAAGCATCACATCACTGTTGAATCTCCCGAGCACGGTATTCGCGCAGACCTAATCTTCGAGGCTTCATCCATGCCGTATGAAGAACCACCCTTCCTTGTACGTGCCGGTAATAGAAAAGTAATGAGCTACACGCGTCTTACTCAACTAGGGACTTGGTCAGGTTGGATAGAAGTTGACGGTGAGCGTATTGAGCTCGTCCCTGGGGACGTAGTTGGCTCGCGCGATAGATCATGGGGTGTTCGTGGTGTCGGCGAGCGGATTCAGCTTGGAGCACCATTAAATCTTCCACCACAGTTCTATTGGCTGTGGGCACCAGTATGGTTCGATGGTTTCGGAACCGTGTTTGATGTCAACGAGTACGCAGACGGTCAGCGTTGGCACGAATCGGGAGCGATGTTGATTGGATCAGACACCATCAAGCATGCTCACTCGGTGTCGTATGACTATTCCTGGGAGCACGGCACTAGACGAGCCGAAAAATTCGCTGTGAGTTACAAATTCTCCCAGGATGCAGCCGAACTCGTCTTCACACCTCTCGTTCACTTCCAGATGAATGGGCTCGGATATCTGCACCCCGAATGGAACCACGGCAACTGGAAAGGCGAATTGGCGATAGGTGGAGACCGTTTTACTGTTCCAGTTGAAGAACCTTTGCAAATGCACAACCTTCACACTCAAACTCTCAGTTCGGTTACGTGCACCATGTCTGACGGCACAGTTCATCAAGGCATCGGCATTCTGGAAACATTGGTGATCGGTGCACATTTGCCTTCTGGGTTTACAGGCATCAGCGATGGATATGCGAAAAGTTAACCGTGCTTGATGGTCATGCCACCATCTACTACAAGTGCTGCACCGTTTGTAAAGGACGCAGCTGGCAAACAAAGACTAAGCGTCATCTGCGCCACTTCTTCAGGAATGCCATAGCGACGCAATGGAACTTTTCGACGTGAATATTTTTCTTTTGCTTCTTGAGTGATACCTGCAGTCATTCCTGTTTCTATAGGACCTGGACAAATTGCATTCACTGTGATGTTGTGTCTACCTAGCTCCACCGCACAGTTTTTTGTCAAACCGATTACCGCATGCTTAGAAGCTGTGTAAGCAGACAGTCCTCCGGTAGCAACAATCGCCTCTGTGGATGCGATGTTCACTACCCGGCCGCCATTAGGAGCCTTCATGAGATGTGGCAGACACAATCGGATGAGGTGAGCATGGGCGGAAACGTTTACCGCCAACGTTTGATCCCAGTTCTGAAGAAACGTGTCTTCATCGGAGAACACCGAAGTCACCAGGCTGATGCCTGCGTTATTGATGAGCACGTCTACGCCTCCCCATGCATCGACAACGGTCTGAACCAAATCCTGCCTGCCCTGAGGGGTTGACACATCTCCCGCCACGCCACGGACCTTGTCGTTGCCGTATTCGGCACTGATCTCGGCCACAACAACTGAAACACCGACCTGATCGCGGTCTGCAACCACGACCCGTGCTCCCTGGTCTGCAAACAGGTGGGCAGTAGCTCGCCCCATTCCACTTGCCGCGCCCGTTATCAGCACCCTGACCCCGTCCACGCTCCTCGACAGCTTGCTCAGCGCCATACCTACGACCTTTCGAATATTGGACCGAGATGACCCAAAAACAATATTCCCACAAGGAATCGAGGAATTGGGTGCCTTAGCAGCGACGTGCGGGTCACTTTTCGTGGTCAAGACATCACAAGAGCCACTCTGCGTGGTTAGTACAACATTTTCTGTGAGAAATTCCTCAAGTTCTGCCCGGACCTGCCGATCCCTATAGCGGATCAAAAACAGGGAGCAGACATATGTCTCACAACCACACACATTTCATCACTCGCATCACAATCGCTACAGCTGTTGTCGCCATGGGCCTTCTTGTGTCGCCCACAGGAGTTCATGCCTCAACCGGAGTCATTGCTGCATCATCAACATCAGCCAAAACAGCACCAGGTCAACCCTCATTTGGCGACAAGGGCCCACACGTCGTAGCCGTTCAAACAGCAATCATGCGCAATGGCTTCACATTGAGTGGAGGGGCTACTGGCGTTTTCGATAAGTCAACACAACGTGCCTTGAAGTCCTTCCAAAAGGTAGTCGGTATCAAAGTAACTGGCGTTGTTGACACAGCCACAGCAAATGTTCTCAAAGTGTCTGCTGCATCTACGACCACAGTGCAAGTCACAAGCACAACTGTTGCTCCTACCACCACTACAACTATTCCTGCAGTTGTGTATCCGTTCACCTCAGCCAACCTTCCGTCACGCGGATCAAAAGGCGACTCAGTAACAGTCGTCCAGAAGGCTCTCACCGCGGCTGGTTTCGCAGTTAAGGGTGGTATTGACGGTGCGTTTGGATCGGGAACGACTTCGACAATCGTGGCGTTCCAATCAAGCAAGGGAATTTCCGCTACAGGAATCCTTGACATACCAACAGCAGTCGCACTTGCGTTGATCGCTCCTATTGCAGCACCAGTCGCAACACCAGTTACAACTCCTATTCAGAGCGCGAGTGTCAGTATTGCAAGTACTTCAACGCTGCTTGATCCAGCAGCGTTGCCAGTACGTGGTGATCGAGGTGACAACGTTCGCGTTGTTCAAAATGCTCTGATTGCTGCGGGCATTGAAGTCAAGGGTGGCGTTGACGGAATTTTTGGCGGAGCGACATTCACCGCTCTTCAAAAATTCCAAACAGCAAATGGCCTCACAATCACAGGGACTATCACAAACCCAACAGCACTCAAGCTTGGCGTCATAACAGCACCAGCCGTGTCAATTGCAGTTTTCCCGGTCCAGGGAAATTGCAGTTTTGAAAATACTTGGCACGCGCCACGTGGTGCTGATCGCCTTCACCTTGGCGTTGACATCATTGCCAGAGAAGGAAACCTTGAATACGCAGTTGCAGACGGAACAATCACAAAGCTCTACACAGTCGGTGTCGACAAACTCGCTGGTAATGGCGTTCGTTTGACGATGGCAAGTGGAACATACTTTTTCTACGGTCACATGTCGAAGCTTGCAGATGGCATTTCGATTGGGACCAAAGTAAAAGCCGGACAAGTCATTGGATACGTTGGAAAGACCGGTGACACCAACACTTCTCACCTTCACTTCGAAGTTCACCCTCTTGGTGGAGATGCGATTGACCCCACACCAGTGGTGGCAGCAGTTGATGCGTGCAATGTAACTACTCCGCTTGCTATCCCAGCCGCATAGCAACATTGTTCTTCGTTCTTTTCTTGCCGCACGATCCAGCGGCGAGAAAAGAACGTTGATGATTGTCACGTTATGGACGAACCTCATAGAAGGCGTTGACGGAGTGTTCGACATCCAGTTTTTTGAACTGAGAAAATCCTGCTGTTCGAGCCATGTTTTCGGCACGAGTCGCTGAAAGTCCTAACGTGCCGAGGCCTTCCCCGGCAGGCTCTGACATAGCTGAAGACATGCAACTCAGAACACTGATGCCATAGAGCAGAGAAGCCATGGGATTTTTAGTGACATTAAGTTCAAGAGTGTCATGAGCCTTGATGTCAACCAATAGCCATGTTCCATCATCCTTCAATGCTTGTCGAATGGTCTTCATCATCTCTGTTGGACGAGTCATGTCGTGAATACAGTCAAAAGTACAAATCAGGTCATAGCTGTGGTCGGTGGCAATCGGATGTTCACGTGGATCAAAAAAAGAAACATTCTTGACTCCTGAGGATGCTTTACGTTCTTCAGCTCGTTCGAGTGCGAACTTAGATATATCAAAACCGTCTATCGAACTATTCGGAAATGTTGAACCCATCAAAAGCGCCGCTCCGCCTGAACCACAACCGATATCTGCTACGCGCACACCTGACGACAACTTGTTCTTCATGCCGTCAAGGGCAGGAATGACCATTGGGATAAGAAAGTTTTGATTCCACGGCTCAAAACTTCTCTCAATTCCCACTGCTCCTTCTGGACCGTGTGAGTCATAGTCGTGTCCAACACCAGTTCGGAACGCCTCTGGCATTGCATTCAGCGCGCCCATCGTTTGTGGAAGACGGTGAAACATTCCCATTCCGTATGCAGGATGATGAGGAGTTGCTAAGACTGCAACTCCTTCTGGAGACAAATGAAAAACTGGATGCGCGTCCGACAAGTCTGAACACGACACGATTCGCGCAGCGACTTGGTTGTGGAGCCACTCACGCACCCATCGCTCATGAAGGCCCGCTTTCGAGGCAAGCGAATCTGAGGTGTCTCCGTCAATCGACGTAGCCATTATCTCGTACAGGCCTAGACGATCACCAAGATGAATCATGCCGGCGGTGACGGCCCCTTCAAGTTTGCTGAAGATGCCAAAAGAAAACATCTTGAGAGCGTCTGGGTCGAGGGATCGTTGTTCTGTCATGAACGCAATCTAGAACAGATCAGACAGCAACCGATTACTCAGTAGGTACGCAATTCAGTTGGAAGATGTTCGTTACCAGACAACAGACTCAGTCCAAATGTCATTCCGTCACCTATCTCGAACACTTCTAAGCGATTAATGGTCGCATGGCCGATGACGAGTCTTTCCCACTCCCATGGTGTCGGTGGAAACCCAAGCATGTGACAGATACTGACACTGGTAGTTCCTGCATGTGCAACTAACAAAATACGAAGATCAGCTCGAAACGATGAAGTTCTATTCCAGATCGGTAATTCTGCATCAGCTCTCACGAGACCATGTTCTTCAAGAAAGAGACTTGCGCCAATATTGATGCGCTGTACGAAATCCCTTACCGCCTCTCCTCCGTCAAGTCCGCCCCAACGATCATGAGAATTTTTTTCCTTCTCTGTCTTATATGCCTCTATGGCCTTTTCTTCCGGTGTCCCATGCCAAATGGGATTACGAATCTCCTCTAACCACGGTTCGATCACCATGTCCATTCCCAAAGAACTCAAAATTGGAGTGGCTGTTTGCTGTGTTCGCAAAAGGGGCGACACGTACACTTCATCAAAATGTTCTTTCTTTGCCCAGTCACCAAGCAATTCAGCTTGCGCGAACCCACGCTCCGTCAGTGGTGGATTATCAATATTGAGTTTGTCTTTCACCCACTCTGGTTCAGCATGACGAACAAAGACGATTTCCATCACATGAACTGTAGAGCGTTATAGGTTCACCGTGAAGTTATTGATTGGGTACTGTGAAAATGATTCCACAATTATCAAAGGCTCGTTGGAATTGACTCTGATATTGAGCATTATTAGAAGTGGCACTACTTGAGTCATACACCCCCGACAACGCAGTCCCCAGGCATGCTGCTTGGCTATCGGAAATTGAAAGTCCAAACTGCGTGGATATAGACCTACCGAGCACGGCCAACTCAGAGGAATCATTGACCGTGTTCATCGTGGGATCAGTTGCTGAAGGGCTCGGAATCGGATTCATGGGAAGAGTTACCTCTCCTGCGCCGCTTGGTGCAACTGTCGACGGCATACCGCATCGAGAAATTACGTTGGCCTCGATCGTGTTGGTTTGACGAAGAGTCTCCTCAGATCCAAGCACAGAGGCAGCGGTCATCGCGTCCGAGACATCGAGCGCACGGTTTACATCCCATTCGACCGATTCCATAGCCGTAACAAAAGTTGAAATCTTTCGAGCAACCGCAGATGCCTCTGATGACACTGCCTTGTCTGTAACTGCATTTACTGCCACTTCGTATGCGTTCAACGAGTCAGTACGCAATTGTGCATATTGATCTTCGGAAAAATTGTCTAAACCCTGCGAAAAACTCGCCACAAATGCAGAGATTGAGTTGCCATCTCCACAGGAAACATGCGAAGTAGATGAACAGGCGCTAACAGACCACACCAGACAACACATCACTGCAAAAACACGTAATCTTTTCGTGGCGACGACTCTATTCACATCACCATTCTGCCAGTGCACATGGGTTTCATGCGGACATCTACAGTGAAGGCATGAATAAATTTGACGCAGCGGTTCTATTGATGCGGACCAGTCTTGGTGTCTCGATGGCGCTACACGGGATCAATAAGGCAAAAAGTCTCTCCGGAACTGCATCATGGTTCACAAGCATTGGCATGAAGTGGCCACGACAGCAGGCGCTCCTTGCTTCGACTACAGAAATAGTGGCCGGAACATTAATGGCTATCGGACTATTCACTCCATTTACCTGCATTGCTGTCATTGCTGTCATGACAGTCGCAATCAAATCCGTGCATGCAAAGGTCGGATATTTCATTTTCCTACCAAATGGAGGCTGGGAATATTGCGCTTCAATCATCGCTGTGGCCGCATCTCTTGCCCTGCTCGGACCAGGAAGATGGTCTGTTGACCACGCAGTGAATTTCAGCCAATTCATCGGACCGTTTGCTCTTCCTATTGGTATCGCATGCGGGCTGAGTCAATTAATACTGTGCTGGCGACCACCATGTACTGACACCAAGGCATAGCATTCAATCCGTGTTCGTTAAAAAATTTACTCGACTTCTCTTAACAACGATTTGTGTCCTCATAGCAGCGATGTGGGTCTATGCATTTGGTTTTGCTCCTCGCGAAAGCATCAACAAGATTCACGACACGGCATGGCAAGCTCGCTCTCAAGCACACTGCAAGTCTGCGGAAAATGATCGTTTTGCGATCAAGGATGTCACACCGATGAAGGCAAATGACCCCGTAGCTCTTAAACACAAAGCAGATTTAGTTGACAAAGCAACCAACTCTTTGGAAGCTGCAATCAACTTGATAGCTGCCGATCGGCCTGCGGATGCGAAAGGGCAACAACTCGTCCCCGAATGGATCGCCGATTACCGCACGTACATATCTGATCGTCGTGCATTTGCCACGGCCCTTCGTACTGCGTCTACCCGACCATTCTTTGCCGAAACAGAAGTACAGGGAGTTCCGATTAGTGAGCGAATCAGCAAATTCGCGCGAGAGAACTCAATGAAGACGTGTCAAACTCCGTACGACCTGTCGGTCTAGTCGACCGAAACCCAACCGAGTATGTCGTCGTATCGACGTATGACGCGAGCCGGCGACCCGACTGCAACTGAAAAATCTGGAATATCGCGAGTCACTACTGCGTTGGCACCAATGACAACATGTTTACCAATAGTGACTCCCGGCAAGATCACGGATCCATATCCGAGCCATGATCCGTCACCGATAGAGACTGCTCGCTCTGGCTGAGTTTGTTGAGAAATCGGTTTGGTGACGTCTTCATAGCCATGATTCTGGTCAGTGATGTACACATGGTGACCAGTCCAAACGTCATTGCCAATTTCAATAGAAAAATGACCAACTATCCCGCTACCCCGCCCAATCAAGCAGCGGTCTCCAATTTTTACCACTACATCTGAAATACATTTCTGACCAGGAACCATTCCGGCAGACAGGGCCACATCAGGACCGATAAGCGTGTCATGCCCGATGGAGATGTATTGCTCGTTAAAGATGGTGGTCGGCTTCCACATGATCAAACTTCGCTCGCCGAAGAATGCAAATTTCTTGCCACGTGAATCATTGGCGCTCGTTGATGCCCAAAACGCCATACGGCGATGCAGGTCTACAAATATTCGGCCGGCCAATTGTCTCACCATGAAGAACACGCTAGTGACCAAGTACTCAATCGCAGGTACCGTATTCCTATGCAAAACGAGACTCACATCATCGACACCCCATCAGGAAAAATCATTGGGAATAAAACGACTAAGGGTCAATTCGAATTTTTAGGGATTCCCTTTGCCACAGCAGCGCGACTAGAGAACCCCGTCGACGTTTTGACATACGAGACTTCCCTCTCAGCCACTGCGTATGGACCAATTTGTCCTCAAACTCCTGGCATGTTGGAAATGGCCCTCAATATGGACGCTTCTCATATGAAGGAAGAATGCCTGAACCTCAACGTCTTCATGCCAAAGATTCCCACCGATACAACATCCCTTCCCGTTCTGTTCTGGATTCATGGTGGCGCCTACACAAATGGAGCAGGATCTGTCGCTTGGTATCACGGTGCATCCCTCGCATCGAGAGGAACTGTTGTTGTCACAATCAATTACCGTCTCGGCGCATTGGGATATTTGGGTGATGGCAACTACGGAACACTTGACATGTTGTCAGCTTTACGATGGGTGCAGAGAAATATTGCAGCATTCGGCGGGGATAAGAACAATGTCACCATCTTTGGAGAATCAGCTGGAGGCTCAGCTGTTGTGTCGCTCTTGGCGAGCCCGGAAATATCAGGACTCGCTCATAAGGCTTGGGCGATGAGTCCGTCAATTGGGCAACTGCGCAACAAGGAGCGTGCGCTGACCCTTCAGCAACAATTCTTAGATCTTGCAGAAGTTGCGTCGCTTGACGATGTAAAAAAGATGTCCGTCGATGCAATTCTTGCAACGCAACAAAAACAAATGACTTCGCCAACCAAGGCATTTGATTTCTACGCCCCAACAGCAGATGGTGCATCAATGTCGTCGGACATACTGAAAGCTGCAGCCGAGTCTCCGATTCCTCTTGTCATTGGCACCAACCGTGACGAGAACAAACTATGGTCGACGTTTGATCAGTCACTGGCTAACGCTGATAAAGCCGTTTGGGAAACATTTACTAATGAAGCCTTTGGTGTGCGTGCGCCCCAGGCGAGACAAGCCTATGAAATATTGCGTCCGGGAGAAGCAGCTCGAGAGCTAATTTCAGCCGTCAATACTGACACTGGCTTTCGTCAACCAGCTCAGCGACTGAGTGAGGCGCGAGTCAAACATCACATGCCCACGTGGATGTATTGGTTTACATGGCCCACTCCTGCTTTTGGTGGAGCCGTTGGTTGCTGTCATGCCCTCGACATTCCCTTTGCTTTTGACAACCTCCACGCGGATGGGGTTCCCATGATGACGGGAGACGGGCCGGAAAGGGCCCCTATTGCTGATCGCTTTGCCACAGAAATCGTCGCATTTGCAACGCACGGACATCCAAGTTGGAGCCAATTCAATGTTGACGATCGTCCAACTCTTGTCATCAATACCGAAACTCACTTGACCCACGATCCAGAGCCAGAGATTCGTCGTCTTTACGTCTAGGTGACAAAAGGCTCATCAAGTCCACCGCTTCTTCCCCCATAGCCTTATTAGGTCAAGGAGTGAACGGCAATGTCTATATCACGAGCCAAAATTACAGTTCCTAGCCTTGCGGGCTACAAGGCAGAGCATCACCCCCTCACGATGGTGACGGCGTACGACTCAACCTTTGCGAGCATTGTTGACAGCGCTGGTATCGACATAATTCTAGTTGGCGACTCCGTTGGCACAGTGATGCAGGGCCACAAAACGACCCTTGGCGTCACCATGGAACAAATGGAATACCACGTTTCGATGGTTGCATCGGCAAAACCAAAAGCACTCATCGTCGGAGATCTTCCATTTGGTTCCTACCAATCATCACCTCAAGATGCAGTCCGAAATGCGGTGCGCCTTATTAAAGCCGGAGCTGAGGTCATCAAGTTAGAAGGTGGCCTATTTGTTCGCGAAGCTATCGAGGCAATCGTGCGTGCCGATATTCCAGTGATGGGTCATATTGGTCTCACACCTCAGAGTTATCACCGTATGGGCGGCAATAAAGTGCAGGGTCGTAACGAAGGTACTCAAGTCGGCGGGAAGAACAGAGTTCTCTCAGATGCTCGGGCGGTCGAAGAAGCCGGTGTTTGTTCCTTCGTTATAGAAGCTGTACCAGCAGAACTCGCCGCTGAAATCACTTCCTTGTCTGATGTTCCAACTATAGGAATTGGCGCTGGCGTCGACTGTGACGGACAGGTGCTGGTTCTCCATGATCTCTTGGGACTCTCGGAGAAATCATTGACTTTCGCAAAGACGTATAACAATTTGCGTGAACAGTCAATATCGGCTGTATCGGCTTATATAGCCGAAGTCCATGCTCGTTCTTTTCCCGACAGCACACATAGC
>Ga0194059_1001173_pt1 | contig 11399 bp, 10 predicted proteins | sample SepL6211m_MetaG_FD_163426 | JGI IMG/M metagenome (GOLD analysis project Ga0194059, IMG submission 163426) | Anoxic zone freshwater microbial communities from boreal shield lake in IISD Experimental Lakes Area, Ontario, Canada - Sep2016-L626-11m | ecosystem: Environmental > Aquatic > Freshwater >... | reverse complement strand
GGCAGTCAGGAGCGTCAGCGCGGTGAGGGAAAGAAGGGCAGGGGTGAGGAGATGGGATCTACGCATACGGAGATAATACCCATCAAATGTCGCGCTATTGGACGCCGCGCACCTGGGGTAAGTTGATTTTGTGGCTGTCGAAAAGAGCGAACGTCTGGTCAATCTGACTATGGCGCTTTTGGCGACCAAACGCCCACTTCGCAAATCCGAGGTCTTCTCACTGGTCGAGGGCTACGAAGGGAGCGCGGAGTCGTCTGACCGAATGTTTGAGCGAGATAAAGATGACCTCCGGCAGATAGGTGTTCCCATCTCGGTGATAGAACTTGAGGCAGGGATGGATAGCGGGTATCGCATCTTCCCAGACGAGTATTCGCTCCCGGCACTTGCACTCACTTACGAAGAATCTGCGCTACTCGCCGTCGCGGCGGATGCGTGGAAAAGATCCGGATTTTCTGGAATATCCGTCACGACTATCTTGAAGTTACGTGGAGCGGGAGTGCCCGTCCTTGACGTCATCGACAATCGAGTCGATCTTGCTTATTCGCCTCTGTGGCGCGAGGTGGCTGAGGCAATCATTGCTCGCCAAGATATTTCATTTGATTACCGTCGCCGCGATGGGCAGGTAGATATACGTCTTGTGCAGCCATATGCCATGCACTTCCGTTCGCAGAGGTGGTACGTAATCGGTTTCGATAAGGGCCGTGGAGATATTCGCACTTTTGTCCTCTCTAGATTTGAAGGCGGCCTAACTTTCACCGGCGCTCCGGCTAGTTTTGAAATCCCGAGCGATTTCGATTCTGCGCAGCACCTCTCAAGTGCGACCGCGCACGCCCGAACCTTTACCGTGATTGCAAGTGGAGGAGCGTTGACTTCGCTGCGCACAAGAGCTTTCGCATCCGTAACCAATCCGGATGGGTCGGCCACACTTTCATTGCAGGTTGACGATGAAGCGGAATTCATCTTCGAACTCCTTACTCTTACGCCGCTGGTAGAGATCTTGGATCCGCCAGATGCTCGAGGTTCGGTCATGCGATGGCTAGGTGATTCCCTTGGCGCGTGAAAGTTCGCTTGCTAGATATGGGCGCCTGATAAACCTTATTCCTATGCTCTACTCGAATCCGTCCATGGAAATTGCCGAAGTGGCCCGCGATCTCGAGATAACAGAGAAACAATTATTGGATGACTTGAATTTGCTTTGGATGTGTGGGCTACCCGGACACTCGCATCTTGAGCTCATAGATATGAATTTCGAATCCGGTTTCATCGAGATAATTGAACCCCAGAATTTGGCGAGACCGCTCAATCTCACTCCACTCGAAGTGACAGAGATTCTCCTCGGCTTAGAGTTAATTTCGGCAGAGGTGGATCCATCAACTCTCGTTCTGCTCGATTCAGTGCGGACCAAACTTACTGATTCGCTACCCTCAATTCCCAGAGTTGTCGGCGCAATACGTGTGGAACGCGAGCGAGCCTCCACAAGCGTTGCGGATATGCGAACGCTAGTTCTACAAGCAATTGCTGACGAGAGAGAGATCGTGGCTGTATATAGAAGTCTCAGCGGGAGTGATTCGCTGGAACGTAGGCTCACTCCGTTGCAGATCGTTACTCGAGATGGCCATGATTATGTTGCGGCAGTAGAGCACGGTGATCATGTACGTAAGGTCTTTCGATTGGATCGATTCGATCAATCCCATCTTGGTGAGAGGTCCGAAACCATCACTCCCATGCTCACACTCACAGAGCCCGCCTCTCATACACTCAGAATTGAAGTTCCACAGGACCGCGCCTTCTTGGCAGACCGGGTCAATGCCGTGCAGGTGGGTACTTCAAAGGATCGAGTGATCCTGGAATTTAAGTACTTCGAAGCCCATTTCGCGGCACGCGTAGCCCTGGCTTTTGGTGCCGGTACTCGACTGATTGGAGCTGGGGCACAAATCTCAAGAGTGGCCGAGCTCCTGGAGCGACTCTTGGGCCAAGTGCGAGATGCCTATAGAGAGCGCGAGTAGATTACTCATATGAACACTTGGGGCTGGGTTGCACTCTTCCTCGGCATTCTGGTGGTCGGAACGGTGATCAATCTGCTGCTCATCCGACGCGTCTGGCGCAGTGGTAAGCGGCTCCGATCGGAGATTTCGGCCATCAGGGGCCAAGTCAAAAGGCAGTAGGCTTCCCACTAGATCTGTGAGTTCCATTCTGAGAGGGGTTTGGCTATGGGATTAGAGAGACCAGGCACGTGGGTCGTTCTTATCGTGGTTGTGGTGGTGCTCTTCGGAGCAAAGCGCCTTCCAGATAGCGCAAAGGCGCTGGGACGATCACTCAAGATTTTTCGTAACGAGATCAAGGATCAAGACCCCAAGAAGGAAAGCGACAACTCTGAGCAGTGAAAGCTGGCTCGCGTGAGGGTCGGATGCCCTTGGCGGAGCATCTTCGAGAATTACGTCGAAGGATCGGTCGCTCTGCCTTAGCGATTCTCCTTCTCACTTCCGTGGGATGGGTCTACTACGACCAAATCATCGCATTTTTGGCGTCTCCTATTTGCGATCTCAACCATGCAAAGGCAACTTGTGGCTCCTTGTATATCAATGGAGTGCTGGGTCCGCTCAATCTCCAGTTGAAGGTGGCGCTGACCGGGGGAGTGATTCTTGCTGCTCCGATTTGGCTCTACCAGCTCTGGGCATACCTTGCGCCGGGACTGCACCGCCGTGAAAAGAAATGGGCAATTATATTTGCTGCAACCGCGACGCCACTTTTCGCTGCTGGTTCTTATCTCTCGTATTTAGTCCTTCCACAAGCCATCAAGATTCTTTTAGGCTTTACGCCGGGCACTCTGAATAACCTGATCAAGTTTGATGACTATCTAGATTTTGTACTGCGTATGATCCTGGTTTTTGGTCTCTCTTTTGAACTCCCGCTGGTCCTCATAGCACTCTCACTCGCGAATCTACTCACCGTCAAACGCATGCTTGCTTGGTGGCGCGGTGCAGTCTTTTGCATATTTCTTTTCGTCGCCGTGTTCACCCCCACAGGAGATCCTTTGACGATGGTGCTTCTGGCAGCCCCTCTCATCGTCCTCTATTTCTTAGCAATTTTCGTCTCGTGGATAATTGAATTCCGTCGCCGGAAACGGTCGACAACATGACGGTTGCACTTATCGTCAATCCCGCTTCTGGCGGGGGTAAGGGTCTTGCGAGCGGTCTGGCTGCTGCCGAGATATTGAATCCGCAAATCTCTCATCACTCCAAGTCTTACGAAGACACAATAATTGCCGTTGATAGAGCCGCCGAGGCTGGGTGCACGGTAATAGCGGCCTGTGGTGGTGATGGATTGATGCATGCGGCCATACAAGGGTGCGTGCAACATAACCTCTCCTTGCTACCGATTCCTGCAGGTACCGGTAATGACTTTGCTCGAGCTCTAAATATTCACACCAAGGATCCGCTCACTCACCTGCGGGCTTCGCTCGTAGAAGAGCGGATTGACTTAGGTCATCTGGGCGATCGCTACTTTGGTGCCATCCTCTCTTCTGGCTTTGATTCTGTGGTGAATGAACGTGCCAACAAACTGAGATGGCCGAAAGGTCCCATGCGCTACAACGTGGCCATCCTCCAAGAATTGCCAAAATTTTCACCCATTTCATTCACCATGCACCTCGACGGAGTGGAGTTTCAACGCGAGGCGATGCTTGTAGCGGTCGCCAATGCACCTTCTTACGGCGGGGGGATGTTGGTCTGTCCCGATGCTTCTATGTCGGATGGACTCTTCGATGTCATGATTCTCAACGCTGTAAGTAAGCCAGAGTTTCTCAAGGTTTTTCCTAAAGTTTACAAAGGTCTCCACGTCAATCACCCAGCGGTCGAGATTCACCGTGCAGCTCACGTTCTTATAGATGCGCCAGCCATCGGTTATGCAGATGGCGAACGCATGGGTTCGCTCCCTATCGAAGCTCAGGTGGTACCGGCGGCCCTCACGATTTTGCGTGCAGGATGACATCCCCGGCGGAGAAGTACGCGGCCGCAAAGAAGAGAGCACAAGTAGAGAGCACCCTCTTCGGCAGATTTCGTAAAAGTTATGATTTTGAATTAGACGATTTCCAAGCCGACTCTTGCATCTCGCTCGAGCAAGGCCGGGCAGTCTTGGTCGCAGCGCCTACGGGTGCAGGCAAAACCATCGTGGGGGAGTTCGCCGCTTTTCTCGCCATGGAGCACGGCATGAAGTGTTTTTATACGACCCCGATTAAGGCACTTTCAAATCAAAAGTATGCAGAATTTGTTGAGACATACGGTAACGAGAATGTTGGCCTGCTCACTGGCGACCTCTCGATCAATGGCGAAGCATCAATCGTTGTTATGACCACTGAAGTTTTGCGAAATATGATCTACGCAGGTTCTAGCACATTAGATGAACTTGAGTACGTAGTTCTCGACGAAGTTCACTATTTGGGCGACAAGTTTCGCGGACCCGTGTGGGAAGAAGTGATCATTCACCTTCCGGAGCAAGTAACCGTTGTATCGTTGTCTGCCACAGTTTCAAATGCAGAAGAGTTTGGCGAATGGATCGAGTCCGTACGCGGGCGCACAGAAACCATTGTCAGTGAGACGCGACCTGTACCCCTTTGGCAACATGTGATGGTGGGCAGCACTCTCTACAACCTTTTCGATGAAGACGGAGAGGTTAATCGTGAACTCGTAAGAGCTGGTCGTAATGCGCAACGAGGTAGCGCAAAAGGCTTTAGGCGGGCATATACGCCATCCCGGAGTGAAGTAGTTGCGCTCCTAGAGGCCGAAGGTCTGCTTCCAGGCATTACATTCATCTTCTCACGTGCCGGATGCGAGGCCGCAGTTCGACAGATTCTCAATTCCGGGATCAAGTTAACGACCCAAGATGAACGTTCCAGGATTCGAAATGTTATACAAGATAAATGCGCTGGCCTTCCACCTGAAGACCTCGGCATTCTCGGTTTTCTTGAATGGCAAGACGCGCTCGAGCGGGGAGTGGCCGCCCACCATGCGGGGTTGATTCCAGTTTTCAAGGAGACTGTCGAGGAGCTCTTCCAGCAAGGCTTAATCAAGGTGGTTTTCGCAACAGAAACGTTGGCACTGGGAATCAACATGCCGGCCAAGTCAGTCGTGCTCGAACGTTTAGTCAAGTGGAACGGTGAAGGACACGTCGATATTTCACCGGGTGAATTTACCCAGCTCACCGGTCGAGCAGGGCGTCGGGGAATCGATATCGAGGGACATGCGGTTGTACTTTGGGCAGATGGGCAAGACGGAAAGAGCATTGCTGGCCTAGCTTCAACAAGAACATACCCGTTGCGCTCTGCATTTCAGCCCACTTACAACATGTCCATTAATCTTATTGAACGTCTGGGGCGCGATCGTGCGCGCAATTCACTAGAAACTTCCTTTGCACAATTCCAAGCAGATAAATCGGTCGTAGGAATTGCTCGAAATATTCAGCGACACGAAGAGGGTATCCGAGGGTTTGAGAAATCCATGGAATGTCATCTGGGTGACTTTGCGGAGTATGCCAATCTGCGAAGCGCTATCAAGCGTCGCGAGCAAGAACTTACAAAGCGTGGTTCGCAAGCAAGACGCGCAGAGGTTGCCCGCTCCCTGGAGACTCTTAAACGTGGCGACGTCATCATTATCACTGGCGGTCGTCGTGCCGGCTTTGGCATCGTCCTCGACCCGGGAGTTGGAGTGGGATTCGATGGTCTACGCCCCTCCATTCTTACAATTGATCGTCACGTGGCTCGCCTCTCTCTGCAAGATTTCCGTGATCCGGTGGAAGTCGTAGCCCGCGTGAAGGTACCAGCGCACTTCGATGCGAGAAGTTCCCGAGGGCGTAAGGATCTCGCAAAGGAACTGCACGGTCTGCAATTGGAGAAGCGTACGAAAGAGCGACCTTCCACCGAAGAAGACTCTGAACTTCTCAGCCTGCGTCACGAGATGCGCAAACATGCCTGCCATAACTGCCCCGATCGCGAAGACCACGCAAGATGGGGGGAGCGCCGCAATAAGGCGATGAAGGAAATCTCACTCCTGCGCGATCAAGTTTCCACACGCACCCACGTGATCGCTAGAAAGTTTGATCGGATCTGTCGAGTCCTCGAGGAGCTTAAATATTTAAGCGATGGTGTAGTCACCGATAAAGGTTTGGCGTTGCGCAAAATCTACTCTGATTTTGATCTTCTCACCGTTATCTGCCTCGAAGCGGGTCTCTGGGACGAGTTAGATCCTGCCGAGTTGGCTGCAGTTGCCTCTCTCTTCACTTATGAAGGGCGCGGCGAAGACCGGCTCTCACCCAAGATGCCTTCGGGCCGGGTACGCGACGTTGTTCTTTCAGTGGTGCGTGAATGGGCGAATCTCGGAGATATCGAAGCCAGACACTCTCTTCCACACGCTCGCGAGATTGATGCTGGGTTTGCGCAACCCATTTATCGATGGGCTCTGGGCAACTCGTTAGAGGGAGTACTCAAGGAGTGCGACATCTCAGCCGGAGACTTTGTGCGTAATACCAACCAACTCATTGATTTCCTCGGACAAATTGCTTCGTTGGATCTACCCATCTCCCGAAATGCAAAAGAGGCTATCGGTCGACTCCGTCGGGGCGTTGTAGCTAATCTGGCCCTCCTATGAAATTACTACTCGACACCGCCTCGCTCTGGTATCGCGCCTATTACGGTATGCCCGACACTTTGGTATCTCCGTCCGGAATGCCCGTGCATCTGATCCGCGGCGTCACCGACATGGTTGCTCGGCTCATCACCAAGTACGATCCAGCAGAGATTGCCGTCTGTCTTGACAGTGACTGGCGTCCCTCATGGAGAGTGGAACTCATACCTGAGTACAAAGCCCATCGCGTCGATGCAGACGACGAAGAGGCCGAAGAGTCGATGAGCGCACAGATTCCTATCTTGCTCGAACTCTTCGCTGCCGCTGGCTTCCCATTGATAGGAATTTCAAATTACGAAGCTGATGATGTAATAGCAACCTTGGCTCACGTAAGTACTCGCCCCGTCATGGTGGTTACAGGGGATCGCGATCTCTTCCAGCTCGTAGACGATAAGCGCAATATCAAGATCGCATACCTGGCAAAGGGCGTTTCTGCTCACGACGTTGTTGATGAAGAATGGATTGAGAATAAGTATGGGATTCCCGGACAGAGTTATGGGCTCTTTGCACTTCTTCGTGGTGATCCATCAGATGGATTGCCGGGAGTGAAGGGGATAGGAGAGAAGAGCGCTGCACTCTTGGCAAACGCTTTCACATCAGTAGATGAAATTGTGGCGGCTGCTCACGCAGGGCATGATGATCTTCCTGCACCCATACAAAAGAAGATTCTTGCTGGCCTAGATTATTTAGAACGAGCACCTCGCGTAGTTGCGTGCGCCCTAGATGTCCCCATACCAAATTTGGATTTGAAGCGCCCCGAAGAGTGGGACGCAGCGCATATGAAGACACTTCAAAAGGAGTTTGGGCTAGGCGCGAGCGTAGACAGACTCCTCGCAGCACTAGCTCGTTAACATGAAGAATCGTTCTATAAGTGTGGCAATTTCTATCGTTGCGGGATCGGCACTCTCCTTTGCATTTGCGCCGTGGTACTTGTGGTGGATTGCCCCGCTCGGTCTTGCGCTCATCTTTGCAGTTGCCCGGAGAGAGGCGGTTCGGGCGTATCAATACGTTTTTCTTTCAACACTTACCCTTGAAGTGATTCATCTTCACTGGACCAGTGTTTATGTTGGTTCGGCACCTTGGCTGGTTCTTGCTCTCGGAGAGGCGATCTTCTTTACGCTTCCATTTCTGCTGTGGCGGAGTGGTTCTCGTTGGGGATTCTTAACTTCGTGGATAGCAGGGGAGTGGCTTATTGCGCGCGCTCCTTATGGCGGATTTGGTTGGAGTCGTATCGGGTATATCGGCAATGGCCCCACTCTCAATCTTGCATTCTGGGGTGGACCCACACTGATCGTCATTGCGAATGTGCTTTTAGCCTTTCTGCTGTACCAAATCTTTCTTGTTTTCTCACGCGGCGAACGTCTGAGAGGAGTGTCGACTTCCTTGCTGATCGCGCTCTCACTCCTTCTCCTTCCGCTAGTCCCCATGGCGAATGCAGAGAACGTCGCGGGCATCACTCTCTCCGGAGTGCAAGGCAACGTGCCCAGATTAGGTTTGGATTTCAACGCCCAAAGAGAAGCAGTTCTTCGAAACCATGTACGACTCACTTTAGATTCACCGTCGCTTGCCCAGAGCGATCTCGTGGTCTGGCCGGAGAATGCCTCAGATGTGGATCCATTGACGCAGCCAGCAAAGAAACTGATCGAAGAGACCGCACACCGCTTGGGAATTCCCATTTTGTTAGGGGGAGTCTCGCGCAGCGCGGGTAGCGGCTTGCGCAACATCTCTCTCTGGGTTGATCCCACCACGGGGATCGAAAACTCTTCCATCTACACGAAACGACACTTGGCACCTTTTGGCGAGTATCTGCCGCTTCGGGGAATCGCTGAATTGATGACCCCTGCGGCGAAGCGTATTGAAGATATGAGCCCGGGAGCTGCAGAGGTGCGCTACCGAGTGAGTGGGGCAACGCTTGCTCCGGTGATCTGTTTTGAAGTCCTGGATGATCCCTTATTGAAGGAGAAGAGCGCTGGGGCCGGAGTGCTGGTCATACAGACCAATAGCGCCACCTTCGGCACCACCCCAGAGAGCCTGCAACAATTGGCGATCTCCAGGATGCGCAGCATCGAGCATGGCCGACCTATTCTCTCTATCTCCACTTCGGGAGTCAGCGCCTTTATTACCTCTGACGGCCGGATCACTCACCAGACCGATATTTTTGCGCCTGCAGTGATTACCCAAGAAATCTTTCCCGAGCTCACCCAGTCGCCCTCTGATGCGATCCCAGGTGGCAGCGCAAATACGCTGACTGGAGGAGTCGTGCTTGCTGGGTTGCTTGTGGGAACTGTGAGAAGAAAGCGGGCGTCCGGCTTGGGGTACTAAACGTACGCTCTACGCCGATAATCTACATTATGTAAAGTAAGAAAATCAGCGCTGATGGGGCTTTAAAGTCCAATGAGTCGATAAATGGCCGGTGACCCCATCCCCGCTGGTGACCACCACCTCCACGAAGAACTCCGGGCGCTTACCGTCAGCCAATTCACTTCGGACCCGGGCGATTTCAGTGACCGGCATCGTCGCCGTCGCCACCACATCACCCAGGGCCAGGGCCTGGAAACGCATTCCGCCATTCATGATCAACGGAGTGGCTTGGGAGATCAGATCGGCGAAAGCAACCTGGACTACCCCACCGCTGGCGCTCTCTGCGGCCGTAAACATCGCCCCAGCATGGGGACCTCCGACATGATTGCGTTGCTCAGGACGATCAGGGAGCGTGCAGACCGCCCGCACCTCACTATCTGTGATGACCGCTTCGGTGACATGAATTCCAAGGGTCTTAACGAGCGGAATCATCTCCCTGGAGAAATTGTCGACAATCTCTGTGAAATCACGCATCGCTTCCTCCGGCATAACTCTCAATAGGTGGGCAGGCACAGACTAGGTTGCGATCTCCGTACGCGCCATCGATGCGACCGACGCTTGGCCAATATTTGCCGCGCGCACCGAAAACCATCTCTCCCCCGCGATCTGAGAGTTGATCAGGAAAGGCAGCTACTTGGCGAGAGTACTTACGGTCCCACTCCCCGACCATGACCGCGGTGGTATGCGGCGCGTGACGCAACGGAGAATCCTCAATGGCAATCTCGCCACGAACGATGGCAAGCGCCTCGCTCTTGATGATGCGCATCGCACGGATGAACCGTTCAATTTCAAAAAGGTCTTCACTTTCTGTGGGTTCAATCATCAGAGTACCCGCGACGGGAAAGGACATTGTGGGTGCGTGGAAACCGAAATCCATGAGTCGCTTTGCGATGTCATCGACGGTAACGCCGCTCTCTTTTGTGAGCGGACGAATGTCGAGAATGCATTCGTGTGCAATGCGCCCACTCTTGCCCGAATAGAGAACTGGATAAGCAGATGAAAGTTCCGAAGCGATGTAATTTGCCGAAAGGATGGCAATCGACGTTGCTTCAGTGAGTCCTTTGGCACCCATCATGCGGATATACATCCACGGAATAGGAAGAATCGATGCCGAACCGAATGGTGCAGCACTAATTGGTCCCGGACCACTCGCCGGACCCGCCGCAACATCAAGCGGGTGGTTGGGCAGATACCGCGCCAAATGTGCACGCACACCGACTGGTCCGACTCCCGGCCCCCCTCCCCCATGTGGAATACAGAAAGTCTTATGCAGATTGAGGTGTGAAACGTCGGCACCGAATTTACCTGGCTTAGCTAACCCCACAAGCGCATTGAGATTGGCGCCGTCCACATACACCTGACCACCAGCATCGTGCACCATCGCACATATGTCGGTGATGGCCTCCTCGAAGACGCCATGCGTTGAAGGGTAGGTGATCATCAGCGCAGCAAGGTTGTCGTGATGATCGGTTATCTTGCTTTTAAGGTCAATCAAATCAACGTTGCCTTCGGTGTCACAACCCACCACCACTACTTCCATGCCTGCCATCACTGCACTTGCCGCATTCGTACCATGCGCGCTCGAAGGAATGAGGCAAATATTTCGGTGAGTGTCGCCGCGCGCGTCGAGAAATTGGCGAATAGCCAATAAGCCTGCGAATTCTCCTTGGCTTCCGGCGTTGGGCTGCAATGAGATCGCGTCATACCCCGTGATCTCAACAAGCCACGTGCTCAATTGCGCGATGAGTGTGCGAATCCCAATACTCTGATCTGCGGGAGCGAAGGGATGGAGATTGGCTATTTCAGGCCAAGTAATAGGTTCCATTTCGCTGGTGGCGTTGAGTTTCATGGTGCAACTTCCCAGCGGAATCATCGTGCGATCTAAAGCAAGATCGCGATCACCCAACGTTCGAATGTATCGCAGCATAGAAGTCTCATTGTGATGAGCATGGAAAACCGGATGTGTCAGGAAATCATCGCCGCGCGAGAGCTTCCCGAATGACGTGGCGACGTTGCTCACCTTGAGGCCTAAAGCGTGCGCAATTGATTCAAGATCGGTTGTGGTAACCGTCTCGTCGATTGAAAGGGCCACCCAATCGCTATCGACGCGTCGAATGTTGAAGCCGATTCCAAGCATCTTTGCTACTAGATCATCTGCAGAATGATCCTTTCCTTTGAAGGTCACAGTGTCGAAAATCGAATCTTGCATTACCTCGTAGCCGCCGCCCTTGAGAGCTACCACTAGAGCAGCTGCATGGTTAGCCACTGTCTGTGCGATCCCCTGTAACCCTCTGGGTCCGTGATACACGGCGTACATAGATGCCATTACTGCAAGGAGAACTTGTGCAGTGCAAATATTGC
>Ga0194059_1001172_pt1 | contig 11400 bp, 12 predicted proteins | sample SepL6211m_MetaG_FD_163426 | JGI IMG/M metagenome (GOLD analysis project Ga0194059, IMG submission 163426) | Anoxic zone freshwater microbial communities from boreal shield lake in IISD Experimental Lakes Area, Ontario, Canada - Sep2016-L626-11m | ecosystem: Environmental > Aquatic > Freshwater >... | reverse complement strand
CTGCAACCTCGTCGCACCCCTGCTGGAGGCCTTCCACCGCACCTGGGGCGAACACGCGGACGTCTGGATGGTCGCCCAGGCCCGGGACGGGGCCGAGATCCTGCGCGATCGCCACGGCCTGACCCTGCCCATCCTGGACGACGGTGCCCTGCGGACCTCCCTGGCCTGGGACTTCGAGAGCGTTCCGGCGGTCTTCTGGACGGACGCGGGGGGGGCAACGGCGCCGGTCATGGAGGGCTTCGTCAAGGTCGAGTGGCAGGCCCTGTCCGCCCGCATTTCCGAAGCGCTCGGCACGCCTGCGCCCCAGGTGGACTGGTCCAGCCTGCCGGACTGGCGGCCGGGCTGTGGCTCCAAGCATCTCGACCCTGACATCCACGACCGGCTGGTGGCCGAGGCCGAGGGCAGCCCGATCCGGGCCCGGCGCATCGAGATCGCCGCTTCCGATGACATCGACGAGTTCCTGTTCGACCAGGGCTTCAGCGATGGCCTGCCCCTGGTCCCGCCGACGCCCGAGCGGGTGATCCGCATGCTGGCGGGAACGACCCGGGACCCGCAGGACATCGTCGCCATCGTGCCGCCCAACATGGCCCCGGCCACGGTGGAAAAGGTCGCCATCAACGCCGTGATGGCGGGCTGCCGGCCTGAGTACCTGCCCGTGGTGATCGCCGCCCTGGAGGCGGTCTGCACGGATGAATTCAACATGCACGGGGTCAACGCCACCACCATGGGCGCCTCGCCCGTCCTGGTGGTCAATGGCCCGATCCGCCACCGGATCGGCATGAACATGAAGCTGGCCGCCCTGGGCGCTGGCAACCGCGCCAATGCCACCATCGGCCGAGCGCTTCGCCTGGTCCTCCGTAATCTCGGCGGGGCCCGTCCCGGGGGCGTCGACCGCTCGACCCTCTCCAGTCCGATGAAGTTCACCATGTGCTTCGCCGAGTGGGAGGAGGGCTCGCCCTGGGATCCCCTCCACGTGGAGCGCGGCTTCCAGCCCGAGGATTCGGTGGTCACCGCCTTCGCCATGACCAGTGGCCCGGTGCAGATCGTCGACCAGGAGTCCCGCCGGCCCGACCAGATCGCCGGGACCCTTGGCCTGGGCCTGGAAGGCATGTTCCTGCCCAAGATCCACCGCATGCCCGTGGACGCCCTGCTGGTGGTCTGCCCCGAGCATATCAACACGCTGACCGTCGACGGGGCCTATCCCAAGGACCGGCTCCGCGCCCGCATCCAGGAAGTCACCTCGCGCCCCCTGAGGGAGATGGTGTCCAACGACGTCTCCGGCGCGGGTATCCCGGTCGCCTCCGCCGCCAAGATGACGGCGGAGATGCTCGCGACTCCGGCACCGAAGTTTGCCGATGGCCGGTACATCCACATCGTCGTGGCGGGTTCAGAGGCCGGGAAGTTCTCTGCCGCCTTCCACGGCTGGGTCACGGGTGCCATGGGTTCAACGGTCGTTTCCAGGAAGATCGACTGCTGATAGCGTCACATTTGGAATTCGGAGGACATCGATGACCACTATCCTGGATCCGTCCGACGAGCGCGTGCCCGTCGAGCGCCAGATCACCCCGCGAACGGGAAGCATCCCGGGGGTGATCGGCCTTCTGGACATCAGCAAGCCCCGGGGCAATGTGCTCCTGGACGAGCTGGAGCGCCTGCTGGCCGCCCGCTTCCCGGACAATGAGATCCGGCGCTACGCCAAGCCGACCTTCACCAAGCCCTGTCCCACGGACCTGAGGCTGAAGATCAAGGCGGAATGCAGCGTCCTGGTGGAAGCCCTCGCCGATTGAGGATCGTGCACGACGTGCAGTTTGCACGACACTGTATGGTTCGAAATCCAGGGGCTTCCCGCCGTCTCCATCGCCTCCAGCGAGTTCGCTGAGGCCGCCGAGGTCCAGCGCCGGGCGCTGGGCATGGAAGGCGCGCGCTACCTTCTGGTCGATCACCCGATCCAGGACGCCACCGATGACGAGATGCGCGCCAAGGCGCGGGCCGTAGTCGACTCCGTCGTGGCGGCCCTGACCCTCTGACCTCGCCCCTGCCGGCCGAGGTCCGCCGCCTCTGGGGCGGGGCGGGGCCTCGGTTGGCGGATTTTCATGAGCGCGTGAAGGCGGGGAATCCCTTCCGGGATCCGGGTTTCCTCAGGCTGGCCTGACGCCTTGCGTGAACCGGGATTTATTGAAACAAAAGTCAAAAGACGGGGGCGCTGGGTCGCGGAATCCCCCGGGGGGGGAAACGGAATGAATGCGATCACGCCGACCGCCGCGACGTCGCCTCAGGTTGCTGACCTGGACGCCCAGCGCGCCTATCTTGAGGCCAATACCGGAATCCGGGGGCTGGAGATCCTGGCCCCGGGCGACGCGGCCCACGCCCCCGAGCTTTTCCGCCGGGACGGTTTCGTGGTCATCGCCGAGGTGCTGGACAGCGCCCAGGTCGAGTTCCTGGCCCGGGGTTGCCGGGAGGTCGCCGACGAGATCCTCGCCCTCGATACCGACCGGAAGGGGAACCGGGGCTCGCATCGGTACTCCTTCGGCGGCTCCAGCCTGACGCGCAGCCAGCTGCATCGGCCCGAGTGGCGCATGCTGCTCGACAACGACATCGTCAACGCGGTGGTCACTGCCATCTTCCAGTCGCCGGACTTCGTCCTGCGGGCGGCCAGCGGTGACTTCTGCCTGCCGGGGGCGACCGGGTACCAGCCCCTCCACTCCGATATCCGCGACTGGAAGGACGGCGTCTCGACGCCCTACAGCGCCTTCCATGACCCGCGGGGCCAGCTGACCATACGGGACCTGCCGTGTCCCTATGTCTGCGCTAACTTCCTGCCCCAGGAGGTGACCCGGCTGAACGGGCCGACGCGCCAGATCCCGGGCACACAGAACGCCCGCCATCCGATCCCCAGCCTGGCCGAGGAGCCAGAGTGGATGCGGCTGAGCACGGTCTGCCCGGCCCCCGCCGGCGCCGTCATGATCCGCGATGTCCGGGCCTGGCATGGGGGTACGCCCAACCTGTCCGACGCCCTGCGGGCCATTCCGAATCTTGAGTTCTATGCCCCCTGGTTCCGCGAGCCCATCGTCCCGGGGATCAGCCATGCGGACTACCAGACCCTGTCGGAGACCGCCCGGAAGCGGGTCCGGCACTGCGTCCTCGACTCCAGCGAGACTCTGGTGACCGGTCCGACCCTGAGGGCACCATGAAGCACCGCCGCCTGGGGAGGACCGCCCTCCAGGTCAGCGAAATCTGCCTGGGGACCATGAACTTCGGGCCCCTGACCTCCCGCGAGGAGAGCTTCGCCATCCTGAATGACGCCCTGGAAGCAGGGGTGAACTTCATCGATACCGCCGACCAGTACGGGGGCCGTCTCGGGGTCGGCGCGACGGAGCGCCTGCTGGGGGAATGGCTGGCGGAGGATCCGTCCCGGCGGGACCGCGTCGTCCTGGCCACCAAGGTCCATGAGCCCATGTCGGAGGACGTCAACGACCGGGGCCTGTCCGCGCGGCATATCCAGAGGGCCTGCGACGCCAGTTTGAAGCGCCTGGGCGTCGACCACATCGACCTCTACCAGATGCACCATGTCGACCGCGCGGCGCCGGTCGAGGAGATCTGGCAGGCGATGGACCGGCTCATCGCCCAGGGCAAGATCACCTATGTGGGCTCCAGCAACTTCCCCGGCTGGGCCATCGCCCGGTTCAATGAGAAGGCCCTGGCCTCTCACCGCCTCGGCCTGGTCTGCGAGCAGAGCCTCTACAACCTCGTCGAGCGACGGGCCGAGCTGGAGGTGCTTCCTGCCTGCCAGGCCTACGGCGTCGGCGTGATCGCCTGGAGCCCGCTGGCGGGGGGTCTCCTTGCCGGGACATCCACAGACCCCTCCGGTCGTCGGGGCGCCGCCGCGGTCCGCGATGCCTCCGGGGTCCACGCCGACCGTCTTGCCGCCTTCACCACCCTCTGCAACGAGCTGGGCCAGGCACCGGGCGTGGTCGCCATCGCCTGGCTCCTGCACCAGCCGGGGATCACCTCGGCCATCGTCGGGCCAAGGCGCCGCGACCAGTTCGCCGCCCTCCTGCAGGCGCCGGGTTTAGGTCTTGACGAGTCTGCCCTGGCCCGGCTCGATACCATCTTCCCGGCCTGTGGCGCGGCTCCCGAGGCCTATGCATGGTGACCCATCGATCAGAGTGGCCCTCCGGCGAGGTGGAGGTGACCGGAGGGCGGCTGGCCTATCACAGGACCGGAGGCGCGCTACCACCCATCGTCCTGTCCCATGGACTGACGGACAACGGCCTGTGCTGGACCCGTCTCGCTGAGGCTCTGGAGTCCGACTTCGACGTCATCATGCTCGATGCCCGGGGACATGGGGCAAGTTCACCGCCCGGTGAGGACGGGCTGTCGCCGGACACGCCCGGCCGGGATATCGCCGAGGCCATCACCGCCCTTGGGCTGTCGGGCGTGATCGCCATGGGCCACTCCTTGGGCGCCCGGGCGACCGCCGCCTGCGCGGCGGAATTCCCCGACCTCATCCGCGCCGTCATCCTCGAAGACCCCCCCTTGGTCCCGCCCATAGACGCCGAGACGGCGGCCAAGCGCCTGGCGCGGTTCAATGACCAGGTGAAGCCGTTACGGGACATGACCGAAGCCGAGTTGCTGGCCCTCGGCCGACGCCAGTCGCCGACCTGGGACGCGCAGGAGTTCCCCGCCTGGGTCGCCTCGAAGCAGCAGGTCGCCCGGAACGCCCTTCCGATCCTTCCGACCCCCTGGCAGGACGACATCCGCCGGATTCGGGTGCCGACCCTCCTCATCTACGGAGATGCCGAGAAGGGAAGCCTGGTCGGGGCGGCCGAGGCGAGGGAGGCCCGCGAGATCAACAAGGCCCTTAGGGCGGTTCGCATCGAGGGGGCGGCGCACAATGTCCGCCGGGAGAACTTCCCAGCCTATCTGCTCGCCGTCCGGAGCTTCCTGAACGAAATCTAGTTCTGGGAGCGCGCCCTGGGCTAGGCTGCGGCTATGGAACCCCTCTTCCGTCTCTCCGGCGCGCGCCGGGAGGATCCCGCCGTCGCGGCCTGGTTCGAGGCCGGCGACCCGGGTCTGCGCCCGTTGGCCCGCTTCTGGTTCGGCCAGATCCGGGCCTGTGGCCCGGAGGTCGTGGAATGCCTTCATGACCACCAGCCCACCGCCTGCGTCGATGACGCCGCCTTCGCCTATGTCGCCGCCTACCGCGCCCACGTGGCCGTTGGCTTCTTCCACGGGGCGGACCTGCCGGATCCCTCGGGCGTCCTCGAGGGAAGCGGGAAGCGGATGCGGCACGTCAAGCTGAGGTGGGGCCAGCCGGCGCCGGAGGCGGCTTTGGTGACCCTGATCCTTGCAGCCCATGCCGACATCCGGGCCCGGCTGGCCGCGGCCCCTAGCGCCAGGCGAAGACCGGCTGCTCCAGCTCCGTCACCCGGGTGATCCGGCCGGCGACCAGTCCCGATGCCTTGGGTGACGATCTATTTCAAAGAATGTCACCGTAACCCCGGGTGCGGACCCTGGAGTAGATCCTATTCTTCCTCAAGTCAGAGGCGTATTGTCGATTCAGAGCGTCCCCCCCTGATTTGAGCCCTGATCATGCCCGAAAACCCCATGGAGTTTCACGAGCACAGGGAACATGCCGAACATGCGGCCAAAGCCCATAGCCCGTTGATTGCCCGCGCTTCCATCACGATCGCCCTGTTTGCTGTAGCAACCGCCATTGTCGGGTCAATTGAGTCTATGGAAACCGCAGGGGCGATCCTGGAATCAAACCGGGCGGCCCTGCTCCAGGCCCAGGCCAGCGATCAGTGGGCCTTCTTCCAGGCCAAGGGAATCAAGAAGCGTCTCGATGAAGCCGCCGCCGAAGCGGGCGGCCCCGGAGCCGACAAGGCGCGCGCCAAGGCCCGGCAGGAAGGCGATGACCAGATCGAGATCACCAAGGCGGCCAGGGCGCTTGAGCGACAGAGGGATGAGGCGCGGGCCGAATCCGACCTGCATGAAGCCCGCCACCCGAAACTGACCCTCGCCGCGGCCCTCTTGCAGATCTCCATCGCGGTCTCGACCGTCACCATAATTACCCGCAGGTCCTGGCCCTGGTATCTGGCCCTTCTGGCTGGCGCTGGCGGAATAGGGCTGGCTGCCCTCACCCTTCTGGCCTGAACTAAGCCAGGTTCCGCATCAGATAGCGCACGGGGTTACGGTGACACTGTCCGAAACGCCCTCCTGTACGACTGAGTTCCTTCACCCTGGGGAGCTCCACCGATGGCTAGACTTGCGCGCGTCGTTGTCCCAGGCCTGCCGCATAACAAGTCCCGATGCCTTGAGTGACGATCTATTTCAAATGGTGTCACCGTAACTCCCATCACGCCCGCATAGCCGAGCAGTTCAGTCATCGCAGGACGGTGGGCAACTGCTTGGACGGATGGCCAACCTGAACATCTCGATATGGCGTTGAACTCATGCTGCTGCGTGCTACGGTTTAGAGACAAAAGCGAACCTGACCTTGAGGGTAGAAAAAGGCCGTGAAATTCAAACAGGCTGCACTGGTATTCTCAGTACTGGCGACCCTTACACTCCCCTTCGCAGCTTGGGCCGGCGAAAAGGTGCTGTATCACGAGATCACCGACAACAAGCCAGATGTTGGCGTCAGTACGACTGTTTATCTCGGCGATAGGATGTTGGAGCAGCGTCGCGGTCAGTGGCAGGAATGTATCGTCCCGAAATTTGAAAGCGCCGAAAAATATATGGGAATGGGTCTCTTTATAATTAAAAGGGGAGAGCCCCTTTGTAAGACTAGCCCATCATCGAAATATTATATTGCAAACTACATTAACTATCCAGACCCGCGCGCGCCAGGAACATATGAAGTAAGTCTAAAAATAAAAGGAAATGATGTAAGATTTTGCATGCACTATATGGGTATGGATTCTTATTGCACAAAAGGTAAGAAGATAGGCGATATAGATACGAATCCGTATTTTTCATATACACCCAGTACGTTTCAGCAAACCATTGAATATGGTGGGCGAAACGGGGATGTTCTAAAGTTCACCTACTCTGAATTTTCCGACAATTTCGCTCGCCAGTCATTCACACGTGAGTTTCAAGTCGATCTGAGCCAGGGAAATGTCGCTGCTTACAGGGGGGCTATTATCGAGATTGAGATCGCCAACAACTCTTCGATCACCTACAAGGTCGTCAGGAATTTCCAGAAATGAGCAGTGAGATCCTCAATTCTAGACCGCTGTTTATTCTTGCCGTGGCATTAGCGTCCTGCTCGAGCACGCCAAGCTCAACTCTGCCGATGTCCGGCGATTGGCAGTAAATCAATACGAACAGCACGGATGCCTGATCCTGGGAGCAAGATCACGCCACATGCTCCAGCGAAGCGGATTCGATTCAGACGCGCATTAGCCTATGTAGCGCAACCCCGCCCTCTGATTGCGACCAAATGACCGACAACGTGACGAAGGCCATGTGCCAGTATTCCAACTCGACCACCACGAATATGTGCAGCGTTGGTCGAATGGCGATCCCCAAGCAGGAGATCGTCGATGGCTGTATCGCCACCAGTGGCTGGAAGCAGGAATGGGCCAAGGCTAGCAGTTAGAGAGTTTCCCCGCTGCGCGCCCGATGGCGCCCCCCAGGGGGGCGGCTCGAAACTCGGGTTAGTATGCAAGGGAAACCGCGCATAGTCCAGACTTTTCACGACCGCGAGTTAGAAACCGGGGGTCAGAGCCGGACAATTCGGGGCGTTGGTTCATATTGATTTCCTTGGCTAGAGCATCGAACGTGCAGCACAGATGATGTTGATCACTGTATTCTGTCTATATCACCGCGTTCTCTCTAAGCCTTAACCTTGCGAGCGCGAAGTCGGCTCACTTTTTCCTTCAATTCGTGTTGAGCGGGCAAGCGATTTCGAAGCTCGGCTAAGGCCCAATTTGATACGCCCTCATGTACGCGGTACTGCATTTCATCAAAGCAGCTCCCTTCATGCGCAATGTGGTTTCGCAATTCCCGTAGAGAGTTGCCTCCTGCGCCAATAAGCGAGTCGTAATTGGATGGGTTCGTTGCCTTGAGATCCCGCAGTGGCGCCCAACTTGCACGAAGAAATACTAATTGATCAGGCCAACCATCTTTTGTCTTCTCCCAGTAGCGTATGATTTTCAGAGAAGCTTCAATTTGAATGAACTTCAATAATAGAGCAAATCCAAATTCCTGAGACCTCTCCAAGTACTTTATTCTCGAACTAAATTTTTCGTCAGAAATGATTTCAAACGCCTTTTTACACTTTTTATTTAATGGCGGAGATTTCATACAAAATACCCAGCCATATTGTTAAAATTGCAATTTTGTGTTGAATTTATGTTGTTTAACATTTTTGCTTCCGATTTTATTCGATAAGCGAAAAATTCACGACCCTGCATAGTTACGGGAGCCCACTCTAAATCAACTGGGTTACGGTGACACTGTACGAAACCCTGGTCCTATACGACGGAGCTCCTTCACCCTGGGGAGCTCCACCGATGGCCGAACCGGCACGCTCCGTTGTCCCAGGCCTGCCGCAGAACAAGTCCCTATGCCTTGAGTGACGATCTATTTCCTACAGTGTCACCGTAACTCCTAGGTCAGCGCAAAAACGGAGGTGTGCCCGACGGCTTCACGGCTCGGGCGTATGACGATTTCCACGTCCTGCTCCAGGGCATTCAGGAAGCTCATCAGTTTCTCGACCGAGAAATGATCGAGCCGATAGTTGGCAAGCGCCGACACTTTGGATTGCGGGATGCGCAGGATGATCGCTGAATCCGTCTGTTTGAGGCGACGTTCTTTCAGCAGAGCGTTCACGGCCATCGCCAGCCGCGTCTTGGTCTGACGGTCTGTGGCGTCTGGGAGACCCAGGTCGGCGAAGACGTTGCCGGTGCCTTCGGTGATGTCATTTGCCACGTTTGCCTGCCTTGCCCTTCGTGGGCTGTTGGTAGTTGCTCTCGTAATGTTCGCGGGCGCGTTTCAGGCGCTCGCGAACCAGGTCGATATCCGTCTCCGCCGTTCGGATGCCCGAGGGCGACTTCTTCTGAAAGACGTGGAGCACATAGACCAGGCCCTCAAAGCGGACGGTGTAGATGCCGCGATAGGCGTTGCCCTCGAAGCTCTCCACGATTTCAAACACACCCGCGCCTTCGCCTTTCCAAGGCTTGGCCTGCGGGTGCTTGCCTCCTAGCTGGGCCAAGCCCAGCGCATAGCCCAGATCGCTCACCACTTCCTGCGGCAGCGCCAGCAGGTCGGATTTAGAAGACCCGATCCAATGGACGGGCTTCTCGTTGGCAGGCGGACGATGAACCATACGCTCACATTTATACCCAATTTGGTATAATCTAGCAAGTGAATAACTGTAAGGTCACTCCAATCCCCTGGGGGTTACGAGGTTACGGTGACACTGTGCGAAACCCCCTCCGGTGCGACTGAGTTCCTTCACCCTGGGGAGCCCGCCGATAGCCAGACTTGCGCGCGTCGTTGGCCCAGGCCTGCCGCATAACAAGTCCCGATGCCTTGAGTGACGATCTATTTCCTACAGTGTCACCGTAACCCCGGAACATCGCCGGTCACATGGAACATTGCTGGATTTTATGAAGATCATGGACTTGCGTTACGACTCTCTACTGAATATGTGGCGCAAAGTTTGTTCGGGCTAAGTGGCTCAGACAAATCTGGGGACACAATTCAGGATCGCAAGCTGAACATGGAATTCACGTCGAGTTACCAGTTTACACCGAACTCGACGGGCTATTTTAATGTAAAAAACCTGCTCGACACACCACTTCGCTACTATCAGGGCACCCGCAACTATCCCATCCAGCGCGAGATCTACGGTCAAACATTCGAGGCTGGAATACGCGCTAAGTTTTAAGCGTGCGGTGCTCAATATTTCGATCTTTACGTGCTAATGCTTTAAAGGATATTCCAATGCGTCTAGTTTCCGCCTTTGTACTCAGTCTAATAGCCCTCCCAGCGCTCGCTTCGGTCGCGTCTCCGCCCCTCTTGGCAGTCACAGGTGAAATCGTCGGCCCCGATGGCGGCTGGGACTATTTGACGTTCGACCCGGTACATCGGCGGCTCTATGTCAGCCGGTCGAACGGGATCATGGCCATCGACGTGGATAGCGCAAAGGTGACACCCCAATTGGTGGAGGCCCAGCGCACCCATATCGCTGTGCCCGTTAATGGGGGTGAGGAACTGGTAGTCACCTCAACGGCGGCTGGAGCGGCGATCATTGCTGATGCGATGACGGGCAAGATCCGAGCGACGATTCCGACTGGCGCAAAGCCCGATGGTGCCTTCCTAGAGCCGAGCCAAAACCTAGTCTGGGTATTGGACAATGCCGGGGGTGGTATAACACTGATCGACCCGAAGGCAGGCGCTAAGGTGGGCACGATCGCGGTGGCGGGGGCGCTGGAGAGTGCGGCCATGGACGGATTGGGCAAGGTCTTCATCAACGTGGAAGACAAGAACGAGGTTGCCGTTGTCGATATTAAATCTCGCAAGCTGGTGGCCCACTATAGACTCGCGGGATGCGATGAGCCCAATGGTCTCGCCTTTGGGGAAGGCCGTCTGGTTGCTGCATGTTCTAATAATGTCGCAAAGGTAATCGAAGCTGAGACCGGCAAGGATATTGCGACCTTGGCCATTGGACCGCGTCCAGACACCGCCTTTTATGACGTGGCCCGAAAGATGGTCTACATCCCCACCGCTGCGGACGCGAAGTTGGTGCTAATATCGCCGTCTCAAGCCAAGGTGGTGGGAACTGTTGCCACCCATACTGGGGCTCGCACTCAAGCGCTGGATCCCAAGACCGGGACACTTTACTTGCCGTCAGCCGACTATTCGCCGCCCGCTCAGCCAAACGGTAGGCCTCAAGCTATCCCCGGCACCTTCCGCATTTTGAAGGTCACCGCGAAATAGCGGCTTGCTGTTGAGGCGATCCCCATATCTCATTCAGCCGTAACGGGGTTACGGTGACACTGCACGAAATCCCCTCCTGTGTGACTGAGTTCCTTCACCCTGGGGAGCGCCCCCTAGCGCCAGGCGAAGACGGGCTGCTCCAGTTCCGTCACCCGGGTGACGCGGCCGGCGACCAGCTCGCGCAGCTGGTAGACCACCGCCGCCGTCGGCGCGTGAATCCGGTGTTCCTCCGAGATCCGCAGGCGGATCAGGGGCCGGTCGCTCTCGGGGATGGTCTCGAAGTCCACCGCATCCGGAGCGGCAATGTAGTCCAGCCGGATCAGGTGGGTCGAGGCCACCTCGGCTGGATTGGGCCGGAGGGCCGAGGCGTCCTGCAGCCAGGCCACCACGGGGGTGATCACATAGCCGGAGCGGGTGGGATAGTCGTCCAGCACCCCCAGGATCTCG
>Ga0194059_1001171_pt1 | contig 11400 bp, 9 predicted proteins | sample SepL6211m_MetaG_FD_163426 | JGI IMG/M metagenome (GOLD analysis project Ga0194059, IMG submission 163426) | Anoxic zone freshwater microbial communities from boreal shield lake in IISD Experimental Lakes Area, Ontario, Canada - Sep2016-L626-11m | ecosystem: Environmental > Aquatic > Freshwater >... | reverse complement strand
GTACCACATTGATGCGCAATTCAAGCGTGGTGGCTGGCTCTGGACTGCGGCGACAGAGGTGCAGCGTGGTGCCTGGATGCCGGTCGTCGAATTGTGCGAGAGCCTTGATGTTTCTCCTTTCGAGCAACTCTCGCCTGCGGAGATCGCACGCCGTACCGGTTCGCCGGTCCATCTTGAAGGCGTCTTTGAGGCCAGTGCCGCCACGGTGCATCCGGGCTACCTCGTGCGGGGTCTCGTGCGAGCAGCGCAGCAGTTGGGTGTCCGTATCTATGAACGCAGCCCGATGATCGAGCTTGATCGTCGGCGGCCGGCCGTGATTCGCACACCGAACGGCGCGCTGACAGCCGATGTTGTCGTTTTGGCGGTCAACGCCCACGCTGCGGGTATGCGGGAGTTGCATCGCAAGATCGTGGCGATCTCGAGCGACATGGTCTCGACGCCACCGATTGTTGATCGCCTCGAGGAGATTGGTTGGACGGGCGGCGAGTCGATCTCGGACTCGCAGCTGCAGGTCCACTACTACCGCACGACCGAAGACGGCCGGATCGCGTTCGGCAAGGGCGGGTGGGGCATTGCGCTGGGCGCGCGCATGGGAGCGAGTTTCGATCGCGATGCGAGTCGCGCTGCGGATGTCACACTCGACTTCCGCCGGCTCTATCCAGCGCTCGCGGATGTGCCGATTACCCATGACTGGAGTGGCCCTATCGATCGGTCGCCTTCGGGAATTCCAATGTTTGGCAACCTCGGAGGTCGTCCTCACATCCTCTACGGCGCTGGCTTCTCTGGCAATGGTGTTGGCCCGACGCGTCTCGGTGGGCGAATCCTGGCCGACTTGGTGCTGGGCGAGACGGATGGATTTGCCGGTAGCGCGCTCGTCAACGGCAAGCCCGGAAGTTTTCCGCCCGATCCGATCCGTTACGTCGGTGCCCACGTGGTGCGCACCGGCGTCGCCTCAAAGGAGCGTGCCGAGGCGGCAGGCAAGGATCCAAGTCGGTTCGCTACGGCGTTGGCACGGCTCGCACCAGCCGGCATGATTCCGAAGAAAGACCCGGGCAGCGACCACTAACGGTGTCGTTAGTCACCAATGGTGGCGACAGCACGAGTCGATAGCTCGCTCGCCTTGGCGACAAGCGTCGCCTCGACCCGATTGTCGTGAAACGTGGGGGAGCCACCCATATCGGCGTCTCTCACGGGCGTCGTGGCGTTGACGTTGTTTCCGCCGACGTCCTTGGCCCAATAGACCTTGTACGACCATGCGACACCGCGGCGTGCACCCGGATGGATCGCTGCTGCCACACGGAAGGCGCCACGGTCGTTGGCGACCTCGACAAGATCGCCATCCTCGATACCGCGTTCTGCGGCGTCGTCGGCATGGAGAAAGAGCGTCGGCTCGCCGGTCAGCTTGAGGTGACGCGGCAGGTCGGCAAAGGTCGAGTTAAGGAAAAAACGCTGGGCCGGAGAGATCAAGACGAGCGGGAAACGCTTGGCGAGCTCTTCGTCGGCGATCTCGAACGGTGGGGTGTACCCCGGAATCGGATCGAGGCCCTGCTCGGCGAGCTCGGGCACGGTGATGTGGAGCTTGCCATCGCGGGTCGGAAACCCGCCGTGCGCATGTGGCGTCGCCCCACGGAAGTCATCGACGCGGGCGTAGCCCGTCTGCGAGAGCGACTCAAACGTGATGCCACGCGCTCGGGCGACATCGGTGTCGATAAATTGCCGCACCAAGTCCTCGTCGGAATCGTGCAGGCGGGGATGGTCCAAGCCAAGTGCGGTGGCAAGACGGCGGAAGATCTCGGTATTCGGCAGGCAGTCGCCGATCGGTTCAATCGCCGGCAGATTGAGCGTCAGGTAGTGATGTCCATAAGAGGCATGGATATCAAGGTGCTCTGTCTGCATCGTGGCAGGCAACAGCACGTCGGCAAACATCGCCGTATCGGTCATCCGCTGTTCGAGCACCGTTAGGTGTAGGTCGTCGCGACGGAAGCCTCGTTGGGCTCGAACCTGGTCGGGCACGGTGGCAGCCGGGTTCGTGTTCCAGACCACGAGGCTGTGCACCTCAGGTGTCTGCGTCGTGTCCGTGAGCGCCTCAGCCAGCCGCGACATGTTGATCGTGCGTACGGTGGGCAGCGGGAGCCCATCTGGCTCTTCGAGGTCGACGGTGATGGCATCGAAGCGCCCGGCAGTCTCTGGCAATACGCCGCCGCCGACCAGTCGAAAATCGCCGAGGATGGAACCGAGGACGACGATCGAACGATACGCAGCACCGGCACCACCGTGACGCTGCAGGCCAAGGCCCATGCGGATAGCGGTTGGGCGCGTCGTCACCATTCGCTGTGCAAGCGCCCGCACGACAGAGACATCGATGCCACAGATCTGGGCGGCGCGTTCTGCGGACCATTCGGACAGCCGCTCGCGTAACTCGGGCCAGCCGACGGTGGACTCTGCGAGCCACGCTTCATCTGCGGCTCCCGCGGCAACGATCTCGGCCATCAGCCCCATCGCCAAGGCTCCGTCCGTGCCGGGCATGAGTTGGATGTGCTCATCACATCGGAGTGCCGTGTCCGTCGGCAATGGATCGATTGCGACCACATGGGCGCCGGCCTGTTGGGCAGCATGGATGAAGTGCCACTGGTGCATGTTCGACGAGAGCAGATTGGCGCCCCAGACGAGAATCAGGCGCGCGTGGATAAAGTCCTCTGGGTCGGTGCCGACAGGACGATGCATCGTGGCCTTCATCGCCGCAGTCGCAGCGCCCGTGCAGATCGTCGTGCCAAGGCGTGTGGCGCCAAGGTGCTTGAACAGGCGTTGTCCCAGCGACCACCCCTGCACGGCGCCGAGCGTGCCGGCGTAGTAGTACGGCAGCACAGCCTCTGCTCCGTGGCGATCGATCGTGGATTGGATGCCGCCAGCCGCAAGCCCAATCGCCTCGTCCCAGTCGATTGGCTGAAACGCACCGTCGCCCTTCTCGCCGACACGGCGCATAGGGGTCGTCAGTCGGTCGGGGGCGTAGACGGCATCGAGGTAGTGGTTGACCTTGCCGCACAACGAACCGCGGGTGTACGGATGGTCCTTCCGGCCACGCATACGCACGGCTTTGCCGTCCTCAACCTCAATCTGCCATGCGCACGTATCGGGGCAGTCAAGGGGACAGGCGCCGTTGACAATGTGGCTCATGCCGCGAGTGTACGCGATTTAGCGCCTGTCAGGGCATGAATTCAGCGGGCGTGGAAGCGTTGAGCCGCGGCAATCAGGTCGCGAAAGAGCGCCTGTTGCTCCGGTTCGTGCATTTTCTCCGGATGCCATTGCACGCCGATGATGGGCCAATCGTCTGGCCCCTCAAGAGCTTCAATGACCGCGCCAATGCGGGCCGTAGCCTTCAAGGTGCCCGCATCGACCACGGCCTGATGGTGGATCGAGTTGACGGGGAAGGTCGTTGTGCCCATCACTTCGGCGATACGCGACCCGGCTGCGAGTTCAATCGGATGACGCGATTCCATCAGGGCCCGCGGATTCTTGGGGATCAGCGGATGCCCGTGGTGCTCCTCAAGGTCTTGAATCATCGTGCCGCCGCTCGCAACTGCGAGGGTTTGCATACCTCGACAAATGCCGAGCACCGGCAATGTGCGGGCCGCGGCCGCGCGTGCCAGCGCGAGTTCCCAGACATCGGCACCAGCGTTGGGGTCTTCGAGCGTGACCTCAGCGGACTCACCGTAGTGCTGGGGGTCCAGATCGCCGCCGCCCGTCAGGACCAGGCCATCGAGTAGATCGAGGAGACCTGTTGGATCGTCGCCATGCGGGATGATCAGCGGCTGGCCGCCAGCGGCCTCAACGCAGTTTGTATAGGCCGGATCGAGCGTGTATAGGTCGGTCTGCTCGCCGAGTGGCGTGGCGAGCGAACGCCGATACGCCGTCAGGCCAATCACAGGGCGGGTCATGACGGCAGCCTACCGATCAGCCGAGCGGCCACGGGAGATCGGGCATATGGGCGTGCCAGACCTCGGCAAGAGAGCCATTGTCGATGATTGTGCCGAGCGCGCCGTCGAGGGCGTTGCGGAGGTCGTCGTCTCCACGACGGACGGCGATGCCCCACTGGTTGCGCGTTTCGATGGTGAAAGCCAGCCGTAACTCTGGATCAGCATCGAGAGGCACCATGACGACGTCGTCGTCGACGAAACCATCGATCTCACCCGAGCGCGTCGCCGCAATCATGTCGCCAAAGACATCGTCGGTGGCGCCATCGAAGGCAACCGGAATGACACCTGGGAACGTTTCGGTCAGCGTCATGTTGGTACTCGCCGTGATAGCGCCAATGCGGAGTCCGGCGCACTCAAGTGGGTTCGTGACGGTGCGTTCGCGGCGCGTGACGAGCGATTCGTTGAAGACCGCGTACGGGCGCGTAAAGTCGGCCAGCTGCCGACGGGCAGCCGTGATGCCCTGCCCGCACCAAATCGCGTCCACACGGCTCTCGTGGAGCGCGGGATAGAAGTCGCTCCACTCGAGCGGAACCCAATCGATCAGGAGCCCGAGCTGGGCGGCGACGAGCGCAGCAGCCATTGGTTCGTACCCAGGACGGGTGCCGTCCTCTTGGATCAACTCGAACAGAGGTGGTGCTTGAAGATTGCCACAGCCGAGCGTCAAGACGCCGGGGTCAAGGAGTGGCAATTGGCTCATCAGACCGATCCCGGCGTATCAAAAAGAAGCGGCAGTCGAACCGGTCCGGTGTTGCCCGAATCGGGCAGAAAATGCGGTTCGCCGTCGTGGCGCAGATTGGGCAGGCGTTGGGCCAGCAGGACAAGGGCCTCCGTCATGTCGCCACGCGCAATGAAGTGCCCGAGGCAATAGTGGCGCCCACCGCCAAAACCGAAGTGCTTCGGACGATCGTCGATACTCATGTCGAACGCCGGGTTGGCGTACTTGGAGGGGTCGGTGCCACTCGACTCGGTAAAGAGATGGAGCGTCGTACCTTGGGGCACGTGAATGCCATCGAGGTCGAAATCTTCGGCGGCCTCACGGGTAATCCACGTCGTCGTCGGCCGCATCCGCATGATCTCCTCGACCGCATTGGCCGCCAACTCGGGTCGTTCGCGTAGCAGGTGCCATTGATCGGGTTGACGACAGAAGATGTCCATCCCGAGACCCAGCTGGTTGCGCGTCGTGTCGATCCCGCCAAAGACGAGCAGGGCGATGTTCTCGCGCAACTCTTGGTCGGTCAACGAGTCGCTGTCGACGTTTGCGTCGACCAGGCTCTGGAGAAAGTCGTCTTTCGGGTGTCGCTGACGCTCTTCAATCATCGTGTCGGCGTAGGCGAGCATGTTGGCCAGCCCGGCCTCCATCTCTACCTGGCGCGACGAGCCAACAATCGATAGCCCGAGGCCGATCTGCTCGGCCCAACCCGCGAGCGTCTCCCATTCCTCTTCTGGAATACCGAGCAGCTTGCAGACGACGCGGGTCGCGTACGGCTCGGAGAACTGGTGCATAAATTCGCAGTGGCCGTCATCGATGAAGGCATCGATTAGTTCGTTCGCCAGCGCCTGAAACTCGGGGACCAGATTCGCGACGTGCTTAGAGGCAAAGGCCGGGTTGACGAGTTTGCGGAGACGGACATGATCCTGCCCCTCGCGGTTGAGCACGATGTTCGACCACCAGTGAGCCCACGGGCCGGTGATGTTGTTGTGTCGAGACCACGCCGCGCTGCCCTGGATCAACCGCTTGTCATTGACCAGTGCGTTGACTTCCGCGTAGCGCAAGACGGCGAGCCCGTAAGGAGTCCTTGCGTATGGACCAGCAGCCCGAGCGTCGCGTACCGCATCTGAGCGAATCGAGAACGACGGATCATTGATATCTAAGAAGGGCAGGTCTGGCGCGATAATCCCAACGGCTCCATCGATCGATAAAGGCGCGGATCGCGAATTGCTGGGGTTGACATGGTCACGCATAAACTCTGCGAGCAGCGTACTTGATGGGTCTGGTGCGTCAGCGTTTCTGACGGGGTCGCGTACCCTGCAGGCGTGGAGTTTCGCTGCGCACTCATTGGCCTCGCCGGTCGCCCCAACGTTGGTAAGAGCACGCTCGTCAACGCGATTGTTGGCCAACACGTGACGATTACGTCGAATCGCCCGCAGACGACGCGGCGCCGCATCGCTGGGATTGCCCATGGAGATGGGTGGCAGCTTGTGCTCGCCGACCTCCCTGGCATTCAGATTCCCCGCGATGGACTGACCGAGCGGATGGCTAGTAGCGTGCGCGAAACGCTCTCCGATGTCGACCTGGTCTTGCTCGTCCTCGACGGCACAGAGTCGATCGGTGGTGGCGACCGTGCCAGCGCCGAGGCGGCCTTCGCTGCCGGCGTGCCGGTAATTATCGTCGTCAATAAGACCGATGGCATGTCGCCAGAGCGCATTGGCCGTGCAATCGGTGCTGCTGCTGAGTTGGGCGACTTTGCGGAGTTGCATCCGATCTCGGCGATCAATGGCGACGGAGTACAGGCCCTCGTAGACGATCTGGTTCGGATGGCTCCTCCGGGACCAGCTCTGTTTCCGGATGACGCCAAATCGTCGGACCCGGTGCGTCTCCAGATCGCGGAACTTATTCGTGAACAGGCATTGAGGCGACTACGCGATGAGGTGCCTCACGCGCTCACCGTCGTGATTGAGGAATACGAGGCGCCGACGAAGAAGCGCGCTGCCCGTATCGAGGCAACGATCTACGTGGACTCTAAGTCGCAGCAGGGCATCGTGATTGGCGCCGGTGGTTCGATGATTCGTGCCATCGGCACGTCAGCGCGCCCAAACATCGAACGAGTCATTGGTGCCAAAGTCATGCTCGACCTGCGCGTGCGCTCTCAGAGCGGCTGGCGTGACGATCCGGCGTTGCTCGACCGTCTCGGCCCGTAGGACTAGGGCTGGCCGTTGGTACCGGCGAAGACGCCCGCCGTGTACGTGCAGGTGGCATTCCAGAGGAGCCACCCAGTTGCGCCCACGTTGTCGGCAGCGTCGATCTGCTGTTGAACCTGCGGCAATCCGTAGGGGATGCCGCCGAGAGTGAAGTCCTGGAGCCACGGTCGAATCTGGACCGTGCCTCCGTTGGTCCGGCGACGCCAGTCAGAAAGCGCCGCAGCGATCGTGGGGCCCGGCGTATCGCCCGGCTTCGCAATACCGAACTGTCCGTCCGTGAAGTGGGACGGATAGACCATGGGATAGACAGCGTCGAGTGTGTTGCGAATCTTGCCTGGGCGTTGGCCAATGCCGAGATCAGAGGTGGCGGCAAGACCGAACATGGCGGCAGAGATCCGGACGCCCAGTGGTTTGAGTGTGCTTGATGCCCGCTTCAGGAACGAGGTGATCGTGTCGTCGCGGCTTCGGCCCGGGTCGTGGAAGACCATGTCTGCCGCATTGCCGTCGGTGGGATAGCGCACGTAGTCGAACATGATCTCGTCGAAACCAAGTTCGGCAGCATAGGCAGCCAACTGGATTGGATAATCCCAAGCACCCTCGTTCGTGGGGTCGAGCCACGTAATACCGAGGTTGTTCTTCCAGAGTCCACCGTTGCGATTGTGCATGGCAATCGATCGATCGGCGTTTGGCGCGTAGCCATCCTGGAACGTGACGATGCGGCCGATCACGTAGAGGCCAGCATCGTGGGCACGCCTGAGCACCTTAACGGGGTCATAGATGTTCATATGCGCACCGGACTGCTTGGCGAGCGGAATCGGCGTCGAAAAGGCCACTTCGCCGCGCTCGTCCTTGATGTCGATCTCGATCGCGTTCATGCCGACTTTGGGGTCTGCGAGTGCCATGATCGGCTCGAACATGCTGGGTGTGGCCACGGCATAGCTCGTCACGTGGACGCCACGAACATGATCGGGCATGGCTACGTGACCACCTACAGCCTGTTCGGCTGCCGACTGCTTCGGCAGCACCACGGCCGCCTTTTGGGCCTTCTTTGTCGTACCACCATCGCGGCTCCAGGTGAACGCAAAGGCAGCAATTGCAACCGGAATAAGCAAAATTGCGATCAGGACCATGCGTCGTTTGCGCTGCGTGGCTCGCGCGCTGGCACGCTGCTTTGCGCGGCGCGAATTGCGCATCGCCTCTTGATGCGCGTCGTAACGTTTCTGGTCGCGGAAGTCGGTCATTGCGTGGACACCGCATGGTAGACGAGATACGAGTGTTGTGAAGCGACCGGGGTCACGTTGGCCGGGTACGCTCTACGCATGGCGCGACGCACGAGTGATGGAGCAAAATCGATCGAATTGATGCTCTTGCGGCCGCGCGCCTCGATGGCCGAATGCTCAGCCTTCTGCGATGCGGCCAAGCAGGCCCACGTGGCCGGTGTCTGTGTATCACCAACCCACGTTGGAACGGCACGTGCCGCGCTTGCTGGATCGGACGTCAAACTCGTGGCACTGATCTCGCATCCGTTTGGCAGCGATCGGCCATCGATCAAGGCCCTCGCGGGGCGAAGGGCCCTCGAGGACGGTGCGCAGGAACTTGAGATCGTGGTCGATCTTGCCAGTTTTGGATCGGGCAACCCGAATCATGTTCGCGATGAGCTCTCGCGTTGTGTCGCAGAGGCGCGAGAGGTTCGCGCCGAGGTCCTCGTTCGCGCTGTGATTGAGACGGGTGCGTACGACGATCGCACGCTGCGCCTCTTGGTCCGCGCGGTTGTAGCGGCAGAGGTTGACATGGTTGTAACGTCGTCCGGATTGGTTCCAGAACCGGATAACGCCCTAGATATCGAGTTGTTGCGCGAAGAAGTGGGGGCGGGCGTCGGTATTAAGGCTGTGCGCGCGGTACGAGGCTTCGACGAAGTTGCTGCCTTGATTGCGGCGGGAGCCACGCGAGTTGGTACGGCGAGTCTTGACGTGTTTGCCGATTCGTCGCGCTAGGACGAGAGGGCGGCCGCGAGGCCACGAACGCCCGTGTTGTTGGCGATGCGAATTCGACTCAACTCGAGTGGATTCGCAGCCGAGTGATCAAGACCTGACTGCGTCGTCGTAGCGAGCACGTAGCCGGCCTTCTGCACGTCGGCGACGGCGGCAGCGTTGACGGCTCCGGCTGGGTAGCAGAACCACTGCACCGGATGACCGAGGTGTTTTTCGAGCACGAAGCGCGACCCGCGCAGTGTCTTCATCGCGGCATCAGTTGACATATGCGGGATCTCAGAATGCGAGACCGTGTGTGACCCAATGTCCCAGCCTCGCTGTTCAAGTGTTCGAAGTTGCGGCCACGTCAACCATGTCGGAGCCGTCTTCTTGAGCTGGGCAATGCGATCGGTGATGACGTACGCGGTTCCGATCATGCCCACCCGCGTCATGATCGGCGCCGCCGTGGTCGCGATGCCACGATAGCCATCGTCAAACGTAATCAGGACGGGCTTCGGGGGTAAAGGCTTCCCCAATTCGAGTGCGTCGTAGAGCTGCATCTGCGTAATGGAAGTGAAGCCACTATCCTTCAGCCATTGCATTTGAAGCGTAAATTCGCCCGGATCGACGGTCAGACCGACGGTGACGGCAGGCTCGTCGCCCGCGAGTACTGCGATGCGGTGGTACATCAGGATTGGTACGCGAACTGTCCGCGTTGGCAGTGGGTCCGGCAGTGTCAGGCTGGGTACCGTCTTGACGGGCTTGACGGTCTTTGCCGCATTGGCCGTTGGTGTCTCAGCGGCTGAGGCAGCCGAGGAAGCCGTCGTTCGGTGAAGGATCGTCGAGGCGGCGACTACAGCGAAGACGATTGCCACGAGGACGATGAGAGCAGGACGGACGCGCATCGAGACACAACAGTACCTGCTCTGGTGCCAGCCCTATAGTTCAGAGGTGGAACAACCGACACCCAACGAGTGGCAAACCCTCGGTAGGCGCGTGCTCCACGACGATGTAGTCCGGATTGAGGAACACGACGTTCGCACACCAGAAGGCCGCGAATATCAATTTCCGTTGATCCTTTCACCGGGATTTGCAAAAGTTGTTCCACTGCTCCCGAATGGCGACGTCGTGCTGGTGCGCCAGTATCGCTATGCGATGGGCCTCGAGACGCTGGAGGTCCCAGCCGGTGCCATCGATGCGGGGGAGGAGCCGCTTGAGAGTGCTCGCCGTGAGCTCGGTGAAGAGACGTTACTCACGTCAGACGAAATCGAGCCGTTGGGCGAATTCTGTACGAGTCCCGGTCGTATGAACGAGCGTGGCTACATCTTTTTAGCGCGCAACTGCGTGCCGGATCCAGCGGCTGCGCAGCACGAACCGACGATACCGATCGTGATGCCATTGGCGGACGCAATCGCGATGATTGGCGGTGAGATTCTGGCGGCAACAAGTTCTTTGGCCCTTCTGCTCGCGCAGCGTCGACTCGCCGGGCTCGATCGATAACACTTCAACCATGACCGCCATCACGCCTTCCGGACCAAACGCAGCGGGTGTCCGCTGGGACCTCTCGCTGATTTGCTCCGACGTTGCCGCTGCTCAGCAGTTGCTGGACGAGACGATCGCCGCAGCGGAGGCCTTCGATGCCACCTATCGCGGCACCGTCGCAACGCTCGACGCGACCGGGCTTGCTGCTGCCTTGGCCGAGTTGGCCGAGATCAGTAACGCCCTGCATCGGGTCGGCTCGTACGCCGGTCTGCGTCGTAGCGTCGATGTGAACGACGATGAGGCGCGCGACTTCGAGACCGTCGTCGATCAAGGCATGGTGCGCGCGGGCAATGCGCTGCGCTTCTTCGATCTCGAGTGGATCGCCGTAGACGATGCGGTCGCTCAGCCACTGATTGATGCACCCGAGTTGGCAGCCAATCGCCACCACCTGTCGTCGGAGCGTCGCTTCCGTCCACACGTGTTGCCGGATGACCAGGAGCGAATGCTGTCCGAGCGCGAGCCGGTCGTGTCCGCCTGGCAGAACCTGTTCGCACAGACGGTCTCGAACATTCGCGCACCGTTCGACGACGGGACGGGTGAGACCGAGAAGACGGTGGACGAGTTGCTGTCGTATGTCCACACCACTAATCGTCCCGTGCGGTTGGCGGCGCTGGAGACGTTGTACGTGGCGCTCGAGCCGCATGGCGATGTGCTTTCGACGTGCTACGACAGCATCGTGGCCGACCGCTTGACGATGGATCGCCTGCGGGGGTACGACTCCCCGATCGCACCGCGCCATCTCTCGAATGAGTTGGAGCCGGCCTGGGTCGACGCGATGATGGAGGCAATCGAGTCGCGTTACGGCATGGCGCAGCGCTGGTTTACGAAGAAGGCCGAGTTGATGGGCCTGGAAAAGTTGCATCTGGCCGACCAGTACGCGCCGCTTGGTGAGGGGCGGGCGATGCCGTATGTCGAGGCCTGCGAGATTGTGGAGGACGCGTTTGGGCGCTTCTCCCCGGAGATCCTGCGCGTCTCCAAGAGCGTCTTCGCTGAAC
>Ga0194059_1001170_pt1 | contig 11400 bp, 9 predicted proteins | sample SepL6211m_MetaG_FD_163426 | JGI IMG/M metagenome (GOLD analysis project Ga0194059, IMG submission 163426) | Anoxic zone freshwater microbial communities from boreal shield lake in IISD Experimental Lakes Area, Ontario, Canada - Sep2016-L626-11m | ecosystem: Environmental > Aquatic > Freshwater >... | reverse complement strand
GCGGTTATTGCGATCGCCACGATCATTGCGATCGCCACGGTCACGACGATTGTTGTGGCGGTCATTGCGATCATTGCGATTGCTGTTTCCGGCGCCGGTCCATTCCTTCTTATTTACATCAGCATCTGATGCATCATTTGGATTAGAACCTTGGTTCTCGCCATCTTCTGAATCATCCTGATTATTATTCTTGGAATTGTTATTTGAATTCTTGTTTCCACCTTTGCGGCGGGCATCGCGTTCAGCGCGACGTGCTTCGCGTTCAGCCTTTGCGGCATCGCGGTTTGCAGCTTGTAGATCACCAATGGCCTGAACCAAGTCAGGTTTCTTCATTGTCGTGGCATCCTCGATACCAAGTTGGCCTGCAACTTTCTTTAGCTCAGGAAGGAGCATTGCTGAAAGTTCGCCAGATTCTTTTGCACTAGCTTTTGTAGTTGCCATATATTTTTTACTTTTTCATTTCTGTGTTTGCGCTAAAGGAAAGAGTTTTGATTTAGCGAATTTTTTGATATTTGGATTATCTAGATTTACTTACCGACGAATTTCTCGGCTACCAGATGAGGGAAAACTTAGCATACGGCCCTAGCTACGAGCAAAATTAGGGTTACTCGACTCCGTGTGTTGAAATGCCCAATTTTTGAGCGGTAAATGAGCCAGCACCAACCTTTATAACAGCCTCAACTTCGAGGTCATCAAGAGTATGAAGTACCAACACAGATGGACCAGCGCCGGAGATCATTGCTGGAACGCCTGCTGCACGAAGCTTTGTCACGAGTGCCATCGACTTTGGCATCGCATCTGCACGGTAATTTTGGTGCAACAAATCCTGTGTTGCTTCTAATAATAAATCTGGTCGAGATGAAATTGCGTGAACTAATAGCGCAGCTCTAGATGCATTTAGAACCGCATCATGATGAGGAATTGATTCAGGCAATAATTTGCGAGCTTTAGATGTTGCAAGATGAGCTTCGGGAATAAAGAGCAGCGCCTTTATCTTTGGATCTACTTTTATCCCAACAGCATTACCAATTCCATTTTCCATCCAGGCAATAGTTGCACCGCCAAGTACTGCTGCTGCGATGTTATCTGGGTGGCCTTCTAATTCAGTGCCGAGTGCAATCATTTCCTCATTTGTAAGTAATTGATCCCCACCAAGAACTAGTGATCTAGCAAGTGCAAGTCCGCCAACAATTGCTGCAGCTGAAGAGCCAAGACCGCGACCATGTGGAATGACATTCAATTGGCGCAGCGCAATTCCCTTTGGCTTCTGTCCCATATGTTCAAAGCCATGGAGCATCGCCTTAATAACTAAATTATTTTTATCCTTCTTAATGTCAGCGTTGCCCTCACCTGATACATCAACATCAAATGTTGCGTCGTCTAAAACTTGCGCGGCATAACGATCACGTAGATCAAGAGCAAGGCCAAGAGAATCAAATCCTGGTCCAAGGTTCGCGCTTGTTGCAGGAACACTTACTTGTGCCAACGTGGCCTTGAAAGTTAAACGGCTCTTACTTGCAGACATCAGGCGAGTCCAATCACTTCAGCAGCGCGCTTTACATCAACTGGAATAACAGTTGGTGATTCCGCATGATCTAATACCCAACCAACATCCTTCAAACCATTTCCAGTAACAGTAATAACAATGCGCTTATCTTTCGGCAATTTACCTTGGGCTTGCTTCTTTATAAGCCCAGCAATGCCGGCAGCGCTCGATGGTTCAACAAAGATTCCCTCTTTTGCTGCAACTAAACGATAAGCCGCAAGAATTTCTTCATCAGTAACAGAATCAATGAGCCCACCAGATGAATCACGGGCATCAACTGCTTGCTGCCATGATGCTGGATTTCCGATGCGAATAGCAGTTGCAATTGTGTCTGGATTCTTAACAATCTCACCTAAAACAATTGGCGCTGCGCCTGCTGCTTGAAAGCCCCACATTTGTGGCAATTGCTTTGCAATGCCATCTTTGAAATATTCTTTGTAGCCCTTCCAATATGCAGTGATGTTTCCGGCATTACCAACTGGAAGTACATGCAAATCAGGAGCATCGCCCAACATATCTACAACTTCAAAACTTGCTGTTTTTTGGCCTTCAATTCGAAATGGATTAACTGAGTTGACGAGTGCAACTGGATATTTTTCAGATAGTTCGCGGGCTAAATTCAAGCAATCATCAAAGTTGCCGTCGACTTGTAGAAGTGTTGAGCCATGCGCAATTGCTTGCGCGAGTTTGCCCATTGCAATTTTGCCTTCTGGAACTAGAACAACAGGACGCATTCCAGCCTTTGTTGCATAAGCCGCAGCACTCGCTGAAGTATTTCCAGTTGATGCACAGATAACAGCCTTTGCACCATCTTCTGCCGCTTTAGAAATTGCCATTGTCATTCCGCGATCTTTAAATGATCCGGTTGGGTTTGCACCTTCAACCTTTAGCCAAACATCGTTATCTAACATCGCAGATAAAACGCCGGCAGATACCAGCGGAGTTCCACCTTCGCGAAGTGAAATTACAGGTGTCTTTGCAGAAACCGGCAGGCGATCACGATATTCATCGATCACACCTCGCCATTGATGTGCACCTTTTTTCTTGAAAATACTCATGCGCTCATTCCTTCAACTCTAATAACACTTGCCACATCTTTAACGGCATCCAAACTTGAAAGATCGGCGACAGTTGATGCAAGGGCCGCATCTGATGCCTTGTGTGTCATAACAATTAGCTCTGCATTATCCCCGCGACCAGTCTGGCGCACAGTTTGAATTGAAACTTCGTGTTTTGCAAATGTTTGCGCGACCGCAGCCAATACACCTGGGCGATCTGCAACATCTAAACGAATTAAATAACGAGTTTTCGTTGATCCCATTGGTGCGATTGCTAAATCAGCGTAATCACTTTCGCGTGGTCCAAGGCCACCACTTATGCGATGTCGTGCAACTGCAACTAGATCTCCGAGAATTGCCGATGCTGTTGGTGCACCACCTGCGCCGCGACCATAGAACATCATTGCGCCAGCAGATTCGGATTCAACAAACACTGCATTGAAAGCCTCGCGAACTGAGGCCAGCGGATGGCTTCTAGAAATCAAAGTTGGATGAACTCGAACACTTATTTTTCCATCACTTGTAAGTTCTGCGATTGCCAACAACTTAACGACTAAATCAAGAGATTTAGCGACAGCAACATCTGTGTCAGTAATTTTTGTAATACCTTCGCGGAAAACATCAGCATCAGTTACGCGTGAATGAAATGCTAGACCAGCCAAGATTGCAGCTTTGGCTGCAGCGTCAAAACCTTCAACATCAGCAGTTGGATCGGCTTCGGCAAAGCCAAGTGCTTGTGCCTCTTTAAGTGCATCCGCAAAGGCCGCACCTGATTCATCCATCTTGGTCAAGATAAAGTTTGTTGTTCCATTAACAATTCCCATGACACGTTGCACGTGATCGCCAACAAGTGATTCGCGAAGTGGCCGCAGGATTGGAATTGCACCGGCAACCGAAGCTTCGTAATAAAGATCGACACCGCACTTATCTGCCGCTGCAAAGAGTTCGCCACCATGTTTGGCGAGCAAGGCTTTATTAGCAGTCACTACTGATTTGCCATTCTTAAAAGCTTCTAGAATTAAAGTTCTTGCTGGTTCAATGCCACCGATTACTTCAATAATTAAATCAATACTCGCATCTTTGACGATTGCTTCAAGGTCTGTTGTTAATAATTCCTTGGCAACATTGGCTCTCTTTAGATTACGGACGCCAATTTTTACGAGTTCTAACTTGGCACCAGATCTTGCTGCTAAATCAGATTGATTAGCAACAATAAGACGTGCGACTTCGCCACCAACGACACCGCAGCCGAGCATGCCGACGCGAAGAGTTTTCTGCGAATTCATTGGGCTATTCTCCCCTATTTTTAACCGAAGCCGAACGCTATTTAAGTGCGCTTCCCTAATTTATGCTGCGGGGCGCCTCAACAACATCTAGTGCCAATAAATCAGCCTCAATCTCGCGGCGCAGAATTACCCGGGCGCTGCCATTTGCTACGGCAATTACTGCAGGCTTCAACATATGGTTGTAATTACTTGCCATGCTGCGGCCATAAGCCCCAGTGGCCGGAATTGCTAATAAATCTCCTGGGCCAATATCGCTGGGTAGCGCGATCTCACGAATAACAATGTCGCCTGATTCGCAATGCTTTCCGACGATTCGAGAATTAATTGGCGCAGAATTTGAAGTTCGGTTAGCCAATAAAGCGCAATATTCGGCGCCGTAGAGTGCTGGGCGAACGTTATCGCTCATGCCGCCATCAACTGCAATGTAACGCCGAGATTTACCGCCATCTAATTCCACATCTTTCGTCGTGCCTACTTCATAAAGAGTGGTTGTAGTTGGACCAGCTATTGCGCGGCCAGGTTCAATAGAAATCTTTGGAACTTTGAGATTGTGGCGTGCACATTCACTCTTTACTAATTGTGCAAGTGCAGCCATAACTTTATCTGGATCAAAGGTTGTATCTCCTGCAACGTATGCAATTCCGTATCCGCCACCCAAATCTAACTCTGCTAGTTCACGATTAAATTCATCGCGGAATTTCGCCGCAACTTCAATCAATCGAGTAGTTGCAAGAATGAATCCTTCATTCTCAAAAATTTGCGAACCGATATGGCAATGCAGGCCTTCAAGTGAAATATTTGAAGCCGCTTCTGCTGCAGCAATCGCCTTTGATGCTGCCCCACTTGCAATAGAAAAACCAAACTTCACATCTTCGTGGGCAGTTGAAATTGCCTCGTGAGTGTGGGCTTCAACGCCAGGTGTAATTCGCAATAGAACTTTGACAACTTTGCCAGCAGCTTTCGCCAGGCGGTCTACGCGCTCAATTTCTTGCATTGAATCAATAACTATCTTGGCCACGCCAACACTTATTGCTCTCGAAATCTCAGCTTCAGATTTGTTATTGCCATGAACTTCAATGCGATCCGCTGGAAATTTTGCAGCCAATGCAACTGCGAGCTCGCCACCAGTGCAGACATCAATTCCAATATCTGCTTCAAGAATCCACTTTGCAACTTCAACTGAGATAAAAGATTTTGATGCATAATAAACTTGGCCAGCACTGGCCCCAAAATTATTAGTTAGCGCACTCTTCCAGCCATTAATTCTTGACTTGAAATCGCCTTCATCTATAACAAATAGTGGAGTTCCAAACTCCTTGGCTAGTGAGGTTGATTTGCAACCACCAATAACTAATTCTCCAGCAACCATCGCAGAATTAATCGAAAAGACTTCCGGTAAGAAATTCATCACTTACATCTTTTCTGGTGCGCTGACACCGAGTAGTTCTAGGCCATTGGCAATAACTTGAGCGGTTGCAGAACATAAGGTAGCGCGGGCGCTATGTAGCTCGCTTGGAGTTTCATCGCCAAGTGGGAGCACGCGACAATCAGAATAAAAACGGTGGTAAACCCCAGCCAACTCTTCAACATATCTAGCTACGCGATGGGGTTCCCGAAGATCGGCCGCACCAGCAACAACTCGTGGAAATTCGCCTAGGGCGCCAATCAATTCGCGTTCGCGTTCATGAACAAGCAATTCTGGATGAATATGTTCGCCACCAAATTTAATTCCGATATCTGCGGCATTTCGTAGCACTGCACAAATACGTGCATGTGCATATTGAACATAATAAACCGGATTCTCATTTGTTCTGCTGCGAAGAATGTCTACATCCATGACCATTGGCGTATCTACTGGGTAGCGAATCAAGGTATATCTAGCAGCGTCAACACCAACTTTTTCTACAAGTTCTTCCAAGGTAATAATTGTTCCAGCGCGCTTAGAAAGTTTTACCTCTTCTCCGCCCTCCATAATTTTTACCATCTGTCCAATTAATACATGAACGTTATATTCCGGATCATCACCATTGCACGCTGCAAGTGCTTTTAAACGACCGGTATATCCATGGTGATCGGCACCCAACATATAAATACAAATTTCAAAGCCACGTTCGCGCTTTGAGATGTAATAAGCAGAATCAGATGCAAAGTAAGCCATCGAACCATCAGACTTAACCATTACGCGATCTTTATCATCACCAAAATCTGTTGTACGTAGCCAAATTGCGCCATCAAGTTCAAAGACATGGCCCTTAGCTTTCAAAACCTCTTGGCAGTGCGCAAAGAAGTTGTTGTCATACAAACTTTTCTCTGAGAACCAAACTTCAAAGTGCGTGCCAAATCTATCTAAAACACCTTGTTGTTGCGCAAGTTGTAGGCGATAACCTAAATCGCGAAAAGCAAAAGTTTGTTCCTCGCCAGATAACTTTAAAATATCGGGATTTATAGAAACGATTTCATTTGCTAAATCATCAATATATGCCCCGTGATAACCATCCTCTGGGCGGGGTTGTCCTAGAGCGGAAGATTGAAGTGATGCGCCGAACTTATCCATTTGTACGCCGCGATCATTTATATAAAATTCGCGCGTAACTTTTGCGCCAGCGGCTGAAAGAACTCGACCAAGTGCATCTCCGACTGCGGCCCATCTGGTGTGACCAAGATGTAGTGGACCAGTTGGGTTTGCGCTGATAAATTCTAAGTTGATTGCAACACCATTTAGTTTGTTGCCATGGCCAAAAGTTTTTCCGGCTGCCAAGATATTTGCAATGACTCCGCCTTGACTGCTCTTTGCAAGAGTTATATTTACAAAACCTGGACCAGCAATTTCGACCGCCGCAATATCAGGACGGGCCTTTAGCCCTGCTTCAATAATTTCGGCAATTTTACGTGGTGCTAAGCCAGATGGTTTTGATAAGGCAAGTGCGATCGAGGTTGCATAATCGCCGTGGTCACGATTTTTTGGGCGATCCAAAGTAAGTGAAGTTGGAATCTCACAATTTAATTGTGAGTGCGCATCACGCAAGACTTCCAGAATTGCCGCACTAATTTGATCCTGAATACTCAGGTTGCTTTGTGCGGCGCTCATCTAGCGAAGTTTACAGGTTTAAGTGAGTTTAAAGGCCCATCAAGTGTTCAATAGCTAATTGATCGATTGTCTCGTATTGATATCCACGAGCGGCCAAACCATCGACATCAACATTTACTGAAGTTATATCCTTCCAACTTTCGCCCTTTGCAAGTGTTGGAACTTCAAGTTCGTTGATTCGAGAATCTTCCATTGCTGCTTTAACCCGAGGATCTGCGCGAAATGCCAGGGCGCGTTCCTTAAGTGCAAGATAGGTGCGCATATTTGATGTCGCAGAAACCCAAACACCGCGATCATCTTCTGTACGGCCTGGCTTGTAATCAAAGTGCTTTGGACCGGCGTACTTATAACGCTCTAGAAGATCAACTAAGAAGAAGGCTGACTTTAGATCGCCATGACCGAATACCAAGTCTTGATCAAACTTTGGACCGTGCTGACCATTTAAATCAATATGGAATAACTTCTTATGGAATAACGCTTGCGCAATTCCATGAACAAAGTTGAGGTTAGCCATCTGTTCGTGGCCAACTTCTGGATTAACGCCAACCATTTCTGGATGATCAAGTGAATTAATAAAGGCAAGTGCATGTCCAATTGTTGGCAAGAAGATATCGCCACGTGGTTCATTTGGCTTTGGTTCAATTGCAAATTTAATGTTGTAACCCTTATCGATTACATATTGCCCAAGAATATTGAAACCTTCGCGATAACGTTCCAGCGCTACATAACCATCTTTCGCCGCATCAGATTCGGCACCTTCACGACCACCCCAACAAACATAGATTTCAGCGCCGAGTTCTGCAGCTAAATCAATATTGCGCATAACTTTTGAAATTGCGAAGCGGCGGATATCGCGCTCATTCGCTGTCAGTGCGCCATCTTTAAATATTGGGTGGGAAAATAAATTAGTTGTTGCCATCGGAACTTTCATTCCGGTATCAGCAAGGGCTTTCTTAAAGCGCGAGATGTGTGCGGCACGATCAGAATCATTTGAACCAAATGGAATTAAATCATCATCATGAAATGTCACACCGTATGCACCGCGCTGAGCAAGTTCGGTAACACTTCGTACTGGATCAAGTGCGCCGCGAGTCGCATCACCAAATGGATCGCGCGCTTGCCAACCAACAGTCCATAGACCAAATGTGAACTTATCTGCTGGGGTTGGTGTTAATGACATCTTGGCTCCTAATTAATTGAATGAGGCTCTAGTTGATTGCCCTAATTTAATCCCAGTTTGGTGCTTTTGCCTAAGTTCCCTTAATCTTCTCTCATCTCTCCAGCGGGAGTGGTGAAATGGCAGACACGCAAGTCTTAGGAACTTGTGTCTTCGGACGTGCGGGTTCAAGTCCCGCCTCCCGCACCAGTTAATTTATTTAATAGCAGCCATTAGCTTTGCTAAAGCAGGCACTTGCTTCATAACCTCAACCCAAATCTTTGGCCCACCGTGATTCTCGCCAGGACTTAATTTTAAAATACTCTTCCCTTTGAGGGCCTTAACTTTGCTATCGAGTTCAATCGAATCGTATTTGCTGACCGAACAATCTGCAGTTCCATGGAAAATAAAGAAACTTGGCAGACTTTTATTCTTTGCAAGAAATGGATAAAGATTTGCAGAATCCACTTTTTCACGATTTTCAGGAAGCGTTACATCGCCAAACCAGATACTCATTTTTGGATCAAGGCCATAAGCAAAATCACTTTTATCTTGACATGGGTACTTAATTTTATTCTCAGTCATAGTCAAAACATTTGCGTTTCCGAAGAGATCGAATACAGCCGAAACACTTGCTGAAGTTTTTAAGTTTGGATCAGCCGAATCATCAAAAAGTGATTTCTGATTACCGGTAATTGCTGCCATTAAAGATAGATAAGCACCAGCCGAATCCCCACCAATTGCAAACTTCTTTGGATCGAAGCCATATTTTGCAGCGTTTGCCCGCAGGTATCTAATTGCGGTCTTAATATCTTGTCCGCTTACTGGATATGGGACTTCAGTTGCCAATCGATAATTTACGGATGCAACTGCGATTTTATTTTTAATTAAAACTTCGAGCAGTTTGGCACCTTCGTCATATTTGATTGTGTTTTCATTACCAAAAATCATGCCCCCACCATGAACCCAGATCATTAGTGGTGGTTTTGCAACACCTTTCGGCAAATAAACATCTAATCTCATCTTTGAATCAATTGCCGAATAACTCTCATCTTCAATCACTTTCATCTTCGCAATCGATTTCGCTGGCAAGAAATAAGTGTGCTTAAACCCTGGAGGCATATTGTCCTCTGAATTACCAGCCGTACTTGAATTATTTGTATCACTTGATTTAGTTGGAGCTGCTGGCTTTGCTGGTGCGATCGGAAGTGGTTCGCCCTCAATCCACCATTTCTTTACGCCATCAATCAACGTGCAAATTAAAACTTTACCGTTGAACTCACTAACTTGTTTATTGCCTTCATCATTCATAGGGCAGGTTCGCCCAGGTGCTGCTTGTCCCTGCGGATATCCATCATCTGGATTTGCAGCGCTTGTGGTTGGAACTATTGAAACCGATGCGACTAGAAGCAAAATCCCAAAAGTTAGGAGATTTTTTTGACTAAAGCGCATCGACAATGCCTTGAAGTTGGCCCGCATGCGCCTTGCTGTGTCCTGCTGCAAGTGAAACCAGATCTTTAAGCGTGATAACTCCGCGCTCGACATGCACTGAAGTTCTTAGCCAATCGCTCTCCGGAATTGTTGAAAGAATATTTGAAGTTGCTAAATGAATTCCCGCAATCGCTGCCAACGAAGCAGCAGGATCGCGCTTTGCATAATTAATTCGGTCAGGATAAATATCTTCATTAAATGGAAATATATCGGGGTTTACTTCCGCTAAATTATTTAAATATCTAGTAGCGAAATGTAAATCGCCATCGCATAAATGATGGATAACAAATGCCGCAGACCATTCACCCGCAATAGGTGTCTTTGCTAAATCAGCCGGCTTAATGGATTTTGCTAAGGAGATGAAATCTTCGCCATTCTTGATGAACTCTGCCAAGAGTTCGCGTGAATTCTTTTGTGAATCGCTCATGCCGCAATTCTAAGCGCGCAGGTGGCGGCCAGGCTAGGGAACTCACTCATGGCACTCACCCCGCCCTCTGTTGTAGGGTTGCCGAGGTAGAAATCTTGTAAGAACTGGCGCTAGTTAAGGGGTCAAAATGGCTGAGAAGAAATTCCGTTCTTGGGTTGGGTTCAAGGAAGAAAGCGTTGCTGTGCCAACCGAAAATGCCGTGGAACGAATTCGCCAATTAGAAACTCAACTTGCAGATCTGCGTTCGCGCCGTGACATCACAAGTCTAAGTAAAGAAGAATTTGAAATTCTTGCAGGTGAGACTGCAATGAGTTTGATTAAGACCGCTCAACAACGTGAATCCCGCGCAACTGCTTCAGCTGAACAGACCGTTGCCGAGGCCGCCCGCATTACTAAGGAACGCTTGGATTCATCCGAGGCGAAGGCAAAAGCAATTTTGACTGGCGCAGAATCTCGTGGCCGCAAGTATTTAGAAGCTGCAGAATCTGAAGCGGCAGAATTCCGTGAGAAAGCAATTCGTCAGGCTGAACACTTACTTACCGAGAGCAAGCGTGAATCATCAGCCTTGGCCTCTGCTGCAAAGCGCGAAGCTGAAAAAATTATCACAGAAGCAACAGGTGAAGTTGGCGAATTTCGATCATGGCTAACAAGTGCAATTTCAGAGTCTGAGCGTTTGTATCGAGTTCAAACTCAATCTCTTGCTGCTGCGGAACATGCAATAAGTGAGACAAAGGTAAGACTAAAGCAAGCTTTCGAGCGACTTGCAGCTCTTCAAGGAGACATCGATGCGAATATTGATGAAAATAATCGGCCAGTTGAGAAAACTTTTGTTCGTCAAGGTGCCCGTACTCCAGCAGCTCCTGCCGAAGTTGTAACTGCAAAGAAAACTGTTAAGAAGCCTGCGCGAAAAGCAGTTAAGAAAAGCACAACCAAAAAACGTAAGTAACCAAGATGCAGCGCGCATCATTTACAACTAGTCACATCCCAGCGATAGATGGGTTGCGCGCACTCGCAGTTATCGCAGTTGTTCTCTACCACTTAGGCATCAACTGGATTCCTGGCGGCTTTCTCGGGGTTGATCTATTTTTTGTTATATCTGGATATGTAATTACCAGACTTATTTTGGATTCAATCGAGAGCGCAAATGGATTAGATATTAAAGAATTCTATGCTGCTCGAATTCGTAGATTGCTTCCAGGGCTATTAGTCCTATTAGTAGTTACTTCCGTTGTTATGGCTCTTTTTGCGCCGGATTCTGTACGTAGATTTGTAACCGATGTCCCCTTTGTTCTTTCTGGTTCAAATAACTGGCATCTAGTAGCAATGCATCAAGATTATTTTCAAGCTA
>Ga0194059_1001169_pt1 | contig 11404 bp, 9 predicted proteins | sample SepL6211m_MetaG_FD_163426 | JGI IMG/M metagenome (GOLD analysis project Ga0194059, IMG submission 163426) | Anoxic zone freshwater microbial communities from boreal shield lake in IISD Experimental Lakes Area, Ontario, Canada - Sep2016-L626-11m | ecosystem: Environmental > Aquatic > Freshwater >... | reverse complement strand
GATTTAGCCGAAACATTTAAAAAATATTTCAAAGACATTGGTCACACTCAGATTGCTAGCGTTCCCAAAAGAAATGAACCTGATGAGGGTGAAGTGAATTACCCCTACCTATATCAACTCTTAGATGAGATGGGTTATGAGGGCTATGTTGGTTGTGAATACCGACCCAAAGGAAAGACCGAAGATGGTTTAGCTTGGTTTAAGGCCCTGAAGTAAGCAAGCCGTTTATTTGCTTTAACTATCTAGTTAGTGATTGCGGGTACCTCCGCTAAGTCAATCGGTATTCAGGGGTTTGTAGGGGTAGGGACCCTTGCTGCCAAAACCGCCTACGGGCGGTTTTTTATTGGGGCTAGAGAATTGGGTCGATAGTCCCCCAACGGTCAATAGGACTCATTATTAATAGCTTAGCCGCAGCGTTTTATAAAATTTATAATAATCTTCACTAATAAAAAACTACTAGGGCCTTCTTTCTTGAATATTAAAAATAATCTTATTGAGATTCTGGTCGCATTTGTGCTGTATTGGGTTTTTGCTGGATACCTCTATTTTTTCCCGGAGCTAAAGAGTAGCGAGATTACTTACTTCATATTCCTACCGGCTGGTGTAAAGCTATTCGCCATTTTGATTTTTAGATGGCGTGGGGCAGTTGGCACTGGTTTGGCAATCTTTTCTCGTTTGATGCTGACTGATTCTGAGCAACCTTGGACTAGCTGGTTGATTGCCGCCGCATCAGTTACCCTCACATTGTATTTAGTGGTTGAATATGGGTTGAAGCTATTTCAGGTGAAGAGAGATTTATCTAATCTTCATTATTATCAAATAGTTGTGTTGGCTACTATTACTAGCCTAGTTAACGGATTTGTATTTGCTTATGCGGTTAGCGCCTTAACAATCGGGCAAATGAGCGAGGGCTTATTTCATAGTGGATTTGTAACTGTTCTTGGTAATTTCGTCGGAAATGCCTTGTTTGTCTGTGCATTGGTAGTGATAGTTAGGCATAAATTGAGCATTACCAATTTCTTTGGCGGAATCAAGAATTAATATGGAATTGCGTAGGAATTTGCTTCTTATTAAAACTACATTGGCGACAGCTTGTGCCAAACAGCTTAGATAACCATATGAATGATTCCTCCTATCTCCGCTTTCTTCATTGCATGGGAGAATAAAAAACCTTATTTCATTGGGCTATGTAAAGCAGCTTTCGGATGCTGCTGATGGCAGAAAAAAACTCACTCCAATCAAGCTTTCGATAAAGTATTTCGATAGGCCGTCCACATTGCTAGAGAGTGCAGTTTCTCCGTAATTGATAGATTTAGTTGCTGAAATATTAGATCCGCTTCGGTGGGTTTTTTATTGTCTATGTGTGCCTCTGATGGGTCGGTAAGAAACACTATTTATTTAGTTGGCTTATCCAACTGGAAAATTACAGGTGCATCCTCATCTTTAGCGCTTGTAGTGGTTTCTGGTTTGCTCTCATCGCCGTTAGAGAAATTAAATTCTTTGCTTTGCGCTACTACTGCAGGCTTATCTAGCAGCGTGGTTACTAGGGCGGGGAATGCCATTACCACGACAACCATGATGAGCTGTAAGCCAACCCAAGGCAATGCACCCCAATAGATGTCGCTACTCTTCACTTCTTTAGGGGCAACGCCTCTGAGGTAGAAGAGTGCAAAGCCAAAAGGTGGATGCATAAATGAGGTTTGCATGTTGACGCACAGCATGACTCCGAACCATACCAAGGCAGCACTAGCGGCTGCTTGAGGATTGCCATTCATAGAGTCAAGTAATACTGGTGACAGCATTTTGACGGCTACAGGTGCGAGCATTGGCACCACAATAAAAGCGATCTCGAAGAAATCTAAGAAGAAGGCTAAAAAGAAAACAAACAAATTCACCACGATCAAGAAGCCAACCCAACCACCTGGTAAGTTAGAGAAGAGGTTCTCAACCCAGAAACCGCCATCGACGCCCTGGAACACTACTGAGAAACAAGTCGAGCCAATCAGAATGAAAACCACCATCGCAGTAATCCGCATGGTGTTTTGATAAGCCTCTTGAATGAGGCCTTTGAGATTCGGAATGTTTGCTCTGCGGATCCACGCTAAGAGCAAAGCACCCATCGCACCCATTGCACCAGATTCTGTGGGGGTAGCAATGCCCATCATGATGGTGCCGAGCACCAAGAAGATCAGTACTGCCGAAGGAATAATGCCCATGAGACATTTTTTCCAGAGCGCCCAACCCTTAAGATTGAGTTCGCTTTCAGGGACTGCTGGTAACCAGTCTGGACGGATGCGCGACAAAAAGAAGGTGTAGAGCGCAAAGAGGGCGATTTGCAAAAGCGAAGGACCCCATGCGCCGAGGTACATACTGCCCACATCAGCGCTACCAGTTTGGGTTTTGAGTTGATCGGCCAGCACAATCAGCACTAGGGATGGGGGGACAAGCTGCGTAATGGTTCCAGAAGCCGCTAAAACGCCCGTAGCGTAGCGCATGTTGTAACCGTAACGCATCATCACAGGCAGAGAGATCATGGCCATGGCGATCACCTGAGCGGCCACAGTGCCAGTAATGGCACCTAGAACAAAGCCAACAATAATGACCGAGTAGCCTAGGCCACCTCGCACGCGACCAAAGAGTTGACCCATGGAGTCAAGCATCTCCTCTGCCAGGCCACAACGCTCCAAGATGGAGCCCATAAAGGTAAAGAAGGGAATAGCTAAGAGCAGGTCGTTTGCCAGAACACTACCAAAGATTCTTTGGGGAATGGCTTGTAAGAACACCATGTCGAAGAAGTTTTGGCTCATAGCAATGAGGGCAAAAAATAAGCCCGCAGCCATCAAAGAAAATGCCACTGGAAAACCAATCAGCATAAAGGCGATAAGTCCGCCAAACATCAGGGGTGGCATCCACTCCACAGGGATCATTGCCATGGTTTCTCGTAATTGAGGTCATCAGCAGGTAAGACGTATTTGCCTTTGAGCATGCCGATGCGTTTAATAATTTCTGACAGGCCTTGTAAGCTCAGCATGAAGAAGCCAAAGGGCACAATAAATTTAATGGGGTAGCGCGGTAATCCCCCAGCATTGAGCGAATGCTCGCTAACTAGCCATGATGGATAAAAGAGTGTGGTCCAAGATAGCCAGGCAAACAAAAGACAGGCTGGCATTAAGAACAGAATGAGGCCAAATAAATCAATCCAAATGCGTGTGCGGTCTGACACATAGGAATAAATCAAATCCACACGGACATGTTCATTGCGTTTGAGTGTGTAAGAGGCGCCGAGCATCACGGCAGCTGCAAAGAAATACCATTGCAACTCCAGCGGCCAATTATTACTCATATCCAGACCGTATCTGAGAACGGCATTGCTTGCCGAAACGATGCAAGACAGCAAAATCATCATGCTGGCGAGTTTGCCAAGCAGTTGATTTACGCGATCAATCCCTTCGGAGAGTTTTGCCCAGAACCCCATGCAATTTAGAGATCCGCACGACCCCGTTTGATTGCAGCGAGCACTTGAGATGGCGCAGTGCCTCCAGCGTGTTGACGAGAATTCACGGAACCATCAACGGTGAGCAATGCAAACACATCATCACCCATGAGTTCTGGGCGATTATCCAGGCCGCAAGCAAAACGTAACTCAGCAAGACTGAGATCGGTCAGCATGCAATTTCTGCCAACGCAAGCTTTGACTGCATGCGCTACAGCTTCATGTGCATCACGGAAGGTTAAACCTTTTTTTACTAAGTAGTCGGCTAAATCGGTTGCAGTAGCAAAACCTTCTTCAGCTGCCGCCTTCATGACATCAGCCTTTACTTCAATATGAGGAATCATGTCAGCAAAGATGCGCAAGGTATCTTGCACGGTATCAACCGCATCAAACAAAGGCTCTTTGTCTTCTTGATTATCTTTGTTGTATGCCAGTGGCTGACTCTTCATGAGTGTTAGTAAAGAGATTAAGTCGCCGTATACGCGTCCAGTCTTGCCACGCGCCAACTCAGGTACGTCAGGGTTCTTCTTCTGCGGCATGATTGAGCTACCTGTGCAGAATCGATCAGGCAAGTCGATAAAACCAAACCGTGGACTGAGCCAAAGCACTAACTCTTCAGATAGGCGTGAGACATGCATCATCAGGATCGATGCAAAGGCACAAAACTCAATGGCAAAGTCACGATCCGAAACGGCATCTAAGGAGTTATTGCAAATGCCATCAAATCCTAAGGTACGAGCTACTTGTTCACGATCAATTGGGTAGCTTGTGCCAGCCAAAGCAGCCGCACCTAATGGCAAGCGATTAAAGCGGGCGCGTAAATCCGCTAGGCGACTGGTGTCACGGCTAAACATTTCGTAATAAGCCATCAAGTGATGACCAAAGGTAATAGGTTGTGCGACTTGTAGATGAGTGTGGCCTGGCATGATGGTGCCAGCATGTTTCTCGGCCAAATTCAAGATAGCGGTACGTAAAGTTTTCAGAGTTGCAGAAATTTCATCAACATTGCCACGGAGCCAGAGACGCAAGTCGGTTGCTACTTGGTCATTACGTGAACGGCCAGTATGTAAACGTTTTCCAGCATCACCAACTAAGGCAGTTAAGCGGGCCTCGATATTAAGATGGACATCCTCCAAAGCGAGCTGCCATTCAAACTGACCTGACTCGATCTCAGTTTTAATCTGAGCCATACCCTTTTGGATATCCGCCAAATCTTGGGCGCTGATGATCTTTTGGGTAGCCAGCATCTCTGCGTGGGCTAGGGATCCAGCGATATCAACTAGGGCAAAACGTTGATCAAATCCAATGGAGGCGGTATAACGCTGTACCAGCTCATCGACGGGTTCGTTGAAGCGGGCCGACCAAGCTTGGGCTTTGTTGGCTAAGGAATTTTTTGATGTGCTCATAAACGCAGTATATTGGTGTAGGTCTTTGATTATTTTAAATGTTATGTCCCAAACCCCCAATTCTTCAGCAACACCCACCCATCCTAGTCGCTTAGTCATCGCTTCTCGTGAGAGTCGGCTTGCCATGTGGCAGGCTGAATACGTCCGAGATTGCCTTAAAACGCTATATCCAGCCTGCGACGTACAAATTTTGGGCATGACAACCAGGGGCGACCAAATTCTCGACAGAGCCCTCTCCAAAGTCGGTGGAAAGGGCTTATTTGTTAAAGAGCTCGAGGCTGCCTTGGAGGATGGACGTGCCGATTTGGCGGTTCATTCCCTAAAAGACGTCCCCATGGTGATGCCTGAGGGTTTTGACTTGGCCTGCGTGATGGCACGTGAGGATGCAAGAGATGCCTTTGTTTCCAATGAATACACAAGTCTGGAAGATCTTCCGCAGGGTGCAGTAGTGGGTACCTCGAGTTTGCGTCGTGAAGCAGTCTTGCGTGCGCGCTTTCCTCATTTGGAAGTGCACCCCCTGCGTGGCAACTTAGATACGCGTATGGGTAAATTGGATCGTGGCGAGTATCAAGCCATCATTTTGGCTGCTGCCGGTCTTAAGCGTTTGGGTTTAGAGAGTCGCATCAAGGCGCTCCTACCTTCTGATACATATACACCAGCAGCCGGTCAAGGCGCGCTCGGTATCGAGACTCTTAGCAAACATCCAAATATCAAGCAGTGGCTTGCGCCTTTAAGTGATTTGCCAACCTTGCTGGCGATTTCTGCAGAGCGCATGGTCTCGCGCCAACTTGGAGGCTCTTGCGAGGTTCCTTTGGCGGCCTATGCGGTCTGGGATCAAAACCAGATGCAGATTCGCTCCTTTGTTGCGAGTGTCGACGGCAAGGAAATGTGTTTGGCCAACGCCAATGGCTTAGTGAAAAACGTGGCCGAGGCTGAAGCACTTGGTTTAGCAGTTGCACAGGATTTAATTGCGCAGGGCGCAGCTGCCCTATTGCCCAATGGTTTACCTAAGTAAAGCATTCGTAAAGTGGGTGGTCTGATTGAGCGCGCAGACCATTATCATCACCAGACCAGCAGGGCAGGCCCGTCAGCTCATTGAGTTGCTCAGTGCTAGCTTGAGAAATGACGCACTAGTAAAACTTGGCAAGCAAGAGTTACCCCAAATACTGTCCTTACCTTTGCTGACAATCGTCCCTAAAGGGGATGAGCCGCATGACTCTCAAATTGATCCATTGGCTGACCATATTGCGACCGTCTTAAGGGGTGCTGATCTAGTCATCTTCGTCAGTCCAAATGCCATTGAATGTACTATGCGTTTGCTGGGAAGATCATGGCAAGACTTCTCAAAAAAGATTATCCCGATAGGGGTTATGGGCGGCAGTAGCAAGCTCGCTTTGCAACATCATGGCATCGGGCTTGAAGAAATTCCAACAACGATATTGCTTCCTGAAAATAATGAGCATTGGGATTCAGAGGGCTTGTGGAAAGAATTGCAATCCCTCGATTGGAATTGGTCTGAGCGCAAGGTAGTGATTTTTAAGGGTAAGGGCGGGCGCGATTGGCTTGCAGATACCTTAGTAGCTGCAGGTGCAACTGTTAAAGCGATTTCAGTCTATGCCAGAGTGCCTTTGGATATTAACAGTCCTGCTTGGGAAGCAATTCACAAAATAGATCTTTCTCAATCCCTATGGCTACTCACTTCATCAGAAGCAGTGCGCTATCTCGGTGAAGTGATGCGAGATCAATTTACACAAACACTGCTTTATGCAAGCGCCATTTGTCCGCATCAAAATATTGGTGAGGCAGCCAAAGCCATCGGTTTTGGTAAGGTATTTATTTGCGAGCCAGGCGATGAGGCATTAATTAAAGCTAGCCAGGTCTGGCTTAGTTTGAATTAGGTTCAATCACTAGCTTACCGAGTTGCCGAGTACTTTAGTAGTTCTGGCAAGAATATTTCACACACCAGCAATGGCCGACCTTTGAGTTTATAAAGGGTGCGACGTGCCCAGAGCGGGGATGGTAATTGCTGATACTTCTGATGGCATTGCTGCCACAGTGAACTATGTTTATTTATACGAGCAATTTCTCGTAAAGATTTTTTCTTTGAGCGATTTCTGGTTTTGGAAAATAAGACAGCGCCTAAAGGCTTGCTCCCTAGGCGAAGAACAGCTTGATTACTACCACCAGAGCTTAAAGTGGGGATCACGCTACGGGCCATGACCAGAGGGATTCCGTTGGAACAAAGCAATACCTCACGAATGCGGCAACGTTTGGTTTGCAAATGAAAATAGCGACTCTCGTCGCTATTTAAGTTTTGGCGGCAATCACGCAGAACTAGAACTTCTAATTTCTGACCAATTGTCTGCTCAATTTTTTGAGTTAATGATCCTGTGTCGCTAAGCCAGGGCTGCCACTTGCGTGGCGCCTGATGAATCTCACCGGAATCGACTCGATTCCAAAGAGAACTGAGACGACGACGGTAAGTCATGATTAGCTACCGCTGAAGTTTCTACGTTGACCGCTAGCTTTTGGTTTAGCAAAACGTGGACCAGCTGACGGGCGAGAATCTCCAGAGCGTGCTGGACGTGAGTCAGCAGAACGCGCAGGACGTGAATCACCTGAAGGGCGTGAATCGCCTGAGGGACGTGAGTCAGCAGAACGCGCAGGACGTGAATCACCTGACGGACGTGAGTCGCCAAAACGATTACCTGGACGTGAATCGCCTGAGGGACGTGAATCAGCAGAACGCGCAGGACGTGAATCTGTTGAACGTGCCTCAAAATGATTGCCTGAACGGTTTTCACCACCAGAACGACCACTGCCGCCAGAGCGATTGCCACCGAAGCCACCACCAGAACGACCGCCACCACCGAAGCCACCACCAGAACGACCACCACCACCGAAGCCACCACCAGAGCGACCACCACTACCAGAGCGACCGCCACCGCCACCGCCAAAGCTAGGCTTTGCTTGTGGCTCGAGTCCAGCGATCACTGAAGCAACGATATCTTGCTGTGTAAAGCGCTCAATATTACGAATCTTTGCACGATCACGATGTTCAACCAAAGTGATGGCTACGCCGTTACGACCAGCACGTCCAGTTCTACCAATGCGGTGCGTATAGTCTTCTGGTTTCATTGGCAAACCAAAGTTAATCACGTGACTAATACGGGGTACATCGATGCCGCGAGCGGCCACATCAGTCGCAACCAAAATCTTGGTATGACCTTTGCGAAGAGATTCAAGACGACGCATACGAACAGCTTGAGGCATTGCACCATGCAGGGCAGTAGCTTCGTAGCCGTTTGCACGTAATGCATCAGCAATTTTTTCGCTCTCAACTTGAGTGCTGGCAAACACAACTGCTTGATCTAAAGTGGCATCAGCCAAAATATGCTCAAGCAATTTATGCTTGTGTGACATGCTGTCAGCCCAGTGCAGTTTCTGTTCGATGTTGGCATGTTTTTCACCTGCGTGAGCTAGCTCAACGCGTGTGGCATCTGTAGTCAACTCATTTGCCAAAGCCATAATTTTTGGCGCAAAAGTTGCAGAGAACATCAAAGTTTGGTTGCGACCGGCACAACGCTTATCAATTGCCTCGAGATCATCAGCAAATCCCATGTCGAGCATGCGATCAGCTTCATCGATCACGAGTTGTTTAATATCGCCTAAGTGAATTGCTTTGCTATCGCACAAGTCCAGTAAGCGACCTGGAGTTGCGACAACTAACGATGCACCTTTCAGAGCTTGGATTTGCTTGCCGTAAGGCATGCCACCCATGACGGTTGCAATACGAATACCTTTGAGACCGCGAACTAAGTTCACAGCATCAGCCGCAACCTGTTGAGCTAATTCACGAGTAGGGCACAGTACCAACACTTTAGGTTGGGCACGACCTGGTGCAGGTGAGTTGCTTGGGTTGTCTGCGATCAGTTGATTAATCAAAGGCAATAAAAAGGCTGCGGTTTTACCGCTACCGGTTTGGCTGCTGACCAATAGGTCCCCACCAGCGAGAGCAGCAGGAATAACCTGAGCTTGAACTGGAGTGGCTTGGGTGTAACCCAATTCAGCAACGTTTTGAAGAAGTTGTGCCGCTAAGGCAAATGACTGGAACTCAGTTCCAGCAGGCTTTGAGTCCGCGGACTCGTGTTTAGTTTCTTTAGAAAAAGTCATGCTATTACACATCCCCATTCAGGGATGTCTCCGTGTGTACACCCATGGTTTTAAAGGGTGTGATGGTCAAAGGCATCGACCATCAGACAGGCGGCAGCGTTAATGTGTTTATGAGTTCTAAACTAGTCGCTGAAATATAGCTGGAGGGCGATGAATCAAAATGCTTAAATAAGTCTCCTATTATGTCAGCTTGAGATCGTAATTACAAGGGTTTTCCCGAATTAATTATGATGTGGGTATGGAATGGCTCATATCTCCCTCAAGTGTCGGAATCATTGATTTCCCAACTTACCTGTTGGGGACGCTCTTTACGATTTTGTTTCCTGGCCCCAATTCTCTCTACGTTCTAACCATTACCACTCAAAAAGGGTGGCGTTCTGGCGCATGGGCGGCCAGCGGAATTTTTATTGGTGATTCTGTGTTGATGATTGGTGTGGCATTAGGTGCAGCCACTTTACTTGCGTCGTCACCAACTATTTTTAATGTAGTGCGCTCCCTAGGCGCTTTTTACTTGGCTTACTTGGGAATGGGTTTAGTGCGTGGTGGGAAAATACGCTGGAGTGGCGCTGACGAGCCGGAACATTCTGAAGCAGCTAATCAAGGTTTCATTATTGGCTTGCACCCATTCGTTGCTGCCTTGGCTTTATCTCTTACCAACCCCAAAGCAATCTTTTTCTTTGTATCCTTCTTTTCACAATTCATTCAGTCGGACTTTGCGTATCCGATTCATACCTTTTTATATCTAGCCTGTGTCTTGCAGATGATGAGCATGACTTATCTCACTGCACTCATTTGCGCAGGGCAAATGTTTCTGAGATTTTTCCAGAGGCGCCCACGCTGGGCGGCAGTGCTTTGGATTTTTGTTGGACTGCTGTTGATTGCTTTTGCAGTTCGCTTACTTTTGTAAGTCTGAGAGCTAATTACTTCATCCAACGCAGCAAGCGTTCTACCTTGCCACCATAGGGAGGTCTTGCGAGTGTTGTTCCGCGGAAGATGTTGAATCCAAAGAGTCCACGAACTTCCAAAATCGATTTTTGATGGCTGAAGGTGTCAAAGCCCTTTTTACCGTGATAGGCACCCATGCCACTTGGACCAACACCACCAAACGGTAAACCTTCAACAGCAGCATGTAATAAAGTGTCATTGATAGTGACGCCACCTGAGCGCGTTTCATTGAGTACACGATTCATATTGCTCTTGTCTTTGCCAAACCAATAGAGTGCTAGTGGATTGGGTTTGCTGTTGACATAGGTAATGGCAGAGGCAATATCGGCTGCAGGAAGAATTGGCAAAATGGGCCCAAATATTTCTTCTTCAAGCACCAGGGCATCGCTTGGAACGTTAATTAATGCAACTGGCTCAAACTTTCTGGAACCTTGCGTATCCGCATTGAGGAGGGGGATGGCTTGAGCACCACGATGAACAGCATCGCTAACTAAATGTTGCCAGCGCGCCAGTTGTGTAGCATCAATTGGGCCAGTAAGCTCTTCTGGATCTGAAAATTGAACTTGGGCAGTGGCTTGTAATTCCTGAACAAAGGTATCCCGACTTTCTTGAGCAATCAAAACATAATCTGGAGCAATGCAGGTTTGACCGCTATTGAGTAGTTTGCCGAACACAATGCTCGCGGCTGCATCTTTCAAGTTGGCTGAAGTATCAACAATGGCTGGAGATTTGCCACCAAGCTCTAAGGTAATTGGAGTGAGGTTATCTGCGGCAGAACGCATTACTTTTTTGCCAATATCTTCCGAGCCAGTAAAAAATAGGTGGTCAAATCGAAGCCCTGCAAAAATTTCTGCGACATCTGACCCACCAGTGCTTACACAAAATTCACTGGGGTGGAAATACTCTTGAATCAAGCTGGCTAAAAAGCCGGAGGTACGTGAACTGCGCTCAGAAGGTTTGAGCCAAACTCGATTGCCGGCAGCAAGGGCAGCGATCGCTGGCACAAGCGCTAGTTGAACGGGATAGTTCCAAGGACTCAAGATGCCCACTACGCCCATGGATTGATTCTCTACCCAGGCTTGCGACCCACCCATAAAGAAAGGGGTATCAACAGGATCTGGCTTCATCCACTCTTTAAGATGCTTGCGCGTGTATTTACAGGCTTGATACACCATTTGAAATTCTGCCAAGCGAGTTTCGACAGAATGGCGTACTCCGAAATCCGCCACAAGAACTTTGCATAGCTTTTCTTCATTGGCAGCAATCATTTTTTCAATACGACCAATGCGCTCTAATCTCACGTCAAGACTCGGGTTTGGTTCTGCGGCATAGGCCGCCTTGATTTCGTCTAACTGGAGCGTAAAGCGATTCATGGTGTCTTCTAGGT
>Ga0194059_1001168_pt1 | contig 11408 bp, 9 predicted proteins | sample SepL6211m_MetaG_FD_163426 | JGI IMG/M metagenome (GOLD analysis project Ga0194059, IMG submission 163426) | Anoxic zone freshwater microbial communities from boreal shield lake in IISD Experimental Lakes Area, Ontario, Canada - Sep2016-L626-11m | ecosystem: Environmental > Aquatic > Freshwater >... | reverse complement strand
GCCTCTTGGCCGGCCGGGCCGGCCGCCATTTTGTGCTCAGTGGCGATGGTTCGTTGCGGCGCCGACCCATGGGCCGGGTGGCCGTGCCCCTGGCCCAAATGGGGGCCCAGATCCACGGGCGCCAGGGGGGCAACCTGGCGCCCCTGGCGCTGCAGGGCCAGGCCCTGGCCGGTGCCACGATTCGGACGCCGGTGGCCTCGGCCCAGGTCAAAAGTGCCCTGCTGCTGGCCGCCCTGGCGGCCGAGGGACCCACCACCGTGATTGAACCGGCCCATTCCCGGGACCACAGCGAACGCATGTTGCGGGCCTTTGGGGCCGACCTTGAGGTGCTGGGGGCCGATGGCACCGAGGTGAGAGTCAGGCCGGGGGCCGTGTTGCGCGGCCAGTCGGTGGTGGTGCCGGGGGACATCAGTTCGGCCGCTTTCTGGCTGGTGGCCGCCGCCATCACGCCGGGATCCGAATTGACGATCGAAAATGTCGGCCTTAACCCCAGCCGCACCGGCATCCTGGATGTACTGGCGGCGATGGGGGCCCGGGTCCGCCTGGAGAACAGCCGGGATGTGGCCGGTGAACCCGTCGGTGACCTGGTGGTCCAGCACGGGCCCTTGCGGGCCTTCACGATTGGTGAGGCCTTGATTCCTCGCCTGGTGGATGAGATTCCTGTGCTGGCGGTGGCCGCCTGCTGCGCCGAAGGCGTCAGTCGCATCACCGGCGCCGCCGAGCTCAGGGTCAAGGAAACGGACCGGCTGGCGGTCATGGCGCGCCAGCTCCAGGCCATGGGGGCCTGCCTCGAAGAGCACCCCGATGGCCTCACCATCACCGGCCCCACCCGCCTGCGGGGGGCCGACACCGACAGCGAAACCGACCACCGGGTGGCCATGAGCCTGGCGGTGGCAGCCCTGGTGGCCGAGGGGCCCACCCGCCTGGGCCGGCCCGAGGCGGCAGCCGTGTCCTATCCCGATTTCTTTGAGGACCTGGCCCGGCTGCGCCATTGACCTGGCCCATGGACCCGGGGGCTGGGCCGGCGGACCTGACTCCCCGTAGCGGGGCCGACGGCAGCTTCAGCCTCTGGAGTGAAGCCTTCGGCGAGGGATTCCACAGCGCCGCCGGCGCCCTCAGCGAGGCCCAGGAGAAATTCGTGCACCCCAGCCAGCTGGAGCGCTGGCGGCCCGGCCAGGGCCTGGTGGTGGTGGAAGTGGCCGTTGGCACCGGCACCAACACTGCGGCCCTGCTTCAGGCCGCCGCCGGCCTGGATTTGCCGTTGCAGTGGTGGGGCCTGGAGCAGGATCCCCAGCCCCTGGCCCTGGCCCTGGCGTCGGACACTTTCCGCAGCCAGTGGCCCAGTTCCACCCTGGCCCGCCTGGAAGCCCTGGGTCAGAGTGATCGGTTGCTCTGGGGCGATGGGCGCCAGGCCGTCACCCGCTTGCCGACTGCCCTGCAAGGAGGCTGCGACCTGGTGTGGCTGGATGCCTTTTCACCGCGCCGCTGCCCCCAGCTTTGGAGTCTTGAATTTCTGGCCCAGCTGGCGGCGCTGCTCAAGCCGGAGGGGAGGTTGATCACCTATTGCAGTGCTGCCGCCGTCCGGGCCGCCCTGGTGGCCGCGGGTTTGCATCTGGCCACCATCGCCGCCAGCACCCCGCAGCACTACTTGCAGCAATGGAGCAGGGGCACGGTGGCCTCACCGACGCCGTTGGGCGATTCTGATCCCCTGCGCTCCCTCACCGCCATGGAATGGGACCACCTGCTCTGCTCCGCCGCCGAGCCCTACCGGGATCCCACGGGCCAGGCCAGCGCCGCCACCCTGCTGGCGGAACGGCAGCTGCGGCAGGGCCAGAGCACCGCCGTCAGTGGCAGTGCCTGGCGGCGCCGTTGGGGGGTGACTTCAGGGTTCTACTAGTCATGAAAGCCTTGAGGCATGGGCGCAGCGGTGGGCACAAGGCGGGGGCCTTGGGCAGGACTGACTCAGCCATCCGGCCACCGATCAGGAGTCTTGCTTATCCACCTCAAGGGCCATGGACTTGCGGCTGCCTTCCATCATCTGTTCGACCAGGATTTTTAATAACAGCGAAACAATGGCTACCCCACCGAGTACCATCGCCGCACCATAGGCCAATTCAGTGTGATATTGCTTATAGGCATCTTCAACAAACAGGGGTAGGGTTTGGGTTTCGCCCCGGATGTTGCCACTCACCACGGAAACGGCGCCAAATTCACCAAGGGCACGGGCGGTGGTCAGGATCAATCCGTAGAGGGCGGCCCAACGCACGGAGGGGAGGGTGACTTTCCAGAACACCTGCCAATTACTGGCCCCGAGGGTGCGGGCGGCCTCTTCCTGTTCCCAGCCTTCTTCCTCGAGGAGAGGAATCACCTCCCGGGCCATGAAGGGAAAGGTGACAATAATCGTGGCCAGGACAATGCCGGGCCAGGAAAAGATGATTTTCCAGCCAAGACTATTTACTAAAGGGCCAAGCAATCCATGGTTTGGGCTATAAAGTAATACCAACATCAGCCCCACCACCACCGGTGAGATTGAGAAGGGGAGGTCGATTATGCTCAGCAACAGGGCCTTGCCGCGAAACCGGCGTCGGGCGATGGCTGTGGCCGCCGCCAGGCCAAAGATCGTGTTGAAGGGCACGGCAATGGCGGTGGCGATCAGGGTAAGGCGCAGGGCGGCCAATAACTCGCTATCGCCAAGATTTTGGAGGAACACTCCAGGCCCCTTGGCAAAGGCCTGAACCACCACCGACAGGGCTGGCAACAGGATTACAACGCCTACATACAAGCAGGCCAAAGTGACGATGAGCAGCGGCCAAAGCGTGACATCCTTGGCTTTCAAGCCGGGAGTGGAAGACGGTATTGGTTTGGTGTCGCTGAGCGGCGGGATTAAAAAGGCCATGGAAAGAGATGGGGCGGAAGATCGATCACGGCAGTAACAAATGGTCTACGGTTCAGGAAGTGCCCTCGCCCCCCTGATAGCGCTGTCCCCAGACCTGCAGCGCATTGATCACCAGAAGGCTGAGCAGGGAGAAGATCAACATGACGCAGCCAATCACCGTGGCGCCATCAAAGTCGTATTCCTCTAGATTTTGAATAATCAGGGTGGGGGTGATCAGATCCTTGAAGGGCATGTTGCTGGAGATCATCACCACGGAGCCGTATTCTCCGACGGCCCGGCTGAAACCCTGTGCTATTCCGCCGAGAATGGCCGGCATCAGTTGGGGCAGGATCACCCTAAAAAAAGTCTGGGCTGGGTTGGCGCCAAGGCACCAGGATGCTTCTTCCTGTTCTTTTTCGAGGGAGCGCAGCACCGGCTCAACCGTTCGCACCACAAAAGGCAGCGAGATGAAGACCATGGCCACGCCCACGCCCAGGGCCGTGTAGGAGACCTTGATGTCGAACATTCGCTGCAACGGACCACCGAGCCAACCCTCTTTGCTGTACACAAACGCCAAGGCCAGGCCGGCCACGGCGGTCGGCAGGGCAAAGGGCAGGTCGATCAGGGCGTCGAGCAGGCGTTGGCCGGGAAAACGGCAACGGATCAGGGCCCAAGCGATGATCAAGCCAAAAACGCCATTGATGAGGCTGGCGAGGGCGGCGATGCCAAAGCTGATTTTGTAGGAGGCGAGGGCGACCGGTGTGGTCGCCATTTGCCAGAAGCCGGCAGGACCAACCCCCGCCGCCTTCAGCACCATGGTGGCCAGGGGCAGAAACAGAACGAATCCCAGGTAGGCCCAGGTAATTCGCCAGGGCCAGCTGGGTAGTCTCAGCTGGCGCGGCGGGCCCGCCAGCCTTCGGCCTGAAGGCGATGGCGATGCGGCAACCATGGGTATTGATTAAACGGTAATCCGATCGTATCACCGTTTGAAGTTGACCCTCTCAATAAGACGGTTTACCTACGATGTTATCGTAAATGAACTTCAGCAGCGACGCCATGGGGATCCGCGTGGCCAATGTCAGCAAGCGGTTTGGCGACTTTCAGGCCGTCGACAACGTCAGCGTTGACATTGAATCAGGCTCCCTGGTGGCCCTGTTGGGTCCCTCTGGTTCGGGTAAGAGCACCCTCTTGCGTCTGATCGCTGGCCTGGAGCAGGCGGATGCCGGCCGGGTCTGGATCACCGGAGAAGAGGCCACCGCCCGCTCGGTGCAAGACCGCCAGGTCGGTTTTGTCTTTCAACATTTTGCCCTCTTCAAACACCGCACGGTGCGCCAGAACGTGGCCTTCGGCCTGGAGCTGCGCAAGTGGAAGAAGGAGGCGATTCGCCGCCGCGTCGACGAACTGCTCGAACTTGTTCAGCTCAAGGGCTATGGCGGTCGCTATCCCTCCCAGCTATCCGGCGGCCAGCGCCAACGGGTGGCCCTGGCCCGGGCCCTGGCCGTTCAACCCCGGGTGTTGCTGCTCGATGAACCCTTCAGCGCCCTCGATGCCAAGGTGCGCAAGGAGCTGCGGGCCTGGTTGCGCAACCTCCACGACGAGATGCACGTCACCACCGTGATCGTCACCCACGATCAGGAAGAGGCCATGGAGGTGGCCGATCGCATTGTGGTGATGAATGAGGGCCATATCGAACAGATTGGTACGCCGGCGGAGATTTACGACCACCCCGCCAGCCCCTTCGTGATGAGCTTTGTGGGAGCCGTCAACATGCTCGCTTCGGGCGCCGTGCCGGTCCAGCGCCCCCTGGCTGGCCCCCAGGACGGGGGATGGCCAGCCCAGGAGCAGCCGGTCTTTTTCCGTCCCCACGATGTCGAGGTGTCCCTGCATCCGGGCGTGGACACGGTGCCGGCCCGGCTGCGACGCTTAAGTCATATGGGCCGCGATCTCCAGGTCGAAGTGGTGTTGGAGAGCGGCGAAGTGGTGGTGGCCCAGGTACCCCGCGACCAGATCGATCACACCGCCCTGGCCGTGGGGGATCAGGTGCACATCGTCAGCCGTCAAGCCCGTACTTTCGTGCCGGACTATTCCATCTGAAGCTGATGCAGGCCCGTAGGCCGCTGCCGCTTCAGATGAAATACATCACCTGGGACTGGTCCAGGCGATTGCGCTGCTCCAGCAGGTCTTGCAGGGTGGTTTCGCCCAGCACCTGCTGGCGGGCCCCATCGAGGCGGGCGGCGAGGTGCCCCAGCACCTCAAATTCCGCCGTGGCGCGGGCCGAGCTGCTGCGGGATGAGCCCTCCCCTTCCAGGCAATTCACCACCTGGGCCACCGAGACCTCGGCGGGAGGCCGGGCCAGTTGGTAACCCCCCTTGGGGCCCCGGATGCTGCGCAGGATCTTGCCGCGGCGCAGGCTGGTGAGCATCTGCTCGAGATAGCGATCGGGAATGCCCTGGCGCTGGGCGATCTCGGCCACCTGCAGCACCAGCCCCTGGTCGTAAACCGCCGCCAGCTCGATCAGGGAGACGATGCCGTACTCGGTCTTGGCGCTGAAACCCACGCTTGATCCCCGGTACTGGCATAGGGATTGTGCCAGAGGCAAGGGGCTCCCCAGGCGGTGTAGTTGAGATCACAGGGAGGGGCCAGGGGGCTGGATAGTGTTGGCATGCAATCCAATCGGACAACCGTGGTATCTAAGCCCCATCGTTCGGCTCGGGCCTCCCTGGCCGGCGTTCTCCTGGCCAGCCAGGCCTGGGCTCCCCTGCTGCTCAGCCTGGGTGTCGCCCCCCTGGCCCAGCCGGCGGCGGCGGCCCAGACCCCGGGTAGGCCCCAGTCGATTCTTGTGGTGAGCTATGCCGTCACCAAGGCGGCCTACGACAAAATCATTCCCCTCTTTGTCGCCGACTGGAAGAAGAAAACCGGCCAGAGTGTCGTCATCAAGACCAGTTATGGCGGCTCCGGCTCCCAGACCCGCGCCGTTCTAGATGGACTCGAGGCCGATGTGGTCGCCCTGGCCATGACGGCCGATGTCAGCAAGCTTGAAAAAGCCGGTCTGGTGAAGCCTGGTTGGCAAAATGAACTACCCAATAAATCCGTGGCCACCAACTCAACCGTGGCCACCTTTGTGCGGGCCGGCAATCCCAAGAAGATTTTTACCTGGAGCGATCTCGACAACAAGAATGTCGAAAATGTGCTAGCTAATCCCAAGACCTCCGGCGGCGCCCGCTGGAATTTTGTGGCCCTCTGGGGTGCCATCAGCCAAAGTGGGGGCGGGGAAGCTGCCGCTAAACGCTTCATCACTGGCGTCTATAAGAACGCCGAAGTGCTGCCTAAAGATGCCCGGGAAGCCACCGACACCTTTGTCAAGCGCGGCCAGGGAGATGTGCTCTTGAATTGGGAAACCGAGGCGATTCTGGCCAAGCGCAGCGGTGAACTGCCTGGGGGTTATCGGGTGTTCAGTCCCAACGTGCTGACGGAAATGCCCATCGCCGTGGTCGACAAGAATGTCGACAAACATGGAACCCGCAAGGTCGCCGAAGCCTTCTCCCATTTCCTGTTCACCCCGGCGGCCCAGAAGGCCTATGCCGACAATGGCCTCAGGCCGGTGACGCCGGAAGGCAAGACCTATGCCAATGGCAAGTTCCCGAATGTCAAGTTTTTCCGTATCGCCGATCTGGGGGGCTGGGGTGAGGCCGATAAGAAGTTCTTTGGCAAGGGTGGTATCTGGGATCAGATTTTTGCCCAGACCCGTTAAGGGTCTCGCCCCTGACCCGCTAGACGGACTGGGGGCAAACCCCATACCCCTAGCGGATTAGTGTGTAATGTAAATCCTGGTTGTTCGTCGCCGAACCGTGGTTTCACCCCTTCGCTCCCCCTTCTGCGTCCGTCACCGCACTGCTATGGCCAGCGGCCTGGGCCTGGCGCTGTTGCTGGGGGGGTGCGGGGGCCAGGTCCAGAACGATCAGGTCCAGAAATCGGGATCAGCCCCAGGAGGGGCGGACAAGCCCGTGCTGCTGGCCAGCTATTCGGTCACTAAAAGTGCCTACGACCGGATCCTGCCCCGCTTCCAGGCGGCCTGGAAGGCCCAGACGGGCAAAGATCTGGCGATTCGCACCAGCTATGGCGGCTCTGGATCCCAGACCCGTGCCATCATCGATGGCCTGGAGGCCGATGTGGCCACCCTGGCCCAGGCCGGTGATGTGCTGAAGCTGGAAAAAGCCGGTCTGGTCGATCCAGGGTGGGAAAAGGAGCTTCCCAATGGTTCGATCGTCACCAATTCGGTGGTGGCCTTTCTGACCCGCCCCGGCAACCCCAAGGGCCTGCGCCAGTGGTCCGACCTGGCCCGTCCCGGCGTGAGTGTCGTCACTGCCAATCCCAAGACCTCTGGTGGGGCCCGTTGGAATTTCCTGGGTCTTTGGGGTTCGGTGGCGCGCACGGGGGGTACGGAAGCCCAGGCCAAGGATTTTGTGGCTGCGGTCTACCGCAAAGTTGACAATTTGCCCAAAGATGCCCGTGAAGCCACCGATACGTTTCTCAAGCGCGGCCAGGGGGATGTGCTGTTGAATTATGAAAACGAAGCCATCCAGGCCACCAAAGCCGGAGAACTCAAGACTTCCTTTGTGGTTCCCGATGTCAATGTGCGGATTGAGGCTCCGGTGGTCATCGTTGACCGCAATGTTGACCGCCATGGCAACCGGGCGGCGGCCGAAGCCCTGGCCAAGTACCTGAGTTCCGAAGAGGCCCAACGGATTTTCGCCGAGGAGGGGTTCCGTCCCGTCCATCCCCAGGTGTGGAGCCAGGTGCGCTCGCGCTTTGCCCCCATCAAAACCCTGTTTGATGCGGCCAGTTTTGGGGGCTGGAAGGCCATCGACCAAACCTTCTTTGCCAAAGGGGCCCTCTGGGACCAGCTGTTTGCTGAAAAACGTTGAACTTGGAGCCATGAATTTCCCCACCGTTGGCCTGGAGGCCGCCACCGCCAGCCGCCACCGCCACGGCGGCTGGCGACCGGGCGATCCCATCGGTCAGCGCCAATTCAGCCCACTCTTTGGCGACACCGCCCTAGATCTCGAATTGGGGGGACGCCTCGGACCCCTCACCCTGGCCTGGGAAAGCTGGGGCCAGCTCAATCGGGCCGCAGACAATGGGGTGCTGCTCCTGCATGGATTCAGCGGCGACAGCCATGCCGCTGGCCCTGCCGGGCCGGGTCATTGGGCACCGGGCTGGTGGGATGGGTTAATCGGGCCTGGGCGCGCCCTGGACACCGATCGCTTTTTTGTACTCTGCCCCAATGTGTTGGGCGGCTGCCAGGGGAGCACCGGGCCTTCGAGCCTGGCGCCCGACGGCCGGCCCTGGGGACCGCGATTTCCCGAGCTGAGCATTCGCGATCTGGTGGCGGCGGAGCGGGAACTGGCCAACCGCTTAGGCATCGCCCGTTGGCATGCGGTGATCGGCGGTTCGATGGGGGGGATGCGGGCCCTGGAATGGGCGATCGAGGAACCCCAGTGGGTCGAACGCTTGCTGTTGCTGGCCACGGCCGCCCGCTGCAGTGCCGAAAACATTCCCTTCCATCTCTGTCAGATCGAGGCGATTCGCCAGGATCCCCGCTTTCTTGGGGGTGACTACTACGACGATCCCAGCGGCGGGCCCCAACGGGGTCTGGCCCTGGCCCGCTCGATTGCCACGATCACCTACGGCTGTGAACGGGAACTCGACCAACGCTTCGCCGCCGCCGATCCCCTCGGCCGCGAACAGGCCATCGGCGCCTTTCTGGCGACGGAAGCCCAGCAATTGGTTCGCCGTTTTGATGCCAACAGCTACATCGCCCTCACCCAGGCCATGAATCGCCACGATGTCGGTCGTGGTCGGGGCGGCATCGACTCCGCCCTGGGTCGGATCACGGCCCGGGTGAGGCTGGTGGCGGTGGCCTCCGATCGACTTTTTCCGCCCCATCGCCACCAGGAGCTGGCGGCCGGCCTGCGCAGCGGCGTCACCACGTCGACGTTTGAGAGCCAGCTGGGCCACGACGCCTACGTGCTGGAATCAAGCAAGCTCAGCGAGATCGTGCGCCAGAGCCTGGGCTGAAGGATCGGACTCACGGCCTGGGCTGCGCCAGGCCCCTCAGCCGCCCCCCGCCCGCACCCTCTGACCCAGGGCGGCGGTGAGATTGCGCAACACGTCGGAGGCGTCGTCCTTGGGAAGGGCCACGCTGAGCAGGGTGGGTCCGTCGTCGATCGCCAGTAGGACGGTGAGGGCCTGTTCCAGGTCTTGCTCCAGTTGCACGCGCAGGGCGGTACCAAACCCCATGGCCTTGGCCAGTCCGACGTGGTCGATAGCTTGGACGTCGTTGAAGGGACCATCCAGCATGGGCCGTTCGGTGCCGTAGCCCCCGTTATCCAACACCACTACCAGGGCCGGAATGCGGTAACGGGCCAGGGTGGCCAGTTCGATGGCGCTCATCAGCAGGGCCCCATCCCTCAGCAGCACCAGGGGCCGTTTCGGGGCCTCGGGCGGCGCCGAGCCCCAGGCGCCGATGGCCCCCGGCAAGGCAAAGCCCAGGGACGACCAGTAGGCGCTGGCGAGGAAATCGCTGGCGGCGGGTAAGCGCAGATCGGCGGCGGCGAACAGGGCATCCCCAGGATCGGCGAGCAGGACCGTGGCGGGGCTGAGCACGGCATTGAGGGCGGCCACCAGCCGGCGCACCCGGATGGGGGTGTCGGCTTCCGCCTTGAAGCCAACCCGCGGGCCGCCCGAAGCTGCGGGCACCGAGGCTTCGGCCACCGACGCCGCAGGTATGGCGGGGGTCTCCGCCTCCCGCCATACCTGCAGCAGCACCGCCGGATCCAGGCTGTCGAGATCCCCGCCCGACCACAGCAAGCCCCGCTCCATCTCGACCTGGACTTTGCCGACCTCGTTGAAGCGCGTGGTGAAGATACCGGTGTCAATGTCGCCCAGGGGCATCCCCAGAATCAACAGCCCGTCGCTGCTTTCGACCCGCTCGCGCACGTCGGCGGGGCCGGCTCCCCCTTCATAAAGGCCCTGATAGAGGGGATGCTGTTCGTTCAAGAGGGATTTGGCGCTCAGGCTGGTCACAAAGGGCCAGCCTTCCCGCTCCAGTACCGCTTGTAAGGCGTCCTCCAGCCCGAAGCGATGCAGTTCGATGCCCGCCAACAACATCGGGTGCTGGCGGCTGCGCATCCAGTCCAGTAAGTCCAGGGCCCGCTGGCGTTGCAGGGGCGAAACCTGGGGCGGGCCCGCTGGCCGGGGCAGCGCCGGCAGGGGCCAGGGCAGGGGCCTGTTGAGACAGTCGCGGGGCAATTCGAGATAGCCAGGCCGGGATTCCCGATCCATGGCCGTGAGCACCTTGGTGATCTCCGCTACTGCGGTGCGTCCCGAATCGAGGCGGGCCGTGGCGGCGCAGACCTCGGCGAAAAAGCGTTGCTGGGTATCACTGGAGCGGATCATGTGGTGCAGCAGGTTGTTTGCATCGCTTTCCCGCACCCCCGGCGCGCCGCTGATCACCAACAGGGGCGAGCGCTCCGCATAGGCGCCGGCCACCGGGTTCAGCAGTTTCAGGGCCCCCACCCCATAGGTCACCACCGCCACCCCAAGGCCGGCAAGGCGGGCATGGGCATCGGCGGCAAAACCGGCCCCCTCCTCTCCTGCGGTGCAAATGACCTCAATGGGGGAATGCTCCAGCCGGTCGAACAGGCCCAGCACGTAATCCCCTGGCACGCCATAGACGCGGCGCACGTGGCGCTGCTGCAGGGCATCGATCAGGGCCTCGGCGATGTCCATGGAGGGGCCTGGCAGGTCTGGCCATTCTCCCAACCGCCGGGAGGTGCTGGGCCCTTTAACCTTGCCGGGTCGGCGCAGCCTGGGCCTTGGCCAACCCTCAAGCGTCCCAGCATGGGGTGCCGTTGGCGGCAGCGGCCCGCTTCTGGGCCCGGCTCGGACTGGTCAGTTTCGGGGGACCGGCGGCCCAGATCGCCCTGCTCTTCGATGAACTGGTGGGGAGACGGCGCTGGTTATCGGAACGTCGTTTTCTGCATGCCCTGCAGGTTTGTTTGTTGTTACCGGGTCCCGAGGCCACCCAACTGGCCATCTATCTGGGCTGGTTGATGCATGGGGTGGCTGGCGGCCTGATCGCCGGCGTTCTGTTTTTGTTGCCTTCGGTGCTGCTGCTGCTGAGCCTGTCCACCGTTTATGCCCTCTGGGGCCATTGGCCCTTGCTGGCTTCGGTGTTCTGGGCCCTGAAACCGGCGGTGTTGGCCCTGGTGTTGCAGGCCACCTGGCTGGTGGGACGGCGGACCCTCAGCCATCCCTTCCAGGGGATGTTGGCCCTGGTGGCCTTTGCGGGACTGGCGCTGTTCCATTGGCCCTATCCCTGGCTGCTGGTTCTGGCGGCGGGCACCGGGATCCTGGTGGGGTGGTTCAGGCCCAGCTGGTTGGAGGCTGGTGGCCGCACCGCCTGGGCGTCTGGGGGGATGGTTGGGGGAATGCCCCAGACGTCTCCCCCCACCGGCTACCTCCACGACGA
>Ga0194059_1001165_pt1 | contig 11425 bp, 13 predicted proteins | sample SepL6211m_MetaG_FD_163426 | JGI IMG/M metagenome (GOLD analysis project Ga0194059, IMG submission 163426) | Anoxic zone freshwater microbial communities from boreal shield lake in IISD Experimental Lakes Area, Ontario, Canada - Sep2016-L626-11m | ecosystem: Environmental > Aquatic > Freshwater >... | reverse complement strand
TCTTCCGTAACTGCAAAACCGGCACGGGCAAGTCAAACCATACAAATCATCTTATTCTTACTCTTCCGGACTTGACCGGAAGCCCGGCACGGACCGAACTGCTTGTTGTTTTCCTTTCATGAATTTTCCGATCCCGAAACGTTCTCTGCTGAAAGTCTCGTTCTTGATGCTGATTGCGATCGCTGCGTGTGCCGGGTCTTTCCTGCTCGATGATCCTGTCTCCAAATTGGTTCAGTCTTCCAATCACGGGCACTGGAGCCACAAGCCTGCAGCGGAGCTTCTGAGCCACTATGGAGACTGGCCCGAGCTGATGGTGCTTGGCGGTATTGGTTTTCTGGTGGCCTGGCGTCTGCGTAATGTCAGGTGGCAGCGACTGCTACTCGCAGCAATGATTGCCTCCACGCTGGCTGGCATGACGGTGAATCTCTCGCGTCTGACCACCGGCAGGACCCGCCCCAGGGCTGTTGCCGAACAGGGATGGTATGGACCGAAACAAGGTGAAAAATGGCTGATTGGCGAAGCCAATTTCAACAGCTTTCCCTCGGGACACACGGCAACGGCCTTCGGCTTTGCAGGAGTGTTCCTCTTTGCTGCCCCAGAGTGGGGATTGCTGGCTATCGTTGTGGCATCTGCGGTTGCCATCTCCCGCATCCTGCTTGGAGCCCACCACTCGTCGGATGTCATCACCGCAGCAACTGTGGCCCTTGTGATCGCCTGGTTGGTCTGGGAATTCCTCGGCCGTCGAGGCCGCGTGGATGGAGCGATCCGTTACCCTAGGATCTAGCTCACGCAGGAAAGGTCATCAGGGAGCTGAACTCGGTAGGCGCCAGACGATCGCGCCCGCCAAGACCGGTAAGCTCCAAGACAAAAAGCACTTTCAACACGCGGGCCCCTAGCTTTTCCACAAGGTGAATCGCCGCCCCGGCAGTGCCACCGGTCGCGAGAAGATCATCGACAATGATCACGGAATCATCGGGCGTTAGGCTGTCCTCATGAATCTCGAACTCCGCCGCACCATACTCCAGCTCATAGGATTGGGAGAGGGTTCGGAAGGGGAGTTTCCCCTTCTTTCGAATCGGCACAAATCCGATCCCCAGCTTGAAGGCTAAAGCGCCGCCGAAGATGAATCCTCTGGCATCGAGCCCGATGATTTTTGAGGGTGTGCTTCCACTACACTCTGCCGCCAGCAGATCGATGGTCCGATGAAAGAGTTGCCCGCTCTCAAGAAGCGGTGAGATGTCGCGAAAGAGGATACCCGGCTTTGGAAAATCGGGGATCGAGCGGATCGCACTTCGCAGATCATCGGCTTGCATTCTCGGTTTCCCCTAGTTCCCGAAACTGATTCCCAAGGCGCGGGCTGTCCCCACGAGCTGGCAGTCCGGAGAAACCTTTTTCAGATGATGAACAGCCTCGGCGATCGGCACGTCGAGCACCTCATAATTCTGGTAACTCACCATGGTCCCGAAACGTTCCTCTTGCGCTAACTGGACAGCTTTCACGCCGAAGCTAATACCCAGGATGCGGTCCAGTGTCGTGGGGTCTCCACCACGCTGCAGATGGCCGAGCACGCAGACGCGGGTCTCCTTGTTGCTGCGCGCCTCGACTTCCTGGGCAAGCATTTCCCCGATACCGCCGAGTCTCCACTCACCGCTTGCGGACTGCTTCCGAAACTGCTGGCCATGATAGGTACGCGCCCCTTCGGCCACCACGATCATGGTGCTCTTGAAGCCCTCTTCATCACGTTTTTGGACCACTTCGGCGACTTTCTCCAGGGAGAAGGGAATCTCCGGGATCAGGATAACATCGGCTGCCCCTGCGAGGCCTCCCCAGAGCGCGATCCATCCTGCATGACGACCCATCACCTGGACGACGATGGCACGCTTATGACTCGCCGCCGTGGTGTGCAGCCGGTCAAGCGCATCGGTGACGCAAGCCACTGCGGAATCGAAGCCGAAAGTCATCGCCGTGGCCTCGAGATCGTTGTCGATGGTCTTGGGTACGCCGATCATGGGAAAGCCCGCACGGTAGAGTTGCAGGGCCGTGCTCATCGAGCCATCTCCACCGATGGCAATGATGGCAGAGAGATCAAGCTCACGGCATGTTCTGGATGCCTTGGCGATCACCTCCTCTGGAATCATCGAGCGCTCGCCCCCGGCAATCTTGGAAGTGAAATGCCCCTTGTTGGTGGTGCCGAGGATCGTCCCGCCCACCTGCATGATTCCGGTAGTGTTCTCACGATTCAGCATCATTGTATCGCCTCCCTCGGCCAGCATCCCCTCAAAGCCGTCACGGAAACCGAGAACTTCCCAGCCCAGCTCAGTGGCTGCGGAATAGACTCCGCGCAAGACAGCATTCAGGCCGGGACAGTCGCCCCCGCTGGTAAGAACGCCGATGCGCTTGGGAGACATCGGGGTTAGAGGCAGTTGGAGGACTTGGCCGGACGGCCCTTAACAGCCCAGTCGTTATAGAGCGACCAGCCGTGCTGGATAAGGCCTAGCCCTTCCTGTTCGCGATTCATCCCACCCAGCAGCACGACGATAATGCGGCGGGGAGTCGTCAGAATGGTGTCACCCTGATGAACCACGTCGGGTGTGTGCTCGGAAGTCAGGATGATGCAGTCGCCGGCACTCGAGGTGCGGCCGGTCTTCACCCCATCAATGTGGTCGTTGCCGAGTAGCTTGTTGGTGTTAGTGATCTGAAAGGCCAGATTCGTTACACCGCGCTGGATATGTATTTCGCGTGAGGTCTGGGAGACATAGAAAGCGAGACCCGATTTGGAATAGCCATAGCGGGTGAGCCGCGCCAGATCAGCAGCGCTGGAGTAGGGACGGGCTTGGCCCTCGGGGGCGTCCAGACCGTGGGGATTTAGGAAGAGGGTGTGACGCATCCCGAGCTGGCGGGCGAGGGCATTCATGTTGGCCACGGTGTTGCCCACAGGATCAAGGCCTGTGGGGTTCGGCAGGGTACGTCCGAGATGGTCAGCCAGCGTAACGGCCGCCACATTGTCGGAGGCCAGAAGGCAGGAATAGAGAAGATCGCGGAGCGTCAGCACATCGCCGGCCTGGAGACCGAGAGGATTGATCCCGCCGGTAGAAGTAATGGCCTGCTCGGGAACAATAGCGGTTTCATCCAGGTTCCCTTTCTTGATCTGGGACCAGTCGATGGTCACCATCGCAAGCGCCAGTTTCGTCAGGCTGGCGATAGGTAGCTTCCTGTTCTCTCCGATGCCTTCGAGGATCCGCCCGGTTTGATTATCGACGATAATCGAGCTTTCGGCGTGGAGAACACCGACCATCATGGCCATCAGGAGAATGTGTCGAAGCGCTTGCATGAAATATGGAGTGTAGCAGGTCGGAGAAATTTTCAACCTCCGATGTCATACGGCTGTCTCAGGAATTCCCTAAGTGCCACGGGTGTTGCCGAAAAGTTCAATGTGAATCCTCGGTGCAAAACGGAATCCATGCTCGAGACATATTTCGGCGAGTAAGGGCCCTTTCTGTCGTAGGGTCTCGACATCCGTTCCTTCGGGCATGAGCAAGACACGATCCCTAGTAAAACCCTCCACTAAGCCCACCTCGTTGAGCAACTCCTCGATTTCCGGAAGATCCTCGACTTGAGAAACGACGAATTTCAGCTGGCAGAGGCCGGCCTCCAGCCACTGACGGATCACATCCGGCTGGAGTCGGGTCTTCTCATGACGTTCTTTCCAAGGGCCCGCGACTTCAGCATCAGGCGTCGAGTTCGCCAGCTTCGGACTCAATGATGCAAGATCGAAGGGGATCGCCATTCCGTCGGCATGGGGAGCCACGGTCGCGGCGGTTTCTATGGTGATATGTTTCCCCTCAGCACGCAGTAAGTAGGCCAGTTCCCGGATGCCTGAGGCCACCATCGGCTCTCCGCCGGTGAGCACGACATGGTGGCAGTCATAGCTGCGAATTCGGCAGAGAATCTCCTCCAAGCTCATCTCCTCACCCTCAGGGTTCCACGAAGCGTACGGGGTATCACACCAGCGGCAGCGCAGATTGCAACCCGAGGTGCGCACAAACACGGAGGGAACGCCCAGCAGCAGTCCCTCGCCTTGGATCGAGTGAAAGATCTCTGAGATTCTCATCGTGGCTTGGACGGCAGTGGGGCGGTGGAAGCATACACCGTTGGATCCGGTACTCCGGCGAGCTGGAAAGCCTCGCGGCGTTCGACGCAGGTGCCACAGATGCCGCAGTGGACATCGTTCCCTTTGTAACAAGACCAGGTGCGGGAGAAGTCGACACCGAGCTCCGCTCCACGCCGCACAACCCCCGCCTTGTCCTTCGTAATGAATGGTCTGAGCAGCTCAATTCGTGCATAGGTTCCCTCGCGGATCGCCCGTGCCATAGGTTCCATGAACGACTCCCGGCAGTCTGGGTAGATGGCATGGTCCCCGGAATGGGCCGCAATCACGACTCCCTCCGCTCCATGACTCTCGGCAAAACCAGCAGCGATCGCGAGCATGATGCCGTTGCGGAAAGGGACGACCGTACTCTTCATCGATTTCTCCTCGTAATGGCCGTCCGGAATGGCGCCGCCGCTACTTAGGAGATCGGATTCGAATTCTTTGGCGACGATTCCGAGCGGCGCGACGCTATGGGGGATGTTTAACAGGTTGCACTGCCAGGCCGCCATCGGGAGCTCCCGGGCATGATGCTTCGCCCCGTAGTCAAAACTGAGTGCAGCCACCACCACCTGTTGTTGCAGGGCATCATGCAGGGCCGTGACGGAATCAAGCCCGCCGCTCAGCAGGACGACGACCTTCACCGGCGCCCTGTCTTTGCTTTCCGTTCCTCGTAGCTTGCCTCAACGCGGATACCGATACCTCCTCGCGGAAAGAAATCCCCGATCACCTTGGCCCGACGGGGCGAGATCGCCCGGACGATGTCATCCAGAATCCTGTTGGTGATTCCTTCAGCAAAGACCGCCTGGTTGCGGTAGGCGCCGAGGTACTGCTTGAGCGATTTGCTCTCGATGCAGCGACGATCGGGAGTGTAGCGGATAATGATCTCGGCAAAATCGGGCTGGCCTGTGACGGGACAATGGGAGGTGAATTCCTGAGTGGAAAAGGTCACCTCGTAATCCCGCTTGGCAGGGCTTTCAAAGGTTTCCAGAACGGCCTCTTCGGGTGAAGAGAGCTGCTGAAGTGGGCCGCCACCCAGGAGGGTCAGGTTCCGGGTGTCTGACTGTGGTTTGGATTGTTTTTTGCCCATGACACGATGCTTTCCGAGCTGGCAGCATCCGCCAAGCCAGAAGTCTTTACCATTGGTCTTCTCCTTTGATCTCTACCTTTGGGGATGTCTTGTGAATAAGTTGTGCGTAGTGGCTTCATGCGGCCCTCGGAAATCCGTGGAACAGACCGCTTCGATCAGATTACCGGGCGGCTTTCACCCCTCTGCATCTCTCTTCATACCGTGGAACATTCTCTGATCGCGGCCTAATCAGCGGTTTTTCCATGACGATTCTGTAACATGGCATCAAATCAAGCTCTACAGGCGATCGACTCACGAAACCAAGAGGAGAAGCTCTGTGAATAACCTGAGCTATCTTATCAAGAACGCTGAAAAGACACCCTCAAGCCAGCGCTGTCAGCAGCTTGACATGGAGGCCATCGAAGGCGCCGTTGCTCAAGACCACAAGCACATCCCCCTTCTGGAGCTGGGGAAGGAGTTTCTCAATAATCCGGTCCGCTGAAGGCTCATGGAAGGCGAGCTTCCCGAGCCGCTGCAGATCAGCGACCAGGCGCTCGGTATCAAGCCGCTCCGTGGACTCCAACTCGGCCGCGCGGTTCACCTCGCCGATGACCACGCCATGCGCGGCGGCAAAAGCCTTGGGAAACTCCTCCTGAAAGATGGCGCGTCGTGTCGTGTTCGAGCGCGGCTCGAAGAGAGCCCACAAGCGCGAACCTGCATACTGGTGAGCAAGCCCCTCAAGGGTCTGACGAATGGCCGTGGGATGATGGCCGAAGTCATCGATGATGGTGATGTCGCCGACCACGCCGCGCACTTCCTGACGTCGCTTGATCCCCTGAAATGCCAGCAGGGCCTCACGGATCACCTTCGTGGGAACTCCATAGAAGTGTGCCGCAGAGACAGCCATCGCGGCATTGCGGATATTGAACTCCCCTGACATGGGGATCTCGAACTTCTCACCGAAGAGTTCGAAGCCACTGCGCCCATCCTTCTGCCAGGGATGCAGGATGCGGTTCCCGGCGTTTCCCGAAAACCCGACCTCGACGATCGGTGCCTGGCAGTTCTGCGACACATCGATGCAGTTCTGATCATCGCCGTTAATCAAGACCAAGCCTTCCGAAGGGACCACATTGAGCAGCCTGCGGAAACTTAGTTTTATTGCCTCCAGATTGTCGAAGATGTCGGCGTGGTCGAACTCGATATTGTTTACCACGACCAGCTCGGGGAGATAGTGGAGGAATTTCGAGCGCTTATCGAAAAAGGCTGTGTCGTATTCATCTCCCTCAATGACGAAATGCCGGGAGTTGGAAGGATCCCGGAGACAGGCACCCTGGCCAAGATTTGCGGGCAAACCGCCGATCAGATAGGAGGGGTTCAGGCCCGCATGCTCCATGATCCAGGCCGCAATCGATGTCGTGGTGGTCTTTCCGTGGGTTCCGGTGACAACGATATTGTGGCGACCACGGAGGAAATGGGAACGAAGCACTTCGGGCAGGGAAACGTAGTTCAACTTGCGGTTGAGGACTGCCTCGACCTCGGGATTGCCACGCGAGATGGCGTTGCCGACAACAATAAGCGTCTCCTCCTTGGGAAGGTTCTCCGGACGGAAGCCGGCACAGACTTCTATCCCGCGTGCAGCGAGGAAGTCGCTCATAGGCGGATAGGCCTGGTTGTCTGAGCCCGTCACAATCCATCCCTGCTCCTTCATGCCGACGGCTACCGCACCCATCGCGGTACCGCAGATGCCGAGGAAGTGAACTCGGCGCATTGCGGGGGTCATAGCCCGTGATCCCCCAGAGGATACAGCTTGCGATATTCGATGGCCTGCAGGCCGATGATCGCCGCAACGGCGGCGATGTCCTCGCTCAAAGTCCCGCGCGAGAGTTCTGCTGCTGGTCGGGAGAGGCCGGTCACAATCTGGCCGTACACCTTGGCTCCGGAGAGGTATTGGACCAGCTTGGCAGCTATGTTGCCGGAATTCAGATCGGGGAAAATCAGGACATTGGCTTTTCCAGCTACCAGGCTGTCGGGAAGTTTGATTTGAGCCACAGCCGGCACGATCGCCGTGTCACCTTGCAGCTCTCCATCGATCTCCATCGGATAATCCAACCCAGCAGCTCCTCCGACGCGGACGGCAAGCTCCTTAGCCAGCGCGGCGGCAGCTGACATCTTGGTTGCCGAGGCGTGGGCCGAGCTGCCATGCGTGGAAAAGCTGAGAAAAGCAATTCGCGGAGTCTTTCCAAAAACCTGCCGTGCCAGAAGGCCCGTCTGCACACCGATCGAAGCGAGCTGCTCCACGGTCGGCTCGGGCACCACGCCGCAGTCGGCAAAGAATAGTACACCCTCATCCCCATACTCGTGCCGGGGTACCTCGACGATCATCGCGCCCGATACAACCGGCGCGTGAGGTAGGGGCTTGATGAGCTGCAACAGCGGGCGGAAGAGCGAGGCCGAGTACGAACCTACCCCACCAACCAAGCCATCCACCAGCCCATGCTGCAACATCATGCAGGCGAAGTAATTTGGGGTGATCAGCAGATTGCGCAGATCCCCCTCGGCCATCCCCTTGTATCGCTCCAGCACCGCCGCCATCTTCAGGAAACGCGTCATTTCCGAAGAGGTCTCCGGATCCGCGATGGCCACCTTCTCCAGAGAGACTGCGTTTGCGGCCGCCACCTGCTCAATCTCGTCTCGCTTGCCAATGAGAATTGCCACACCCAGCCCCTGATCGTTGAACATCCTGGCGGCCCGGATCACGCGCGGATTGTTTCCGTCCGGGAAAACGATCCTTTTCGGATGACGGCGAAGCTTTGCGTAAACGGATTGGAGAAACGACATCTCCCTTAAGGTTGGAAAAGATCGGCCTGATAGACAAGGATGTTCCCAGTCGCAGGGTCCCTTGGTGCCGGCAATTATTTTCTTTCGGGTTTTAAGCTTCAGGTCTCATCCTTTAAAAATGATCACCAGACTTCTTCACACCCGCTATCGCGTTCAGGATCTCGAGAAAACGGTTTCCTTTTACCGTGACGTCCTTGGTTTACAGGAGGTCCGCCGGAGCGAGAGCGGACGCGGCTCCAAGCTGGTCTTTCTGAAGGCCCCCGGAAGCACCGAAGAAATCGAGATCTGCGAGTACAACGCTAGCGGCCCTGTGATGGTCGGGGCGGACCTCACCCATCTCGCCTTCGAGGTCACGGATCTGGAGGCCTTTGCCAGGGAAGCCGCTGCCAAAGGCTATCCGCTGAGCGACGGCCCTCATCACACTTCCTCGGGCTCGATCATCGCCTTCATCGACGCCCCCGAGGGTTACGAAGTGGAGCTGATCCAGCATGCTCCTGCGGAGAGGTGAAACGTTAAAAATGATGAGTTACAAAGCGACATCGAGCCTTTTATCCTTCAACTTGGGACGTCTTATCCCCAACCTCATTTTCAAACCTCAACATTTTCACTCTTCAACTTATTAGTCCTCCAATGATCCCAGTACCCGAACCAAAAAAAGTTATCGCAAATTCCTCAAAATTCCTCGGGGAGTTCAAAGAATTCATCAGTCGCGGAAATGTCGTCGATCTGGCTATCGGTGTCATTATGGGAGCCGCCTTCGGCAAGATCGTCACTGCCCTGGTAAGCGACATCATCATGCCCCCGATCGGACTGGTCCTGAAAGGCATTGATTTCAAAGACCTCTATCTTCCCCTCAACGGCAAGCACTACGCCACATTTGCTGATGCCCAGAAAGACGGCGCCGCCATCCTCGCCTACGGGAGTTTTATCAACACTGTCATCGAGTTTGTGATTATCAGCGCCTGTGTCTTCGCGCTTGTGAAGGCGATCAATTCGCTCAAAAGAAGCGAGGCTGCTGAGGTCAAGCCGACGAAAACCGAAGAGCTGCTCACCGAGATCCGCGACTCGCTTAAAAAGGAATAACGCCTTGGTTAAGCCTCTCCTGCCTTTCTTAACAGCGGTTTTCATTGCCGCGGCACCTGCCCATGCAGTGTCTAAACCAAAGGCTTCCAGTCCAACCTCAAAACCAACACCCGATCCCACCAAGGACCCGATCGTTCAGCGGATCCTCAGTGACCTCCAGCCCTCCCATCCGCATATGACGGCCAAAGAAATCGTCCAGACCAGCAATGCGGACATCAGGAAGATGTATGTTTCCATGTATTCTAAGCAGGGGATGAAAATGATGGAGGCCAAGGAAAAAGCAGCCGAGATCCCTTTAAAAAACTGACCGGAAGGAATCGTCAGCAGATCCCCTTTGACCTAAAAAACTCCACGGCGCGGGTTTCGGACCAGTATTCCTTCTCGAGGGAGATAAAGCCGAGGTGGCCGCCGCTTTTGGGGAGTTCGAGGTAGAAGTGGGGATTTGCTTCGGCTTCCTCCCTTGGGAAACATTCGGGACCGAGGAAGGGATCGTTGAGTGCATTCACGAGGAGAGTTGGCACGGTGATCCCATGGAGTGATGGCTTGCTGCTGGCTCTTGCCCAGTAATCCTCGGCACTCAGAAAGCCGTTCAGCGGGGCGGTGTAGGTGCCGTCGAATTCACGGAAGGTTCGGATCAGAGCGAGTCCCTCCATGGAAATCCCTTCGGGAAAAGCCACTGCCTTCTCCCGGATTTTCCGATGGAGATCCCGCATGAAGTGGTTCATGTAGATTCTGTTGATACGGCTCTCCAGAACCAGAGCACTTGAGGCGAGATCGCATGGCGCGGAAAATGCGACGGCTCCTTTGATAGAGGGGTGGATCGCTGAGCCACGATCCCCAAGGTATTTGAGCGTGAGGTTTCCGCCGATGCTGAAGCCGACCAAGGCGATGTCTCTGTAGGCCCCTGCGGCCTGGTCGATGACGCACTGAAGGTCTTCCCAAGCGCCGCTGTGGTAGGTGCGCAGAAGGCGGTTCATTTCTCCACTACAGCCACGTAGATTCCAGGCCAGTGTATCCCATCCGGCCCGATGAAAGGCGGTCGCCATTCCCTGTACGGAAGCATTGGCTGAGTTTCCCTCCAGTCCATGCGTGATGATGACCAGCGACTCGGAGCAATGATCCCGGTTCCAGTCCAAATCAAGAAAATCCCCGTCGGGCGTCTCTATGCGTTGCCTCTCGCAGGTGATCGGGGCAACCCGCCGGAAGATAACGGGCATGATCGTCTGAAGATGCCCGTTTGTGAGCCCCCATGGCGTTCTGTAGGTGGAAGATGCAAGAAGGGGCATGCGGTGCTTCAGTATGATGGTTAACAGCCTCATCCGGCATACTGTTATCAAGATTGTCGATTTCAAACTTCTGCTACATTGGGAGAAGTCATCATGTCGAAGTCGATCCTCCTTATCATAACCATCGGTTTTATGGCACTTTTGCTGGGCCCGTTTCTGCTCCCCCCAACGGCCTGGTTACCAGTGACTGCTTTTTACTGGATCTACGAACTTCTCGTGACGCTGCTTGTGCTTGTGACGACATTTCTGGCTCTTAGGAAGCGTAAATACGCGATGGAAGCACCAACTTCGCGGAAGGAAATTCTTCCCGGAGTGAGCATTTTGATCGCCGCCCATAACGAGGCCTCCTGCATCCTGAAGACCCTTGAGAGCATTACGGATCTGGAGGGGGTGGAGTGCGAGGTGATCGTTGCGAGTGACGGATCGACAGACGGCATGAATGAACTGCTGGAGCAGCGGAATGGCATCACGCTCTTGAAGCTTCCGAAGGTCGGAAAGGCCGCAGCCTTGAATGCCGCGCTCGAAGTTGCGCGCCATCAGATTGTGGTGACGCTGGATGCCGACACGCGACTGGAGCCCCCTTCCGTGGCCCGGCTGATGGAGCCATTCCGAGAGCTCGAGGTGCAGGCTGTCGGCGGCTGGGTCTTTGTCCGCAACCACAGATCTTCTTGGCTCACGCGTTGGCAGTTCTTGGAATATGTCAGGAATCTCCTCTGGCGGAACGGGCTCGCCCATCTCGGAGTCCTGCTTCAGGTCTCGGGAGCCTTCGGAGCCTTCCGCCGGGAGACGCTGTTGCGATTGGGGGGGTTCGATCTCGGAAGCCTTACCGAGGACTACGAGATCGTTTACAGGATCCATCACGATTTCCGCAGCCGTGGCGAGAACTATCGGATTCTCACAATAAGCGATGCAATCGCCTACACCGAAGTGCCCGAGGGGTTCCGCGATTTCATTGCCCAAAGAACACGGTGGTTCGCTGGCTTTTTAAGGACTCTCTGGGCT
>Ga0194059_1001163_pt1 | contig 11432 bp, 10 predicted proteins | sample SepL6211m_MetaG_FD_163426 | JGI IMG/M metagenome (GOLD analysis project Ga0194059, IMG submission 163426) | Anoxic zone freshwater microbial communities from boreal shield lake in IISD Experimental Lakes Area, Ontario, Canada - Sep2016-L626-11m | ecosystem: Environmental > Aquatic > Freshwater >... | reverse complement strand
GCCGGCTTCGCGGATCTGGTGGCATTTGCCGAAGCCGGTGGTCACCGTCTGGTGGTGATGAGCGCAGGCTTTCGCTGCGTCATTGACGAGGTGCTGGGCGATCTGGGCCTCAGGCACCTTGAGGTAGTCGCCAACGATGCCATCTTCACGACCGGGGGCTGCACACTGGTGTGGGGCGATCACCGGGGCGACACCTGCGAAATCTGTGGCCGAAGGTGCAAGCGCCATGCAATTCGTGAGCGCCACGGGGACGAGCGGCTGATCTATGTGGGCGACGGAATCTCGGATCGCTGCGCGTCGCTGCTTGCCGACCAGGTCTTCGCCCGCGACGGCCTGGCGGAGTGGCTTGTGCAGGAGGGTGTGCCCTTTGTGCCGTACGAGGACTTTCACGACGTGATCCGGGTGCTCCGGACAGACCCTGCAGTGGCGGAGGCCGCATGAGTAATTGGCGCCCGGTGGGACCGGCGGCTGACTGGACGGCGATGGAAGAGCGGGTGCTCGCCTTCTGGCATGAGCGCGACATCTTCCAGCGCAGCATTGACGACCGGAAGGGCGCTGAGCCGTACGTGTTTTACGAGGGCCCGCCCACGGCCAATGGTCGTCCGGGTTCGCATCACGTGCTCTCCCGTGTGTTCAAGGACATCTTCCCGCGCTTTCACACCATGCGCGGGCGCTATGTGGAGCGCAAGGCAGGATGGGACTGCCACGGCCTGCCCGTGGAGCTCGAGGTTGAGAAGCAGCTCGGCATCTCGGGCAAGCCAGAGATCGAGGCCTACGGCATCGCCGAGTTCAACGCGCGCTGCCGCGAGTCGGTGGGCGAGTACCTCGACGAGTGGGAGCGCCTCACCGAGCGCATCGGGTTCTGGGTTGATACGTCACAGGCATACCGCACCATGGACACCGACTATGTGGAGAGCGTGTGGTGGAGCCTGGCCACGCTATTCGACAAGGGCCTGGTGTACGAGAGCGACAAGGTGGTGCCGTACTGCCCCAGGTGTGGCACCGCGCTTTCGAGCCACGAGGTGGCGCAGGGCTACAAGGACGTGGTTGACCCGTCCATCTATGTGCGGTTTCCGCTTGTGGACGACCCCGGTACCTCGCTGCTGGTGTGGACCACCACTCCGTGGACGCTGCCGGCCAATCAGGCCGCGGCAATCAGCCCCGACACCACCTATGCGGTCGTGGAGCTGGACGGCGAGCGCCTGGTGATGGCCGAGCCGCTGGTGGCAAAGGTCATCGGCGACGACGCGGTGACCGTGCGCACCATGTCGGCCTCCGAGATGGCGGGCAGCGCCTACGAGCCGCCCTTTGGCCACATCCCGGGCAAGCACATCGTGGTGATGAGCGACTTCGTCACCACCGAGGACGGCACCGGAATCGTGCACCTGGCCCCGGCGTTCGGTGAGGACGACATGCGGGCTGCGCGCGAGCACGACCTTGACGCCCCCAACCCGGTTGACCGCCAGGGCCTGTTCACCGACGCGGTGCCCGAGGCTGTCGGCATGTTCGTGAAGGATGCCGACCGGCAGCTGATCGCCGACCTCGAGGGCCGGGGCCGGGTATTCCGCGAGAAGCCCTACGAGCACAGTTACCCCCACTGCTGGCGCTGCTCCACGCCTCTTCTCTATTACGCGAAGCCGTCGTGGTACATCCGCACCACCGACGTGCGCGACCGAATGCTGGAGCTCAACGAGCAGGTGGGCTGGCACCCCGACCATGTGAAGCACGGCCGCTTTGGCCGCTGGCTCGAGGGCAACGTCGACTGGGCCATCAGCCGCGAGCGCTACTGGGGCACCCCGCTGCCGTTCTGGCGGTGTGACGACTGTGAGACGGTCACGGCCATCGGATCATTCGAAATGTTACGAGACAGGGCTGTGGACAAGGTGCCTGTCAGCCTGGATCCCCACCGTCCGTACGTCGATGAAATCCCAATCCGCTGCGGGTGTGGGGGGGTTGCGCATCGTGTGCCGGAAGTCGCCGATGTCTGGTTCGATTCCGGCGCGATGCCGTTTGCGCAGCATCACTATCCGTTTGAGGGTGAGGACGGGCTGGCCGGTCACTTCCCGGCCGATTTCGTCTGTGAGGCGCTCGACCAGACCCGCGGGTGGTTCTACTCGCTGCTGGCCGAGGGGGCACTGCTGTTTGACGAGGCGCCCTACCTCAACGTGGTGTGTCTGGGGCTCATTCTTGATACCGAGGGCCAGAAGATGAGCAAGAGCAAGGGCAATGTGCTGGCGCCCTGGTCCGTGCTTGATCACGCCGGCGCCGACGCCTTCCGCTGGTACCTCTTTACTGCGCAGAGCCCCTGGGATTCATTCCGATTCAGCCTCGATGTGGTGGACGAGACCCGACGTCGGTTCCTGTTCACGCTGTGGAACACCTACGCGTTTCTGGCCACCTACGCATCGCTGCCCGACGGCTTCACCCCGGGCGACCCCGCACCGCCGGTGGCCGAGCGCAGCGAGATGGACCGTTGGGCGCTCTCGCGTCTGGATGCCACCACCCAGGTGGTCACCGACGGGCTTGTGGGGTACGACCCCACCAACGCCGGTCGCGCCCTCGAGTCGCTCATCGACGACCTGTCCAACTGGTACGTGCGCACCGGTCGCCGCCGTTTCTGGCGCAACGACGACGCCACCGATCGGGCTGCTGCCTTCGCCACGCTCCACGAGTGCCTGTCGACTGTCGCCCTGCTGCTGGCGCCGTTCTGCCCGTTTGTGGCCGACGAGATATGGGGCAATCTGGTTGCGGCCCACGACCCGGCCGCACCCGAGAGCGTGCACCTGGCCGACTGGCCCACTCCGGGCGGCCGCCGTGACGAGGCACTTGAGCAGGCCATGGCCGCAGCGCTTGAGGCCACCACGCTCGGCCGCTCGGCCCGGAAGGAGGCCAAACTGAAGGTGCGTCAGCCGCTGAAGGAGGCGGTTATCGCCTGTCCGCCCGCCACGGCCCGCCTGCTGGAGGGGCTGTCGCGGGTGGTGGCCGAGGAGCTGAACGTGCGCGAGGTGCGCTTTGTCACCGATGCCGAGGGGCTGGTGGAAGTGAGTCTCAAGCCCAACTACCGCACTCTCGGGCCGCGCTTTGGCAACGAGATGCCCGCCGTCGCCCAGGCGGTGGCGTCGCTTGATGCAGCCACCACGGTCAAGGCGCTCGACTCGGGCACCACGGTGGAGATCGAGGTGAACGGCGCCACGCAGGCGCTCGCCGACGACGACCTGCTGCGCGAGGTGCGCCCGTCGGAGGGCTACGCGGTGGCCGAGGGTGGATCGCTCGCCGTGGGGCTCAGCACCGAGATCACTCCCGAGCTGCAGATGGAGGGCCTCGCGCGCGACCTGGTGCGAGCCATTCAGAGCGCCCGTCGCACCGCCGACCTGAAGGTGGAGGATCGCATCCACCTGCACCTCGACGGGTCGGGTCGCGTACGTGAGGCCATTGACGCCCACCGGGCCTACATCGCGGGCGAGGTGCTGGCCACCGAACTCACCGTTGGTCATGGCCTGCCATTTGCGCCCAAGTACCGCGAGGATGGCGAGATCGACGGCGAGCCGGTGTCAATCGCACTGGCGCTTCCGTGATTACCTGCGCGGCATGAGCATCTTTCCACTCCCCGCCCGCACGCCCGCGGCAGTGCATCCGGCTGCGCCGCGGTTCTCGCAGGCCATCACCGGCATGCTGTGTCTTGAGGCAATCATCTTCCAGACGCAGGCCGTGGTGGTAATCGCCGCAGTGTTTATCGCGCTTGCGCTCATTGGCCCCCGCTGGTCACCCGTGGCCTACCTGTTCACCCTCCTGCCGGTGCGCCCGGCGGAGCTCGAGCCATCGCGCCCGGTGCGCTTCGCGCAGCTGATGGCCATCTCCATGTTGGTGGTGGCAATCGCGCTGCTGTATGCGGGGGCGTCGACGGCTGGGTGGATCATCACGGCACTGGTGGCTGTGGTCGCCCTGTTCTCGGCAATCAGTGGCATCTGCATCGGGTGCATTGCCTGGAAGCAGCTGGTGCGCCGCGGCGGATCTGCGCACGACTTGAAGAAGGCGTTCGACCTCAAGGGCGAAGGACCGTGGCTGCTGGTGGTCACCGCCCCCAACTGCCCGCGCTGCGGCCCGGCCAAGCGCGCCATCCAAGACGCCGGCGGGTCTTCACACGACATCGTGAACGTTGACCTGAGCGAGCACCCCGAGGCCGGGGCGCTGCCGATCTGGAGCGTTCCCGCGGGGGTCATCGTCGAGTCGTCGGGCGACGTGGGCCTTGTGAAGACCGGGGCAATCGGAGCGAATGAGGCCCGGGAGCTGGTCAGCGCCCTCGGGTAACTGGCGGGCCCCCGCCGCACACCGCCCTACTTCTGGATCTTCTCCCGGATCTTCACCGACAGGTCCACATCGCCATGCACGCGCCGCCAGCACTCGTACGGGTCGATGCCAGCCTTCTCGCAGATCTCCTCAAGCCGCCTCAGCATGCGCACGTCGGGAAGCAGTAGGCCTACGACCTCACCGTCGGCGATGGTGAGGTCAACGCCGGGCTCACCCTCCAGTTCGCGAAGTTCCATCTTCGCGAACGGCTGCACAGTGCGGAGGCTGAAGTACATCGGGGGTGTGGGCCTATCGGTCATGGCAACTCCAGGTGGGGCGCAAGCGCCCGGTTGATCTTCTTGGCCGACGGCGTGCCGGTGAGTCGGGCCACCTCGGTTCCGCTGCTGAACAGAATCAGCGTCGGAAGGGAGAGTACGTCGTGACGGGCCGCGGGGGCGGGGTACGCGTCCACGTCGAGGCCAAACACGGTGAGGCGGCCACCGTGCGCGCGCGCGAGTTCCTCTACCAGCGGCGCGATCTTCGCGCACGGCACACACCACGGCGCCCAGAAGTCGACCAGCGAGAGCCGCCCGGCGGCCAGTGCCTCCGCGTCGAAGTCCGCGGCGGAGAGCGCGGGCACATGCGGTGCGTCGGTCAGTTGTGGATATCCACGGGCATGCCCACGACGACGTCTTCGTAGAGCTTTTCGTTGTCGGAGATGTGCATGCGCAGGCAGCCGTGGCTGGCGGCGCTGCCGATGCTCCAGTCGGCTGGGGTGCCGTGGATGCCCACGCCCGGTGCCGAGGTGCCGATCCAGCGCGTGCCCAGCGGGTTACCGGGGCCCGGCGGAATGGGGCCGAGGCCCTTGGCCCATGGTGAGTCGGGCGGCAGCCATGTGGGGTTCTTCTGCATCTCAACAACACGGAAGCTGCCGGTGGGGGTCTCGTGACCGGCCATCCCGATGGCCACCCCAAAGGTCTCAAATGCATGCCCATCGCGGTAGAGCGTGAGCTTGCGGCTGTTCAACGAGATGTCGATGCGACCAACCATGTTGCGCAGCGTGGCTGCATCGACGTTGCCGGTCTGCTTCAGGTGATACCGCTTCTGGTAGCGGGTCACCGCTTTGGCGGTCTTCTCGTTGTACGCGCCGCTGGCCCCGCCCTTCCACAGGTGCATCTTGCCGAGGCGCTCCTGCAGTTGCTTCACGTCGCCCCCGGTTGCCCCCACCGTGAGCTGCGAGGTGCCGAACACGGACTGGGTGTCAACGAACGACGTGAACGACTTCTTTACGGTGTTCCCCCCGCGGTCGCGCACCGAGATGGTGATCGTGTTCTTGCCCTCGGGCAGACGGCCAATGGCCAGTGCGAACCGGTTGCCCGAAAGCGAGAGGCCCGTGCCGCTGATGGTGCCCGCCGCCGGGCCGGATGCGCTCGGAGCGGATGCGTCAGTGCCCTTGATCTGCACCACGCCCACCCCGTTGATGCTGGCACCGTAGGTAAGGAGCGCTGCGTTCTCGCCACCCACCTTGCCGTAGATGATCGGCTGGGGAGTGGTGGTGAGCTTGGCCAGCTTTGTGGTGGCCGCCAGCTGAAGCGTCGGAGCTTTGGTGTCCACGAAGATCGCCTTGGTCTTCGTGGTGGTGTTGCCGGCCAGGTCGGTGGCCGTCACCTTCACCGTTGACCCGCCCTCGGGCAGATTCGTGGTGGTCGACCAGGCGCCGCCGGTTCCCGCTGCCTCGGCACCGGCCAGCCCGTCACCCGGCCAGGTGATGCGGATGGTGCTCCCCTTGGTCGCGGTACCCGCCACCGCCACCGCATGCGTGTTGGCGCCGTCTCCAGACGGCTTGGCGACGATGAGCCTGGGCGGGGTGCGATCTACCGTGAAGTCCCATGACTTCGACGTGGTGCCACCCATCAGTCCGCTGCCGGTGGAGTACGACACCGCCATGGCGTGCGCACCATCGCGAAGCTTCGGGGCATTGAGCGCGATTCCATCGCTCGCGCCTCGCACGGCTGCGGTGACATCCCTGCCATCGAGGGTCACACGCAGGTCCTTCATGGGGGCCGACGTGGTGCCCACCACGATGAGGCGCTTGCCCGGGTTGATCACTCCGCCCGCCGTGGGCTGCAGTGGATCAACCGTGGGCCGGGCCCCGAATAGCGAAAGTACGAACACCGCAATCCCCGCGATGGCGAGCACGCCAGCCGCGATCATTGCGATAAACCCACCCCGTGTTCCGAGCCCCCGCATGTCCCCCGATTCAGGCCTCTAACGGCGCGCACACTATCAGCGGCCTCCGGGTATCCACCCCGTACGGGACGAGCATGGGGGCGCACAAAGTTCCGGCGGAACACCGGCCCGATCGGGCTGTCAGGAGGCCAGCTGGTGAAGCAGGTGGAGCACACCGGAGGTGCCATCCACGGTCGCGTCGGCAGCCGCGCGCACCTCGGCGCCCACCTCGGGCTGGTCGGCCACCACGCAATGGGCGCGGTCGAGGCCCCCGGTTGCCTGCAGGTCATGCAGGGCTCGCCAGGCATCCATATCGGTGCGGTCATCGCCCACGTACAGGGCCGTGCGAGCCCCGGATGCCCGGATGATCTGGCGCACGACCGCGCCCTTGTCCACGTCAACGTCGGGCAGCACCTCCATGATCATGCGGCCGTGGCGTATGCGAAGCCCCTTACTGAGCGCGGCATCGGCCACGGGCCCGGCGAGAAACGCCGCGGCCGCGTCCTGATCGGGTGCTTCGCGATGGTGCAGGCTCACCGACACGCCCTTGTCCTCCAGCCACACGCCGTGGGGGTCCAGCGCACTGGGCGGGTGGGCAGCCACAAAGGCGCGCATAGCGCGGGCATGCGGCCGGGCCTCCGGCACCACCTCGGCGGCCCCGCCCGGCGGCGCCACCTCCAGGCCGTGGTTGCCACTCCGGGTGAGCCCGGGCACGGGCACCATGCGGTCCACGTCGGCGAGCGCCCGTCCGCTCACCAGACCCACCACCAGGTAACGGTCGCAGAGGCGAGCCAGCAGGTCGCATACCTCGTCGGGCACGCGGGCATCATCGGCATGGGGCACGATGGGGGCGAGCACGCCATCGATATCGAACAGCAGCGCAGCACCGGCGGCGTTGTCGCGAAGTGCCCCAACGATGTCGGCGATCGAATGGTTGGAGGAGGTGGTCACGTTGGGCGAGGCTAACAGCACGTTCACGCGTGATCGCGTCTGGCGCCTTGTGCTCGTGGGTGCAGCCGGGGGTGCGTTCTCTGCGCTCTTTGGGGTTGGGGGTGGCGTCGTGATGGTGCCGCTGCTCATCTTTCTGTGCGGATATGGATCGCGGGCCGCCACCGCAACGTCACTGGCGGCCATCGGCATCATCGCCCTGTGGGGCGTGATCGCGTACGGCGTTATGGGAGATGTCAACTGGGTGCTGGGTGCACTCATCGGGATACCCGCGCTGCTCGGCGTGGTTGTGGGTGTGCGGGTGCGGGGCCGCGTGTCGGCCGTCGTCATCTCGCGGGCCTTCGCCATCGTGCTGGTCGCCGCTGCTGTTCTTCTGGTGGTGAACCCATGACCGCATACGTCATCGCCGCCATCCTCGGCGTGGCAGGGGGCTTCGTCGCTGCCCTCGCAGGGGTGGGCGGGGGCATCCTGTTCGTGCCGGCGCTTGCCCTGGTGCTGGGCCTCAGCCAGGTGGTGGCTGAGGCCACCTCGCTGCTTGCCATCGTGCCCGTGGCAATTCTCGGCACCTGGCAGCAGCGCAGGTCGGGAGAGGTGCGGCTTGCAGATGCAGCCATCATCGGTGCCGGATCCCTCATCACTGCCATCGCCGCGGCATACGTGGCCAGCAGCCTGCCGCAGGATGTCCTTCGCCTGCTCTTTGCAGCGTTTATGGTCATAATTGCGGCGCGCATCTGGTGGGGCGCCGAGCGCGATGCGAAGGGGGGTTAGCCCCCTTCTCGACGGGACCCGCTTCACACGGGCGTCTCCATACGCGACAATGTCGCCGACCAGCCACCCCTTTGTGCTGAGGATGATCGACTGATGACCACTTCCCCCGACTTGATCGCCACCCCTGTGCGCCGCCCTCGTGGCCGCCCCCGCGACCCGGGTGTCGAGGGCGTCGTGCTGTCAGCCGTGCGCGACCTGCTCGTGGAGCGGGGAATGGCCGGCTGCACCATTGCTGCTGTGGCGGAGCGCGCGGGCGTGGGGAAGGGCACCATCTATCTGCGTTGGCCCGATCGGGAGGCCCTGATCGTGGATGCGCTGATGGAGCGCCTTATTGATCTTGAGCCACTCGACACCGGGTCGGTGCGCGGCGACCTCGTGGGGGCATTGGGGGCATTCGTGCATGGGCTTCGCAGTGACGACGGCCCGTTGTTCGCTGCCGCCATCGGAGACCTCTCCCGCTCACCCAGGCTTCATGCCCTGTACCTCGAGCACATCGTGGGCCCATTCGACGCCGTCATCCGCGACATCCTCAGCGTCGGCATCACCCGGGGGGAGATCCGCAGAGATGCAGACATTCATCTCTCCACGCAGTTGCTGCTCGGGCCACTGGTCATCCAGGCCCTCATCTGGCAGCAGCATCTCGAGGATGACATCGCGGCCGACGTGGTTGATGCCGTGCTCCCGGGCATCTGCCCCGCCTGACCCGACCGTCGCCGCTCCTGGGGACGGCTAGGGAAGGAGCGATGCCCCTGCGTCGCGGCACAGGTCGATGACCGGCTGCGCCCAGATGGCGAGGGCGACAATGGCCACGCCGCCGGTAACGGCCACGGTGGCGACTGGACGCGGCACGCGCAGGGTGCGCTCGGGCACATCGCGCACAGGCTCAGGTGACCACATCACAATGCTCACGCGCAGGTAGTACACAACGCTCACCGCGCTGGCGAGGGCGCCCACAATGGCCAGCCACAGCATGTCGCTGTCGATCGCCGCAGAGAACAGCATGAACTTGCCAATGAACCCGGCCAGGGGCGGGAACCCGGCCAGCGACAGCATGGCCAGGGTCATTACCACTCCGGCCCATGGGCGCCGCCGTCCATATCCGGTGAAGGCCTCCAGCTGGTCGCCATCCACCACCTCGCGCTCGCGCAGAATGACGATGGCGAATGCGGCAAGGGTCATGGCCAGGTAGGCGATGAGGTAGTAGATGAGTGCCTCGGCGCCGAATGCGGTGCCCACGGCCACGCCCATCAGCAGGTAGCCCGCCTGGGCCACGCTCGACCAGGCGAGCATGCGCTTTACGCTGTTCTGGCGCAGCGCACCGATGTTGCCCACCACCATCGATGCGGCGGCGATGGCCCCGATAAGCACCCGCCAGTCGGCGATGGCCCCCTGGGCGGCACCGGTGAACACCAGGAGAAACGCCCCCATGGCCGCGGCCTTGGTGCCAGTGGACATAAACGTGGTCACCGGTGTGGGGGCGCCCTCGTACACATCGGGCGTCCACATGTGGAATGGCACGGCCGACGCCTTGAACCCGAGGGCAACAGCCACCAGCGCCATTGCGGCAACCAGCAGCGGCTGCGACGTAAGGGGCCCCGCGTGCTGAAGGCGCTCGCCAATCACGTCGAGCGACGTGCTGCCCGTCATGCCGTACAGAAGCGCGAAGCCGTAGATGAGGATGGCCGTGCCGATGGCGCCGGTGATGAGGTACTTGAGGCCGCTCTCCAGCGACCGCTCGCGGGCAACCTCAATGGCGCACAGGATGTACAGCGACACCGACAACAGCTCGATGCCGATGAACATCACGATGAGGTCGCCGGCGGTGACCGTGAGCATCATCCCGGTCGCGGCGGTAAGGATGAGCCCGATGTACTCACCGCGCCTGCCCGCGCCTGCGGGCTCGCCCCACGAAAGCGCGATGGTGGCAAGGGTGGCTACGAGGATGATCCCCGACATGAGAAGGCCCATGTGCGTGAGGCGGATCTCTCCCTCAAATCCACTCTGCGGCCGGTCCCACATGGCGATGAGCATGAGCAGAGTGATGCCCACAGCGAGCAGGCCGATCCACTCGGGCAGACGGCGCAGGTCGCCCGGCAATGTGAACGCGCCGCTCACAATGGCCAACAGGGCAGCGGCCGACATGACGTACAGCGGTAGGCCGACGACGACGTTCACGGGAGATCCCGCGTGGCAGCGGCGGACGGGGCGATCTGAATGAGGGGCCTCCCGGCAACCACCTGCGCAGGCGCGATGGCGCGATCGGTGGCCTTGGCGCTGGCGTCCACGAACACGCGCGGCCACAGGGCGATGAGGAACATGATGAGAATGAGCGGCACCAGCACGATGGCGTCTCTGCGACGCAGCTCGGTTGCCCGGCCCTCGTCCGCGACGCCCTTCACCGGGCCGTTCATCGTGGACTGGTACATGCGCAGCATGTAGACCGCGGCGTAGATGACGCCGGCCATGGCGATGACGGCCATCCAGGCGAACTGGCGGAATACCCCGCCCAGGATGAAGAACTCACCGACGAATGCATTGGACCCGGGCAGGGCCAGCGCGGCCATGGTGACGATGAGGAATGCCACGGCCAGGCGCGGCGCGCCCTTGGCCAGCCCGCCCAGGCGGCCCATCTCCTCGGTGCCCGTACCGCGGCCCAGCACCATGACGATGGTAAAGGCGGCGGCCACCACCACCCCGTGGTTGATCATCTGCAGCACCGCGCCCTGCGCCGCCATGCGGTCAAACACCATGATCCCCAGCACGATGAATCCCAGGTGGGCAAGGCTTGAGTAACCAACGAGCAGGCGCATGGTGCGCGCACGCCACGCGAGCAGCGATCCATAGACGATGCCGATGAGCGCCAGAATGGCGATGGGGATGAGCAGCGTGTTGGCGCCGTCGGGGAACAGCGGCACGCCGATGCGCAGCAGTCCGTACACGCCGGCCTTGCTCATGAGCGCAGCCATCAGCGCGGTCACCACGATGGGCGCCTCGCTGTAGGCCAGGGGCAGCCAGCCGTGAAAGGGCCACAGCGGAAGCTTGATGGCAAAGGCCAGCACGAACCCGGCGAACAGCAGCGTGGATGCGGTGCCCGAGAACGGCACACCCTGGATGTCGCGGATGAGGAAGGTGAGATGGCCCAGGTGGTCGCGGGCGATCAGCGCGGTGGAGATGATGGCCACGAGCATGATGAGGCTGCC
>Ga0194059_1001162_pt1 | contig 11433 bp, 10 predicted proteins | sample SepL6211m_MetaG_FD_163426 | JGI IMG/M metagenome (GOLD analysis project Ga0194059, IMG submission 163426) | Anoxic zone freshwater microbial communities from boreal shield lake in IISD Experimental Lakes Area, Ontario, Canada - Sep2016-L626-11m | ecosystem: Environmental > Aquatic > Freshwater >... | reverse complement strand
GCCATCAAGTCGTGTGCAGTTATTGGGTTCCCCGATGAAGACAAGGGCAATGTGATTCACGCAATTGTGGAAGCAGACCCTTCAGAAATTAGCGAAGCAGACTTGAAGACATTCCTCGGCGAGCGGTTGGTCATTTACAAAGTGCCACGCACGTTCGAATACGTGGATTTCGCACTTCGAGACGATGCTGGCAAGGTTCGAAGGTCAGCTCTTCGGGCTGAACGTTTACCTAAATAGTCAGGACGTTGGCTGTCAGTCGAAGAGCGTTAGCCCCTAAGACTTTTTCAAGTACATCAGTAGACAAGTTCATGAGCGTCAGCCATGCAATGCAATCAGAAACACTGATCGCGGTGTTCGGGCAATCTGAACCAAACAAAATGCGGTCAGGGTGGCGCATGATGTGTGCTGCAGTAATCGTGGGATGTTCGGTGACAACCGGAGTCACATCTGCATGAAGCGATGGGTGAGAGTCCATCAGCTCAATAGCTTCAGGAGCGGCATGATGTCCGCAGTGGGCCAGTATCAATGGCATGCCGGGAAATTGATCAGCAACTTCTCCGATTGCAGGAAGTTCTTCAGCATCAGTGCGACCATTCACATTGTGGCCAAGGTGTACAACCGCTGGAAGGCGGCGTTCAGATGCAAATGCGAACACAGGCTTTAGGCGCGCGTCGTCAACGGAAAAGTTTCCAACTGAACAATGCAGTTTCAATACGCGAAGTCCGAGCACATCCACAGCATGACGAACAATGTCAACGGGGCTTTCGTCTTCGGGGTGAACAGTTAATCCGCCAACCACACGCACCGGCGAGTGTGCAAACTGTGCAACAGTTTCTGCTGATGCAGCATTGAGTCCGTCAGCAACGCCTGCTTTGTGGGCATAGGGCAAAGTCCAAATGGCATCAACGCCTTCGCGTGCCAATGTGTCAATGACGACCGGATGATCATTGGGGTAGGCCAGTTGAAAGGATGCACTCACGCCGGCATCAAAAAACGCTCTGACTTTCTGCCCGAGGCGCCCAGGCAGCAGGTGTACGTGTGAATCCACCACTGTCATGCCGTTTATTGCCATGCGGTCACAGTAGTCACTTCACACCGTGCGACAATGTGTCATGGCACATTTCGCTTTTGACAATGAACTGATACTGACTGGCCCATTTCGTGCCCCACGCCAGATGTTGGCGGATCAGGAATATGACGGCCACACGAGCGTGCATGACGACGCCACTGCCAACAAGTTGGGATTACCTGGTGCGCCCATTGAAGGGCCGACTCACTTCAGTCAGTTCGACCCATTGGGAGTTGCGATGTGGGGGAGTGCGTGGTTTGAACACGGTTGCATTAGTTCTCATTTTGAGAACATGGTGATTGAGGGTGAGGAAGTGCAAGCAACTGCGACGCGCACATCTGCAACGTCAGCACGTATTGGTGCAATGAAGTCTGATGGCAATTCAGTGTTGTCTGGCACTATGACGCTCGGGCCGAATCATCCTGAAACAGAGCTTGACCGCAGGCTCGGTGCAGTAAAAGAACCAGGAGAATTATTCATCGTCGATCAATTGCGCGTGGGGGACACGAGCAAGCCTGAACGAGTGTCAATGTCGTTTACAGAAAGAAATGGTCACCTGTATCCGTTTTCTCTGAATGACAAGTTGCAGATGATCACAGAACCGTCGCCTTGGTATTCAGCAGCAACTGCTGCTCAGTCTCCTTGGGGACGTGCGGTAATCCCTACAGAAATGGTCAGTGTTCTTGCGCACAAAGTCGGCGGAGTTGGCAAAGTGCGTGGCCCTGCTGTCGGTCTATTTATTGACTTGGAAATTCGTGTCATTAACGGCCCTTTATTTGTTGACGCCGTGTATGAATTGGTGCACGAGATTGTCGGTATCGGCCAAAGTCGTCGAGTGGAAAGTTATTGGACCCGTACTTCCATCACTGATCCGGTGTCAGGGGTACTGGTTGCAACTGTGCTTCTACATCAAGGCGTATTCAAAGCGTCGTACGACAAATACCCACCTGACAAATTGGTGTAATGAAAAAAGTTAAGGCACGACGCCTCTTGACAGCCGTCGGGATTCTTTTAGCCGCCACCTGGGTGATCTCTCTCGGCATTCACAGCAAGTCGGGGGTATCTCATGTCGATCAGTCGGTGTGGCGGTTCTTTGTTGACCATGGTTCATCCCGAGTGCACTCGCTCGCTCGATTCATTACGTCGTTTGGAGTCTTGGGGTTCCTGGGTCCAGTGTGCGTCGTCCTTGGTTCACTTCTGTGGGTGAAGACTCACTCTGCTGCAGTATCAATTGCTCCTTGGATTTCTGTGATGGTCTGTGGAGAGATTGTTTCAATATTGAAGAGAGCAACAAATGTTCCTCGGCCACCACTTCAGTATCAAGTCATGCAGATTCGTAATCCGAGTTTTCCGTCGGGCCACACCGCAGATACAACCGCATTTGTTATCTCGGTACTGCTCATTTTCTGGTACGCACTCGAAGTACCACGTCCAGTTAAAAATTGGGTGACAGTCGTGGGAACATCAACGTTTCTTGCAATGGGCCTCACACGACTTTTGCTCAACGTTCATTGGCTGTCAGACGTACTTGCAGGCTGGTGCGTGGGCGCAGCAATCGGGCTTACCATTACAGGATTATTGCTGGCTCTTCGGCCGCATAAATTATCTACGCAGTAGTGCGAGAAGGGTATGGCAACCAGGTTGCCGCTTCGAAGTCGTACAGCTTGCAGGTCTTCGTTGCTTGCAGGTATGCCTTCAGTGAATACTTCGAATAACGCACGGTGTCCGGGAATGCTTCAGCAATTGCTGCAGCTGCTTGTGGCAACTTGTGGAATGGAATGCGCGCATCAACGTGGTGAGGCACATGCACAAAAATGTTGTGGAACCACAGATAGTTAATGATTCGTGGTGTGTGAAGAACAGTGGTTGATTCCATTTGTCCATTGAATTGGGTCCACTCTTTACGAGTCCACCAACGAATGTCGGGAGCCACGTGGTGAACATACACAGTCCAGCCAATGATTTGCGTGAACAGCAAGAACGGAACAACGAGCACCTTGATTGGCATCCAGATTGCAGTTGCAATGCCGCCGGTGAGTGCGCCGATGACAACTGTTCCTGCGATAGCGACAAGCAAGGCAGAACCGAGTGTGATTTTGTCGCGCACGATTTCGTCGTGACGCTTACCAGGTGCATTGAAACGCCACATTTTCAGCCACCACACTTCACGAAAGAAGTACGCACCAGAACCGAGACACGACCATTCAAGACGATGGCGAAGTTTTTTCATTCCACTGAGTGCTTCGTAATCAGCAACGGTGAGAGGGTGCCACACAAAGTCAAAACCTTGGCGAGTTGTGTAACCGTGGTGAATACGGTTGTGTCCGAGATCCCATGCAGATTCAACATGGACGCTTGGCCCCATGCACAACTGAGCGATAATGCGATTCGCCTTTCGTGAATCAAGAAGCGCATTGTGCGATGCATCGTGACCAAGAACAAAAAGGCCAGAGACTGCAAGACCAGCAAGGAGCCACCAGATGCCAACTGCCCACCATGTATTGGTTAGAACTAATGCAACTGTTGGGACTACGTACAAGACAGTTGCTTGCACAAGAGCACGCGTTGCGCGCAATGGTGACCGTTCGTAACAAACGGCAGGAATGATGGCGCGCACGTCATTCAGAGAATTTTCCCGAGGGGCTGGCATGGTTGGTGATTCGATACTCACCCCCATAGGTTATGTCCCTACCTACCGTTAGGTAGGGACGCTGGCTCAGATTTTGGTCACATTGAGCGAAAACGGACTATTTCAAGCGATTCCGAAGCTGTACGAATACTTCTGCACCGACGATTTCGGATAACTCATCATCCAAACTGTCGAGAACGGATGAGTCGCCCACATACGCATCGGTTCCTTCAGTGCAACACCACGCCATCTTTGTGCCGTGGTCACCCCAGTCGGCACGTGACCATCTGCGAACCGTTGCAACCTCCACATTGTCTTCGCGCATTTCCCAGTCGACCTTGATCGGCAACTGCCAACACACTGATGGTTTCCAATCCATTGGAGCTTCGTCGAAGTAATCAGCTGCCAAATGCAGTGCGCATCCTTCACCACCGGCAAATCCATTGCGGTTATGAAAAATGCAGGCGCCATCAACGACGCGTGTTGCTGAATATTTCTCGTCTGCGAACACAGTGCCTTCGTTTGCTTCTGCGTGAAACTGGAACAGGTGAGCAGGGATCATTGCAGCTGCGGCAGATAGGTTGCGCGCCTCGTCAACACCGTCAAGTTCAGCTCCAAGTGAACAACAACCGTGGCCAAGAGTTTCGTCAGCCGTGGCGTTGATGCCTTTGCATCCCTTGCCCCAGATACATGTCCAGTTGGAAGCAAGGAAATCACGGTCAAATCGCCAGACGGTCTCGCCGGCATCAATTTCTTCGTAATTGCTCACGAGCCCACGATAGGACCAGGTTCTAACTATGTGACAATGGTCTCGTTATACAAGGATGAGTACATGATCAACCATTACCGTGCTGCCCGTGCCGAACTCGATGCGCCAGGTTCACCCTTTGCCACCACGATGACCGAGGTTCGTGGTGTGAACATGAAGACATTCGTATCTGCTCCGCCAACAATGCGAGTTATTTGGGAAAACTCCATTGGTCATGCCGACAAGGACTACATCGTCTACGAAGACGAGCGGTACACGTACGCAGATATCCATTCGCAGGTGCGCAAGCTTGCACAGTACTTAGTAGAGCACGGCGTGACGCCAGGAACTCGCGTTGCACTTGCGATGCGTAACTATCCGGAATGGGTTGTTGGTTATTGGGCGATTCTGTCCGTTGGTGCAGCAGTTGTCGGAATGAACGCATGGTGGACAACACCCGAAATGGAATACGCATTGAATGACAGTGCACCAGTTGTCTTGATTGCAGACGACGAGCGTCTCGAGCGGTTCGAACAAATTGAGAATGCTCCAGCAGTGCACATTCTTGGTGTGCGTACTGATCGCGCATTGCCAGCTGGCAGTGGTCGTTGGGCAGATGTTCTTGCAATGGCTGACCCAGGAGTATTGCCAACAGTTGAAATCGATACTGATGATGATGTCACCATCTTTTACACGTCAGGAACAACGGGTTTTCCCAAGGGCGCGCAGTTAACACATCGTGGATCTGTATCGAACATCTTCAACATGCTCACAATGACCATGGCAGCTAACTCTGCTGAGGCAAAAGGTATTGCAGCTGGCGATATTCCGGCACCAACAACAACTCCTTCACCGTTTCCAACAACGTTCATGGCACCAACACCGCTGTTTCATGTGACTGCATGCAACTGTGTGCTGCACCCCGTCACTGTGATGGGCGCAAAATTGGTTCTCACATATAAGTGGGACCCAGCACGTGCGTTGGAACTCATTGAACGCGAGCGGGTGACTTCTTTGTCGGGTGTTCCGACAATGAGTCGAGAATTGCTGTTGCATCCTGATTGGGAAAAGCGCGACACGTCGTCGTTGCAAGGAATGGGAGGTGGCGGTGCTCCGTTGCAGCCAGACCTTGTACAGAAAATTGCCGGAGCACTAAAAGGCGGAGCCCCATCAACTGGTTACGGCATGACCGAGACGCACGGAATCATTACGGCTAACTCTGCTCGTTGGCTTATTGCAAAGCCAGCATCGTGCGGGCCAATTGTTCCAACTCTTGAAGCAAAGTTTGTTGATGAAGATGGAAACGATCTTCCGTCAGGCCCAGACACTGTTGGCGTGTTGTGCGTCAAAGGCGCAGTCATCATTAAGGGGTATCTCAATAGGCCAGAAGCCAATGCCGAGACAATTCAAGATGGTTGGCTGAACACCGGCGACATAGCTCGCATTGATGAAGACGGTTTTGTGTTCATTGTTGACCGTGCGAAAGACATGGTGTTGCGTGGTGGCGAAAATGTGTATTGCAGTGAAGTAGAAACTGCTATCTACAACCATGATTCAATTGCTGAAGCGGCAGTATTCGGGGTTCCCGATGAGCGTTTGGGTGAAGAAGTTGCAGTGGTATTGGTGTTGCGCCCCGGAAAAACACTCGGTGAAGATGAACTGCGCACATTCCTTGGTGCAACTCTTGCAAAGCATAAAATCCCCGCAAAGATTTGGTTCCGCGATGAGCCGATTCCCCGTAACGCAAGTGGCAAGTTCTTGAAGCGCGAACTGCGCAAAGAACTTATTGGGGAATAAGAACTCCGGCCACCTCGGCCAAGATTTCAATCGAGCGAATGCGTGATGGTGTGCTGTCTGCGTGATGCGCTGTCATGATTTCGTCAGCATTTGTTAGTGACTGAAATTCATCGAGACGAGCCTTGATGGTTGATGCTGTTCCGATTGCTGAATACATAAACACTTCATCAAGGTACGAAGCTTGTGGCGACAACAGAGCCGCATCAACCTGTTCGTCTGTCAATGGCTGGCCAGGACGTCCAAAGATGCGACGGGCAAATGAGCGCTTGCGTCGTTCAAATTGGGCTGCAGCAGACTCTTCAGTGTCGGCAGCAATCACGCTCATGCTTGCAATGACATATGGTTTGTCGAGTTGCGCCGACGGAGTGAACCGCTCGCGATAAATGCGAAGCGCATCCAAAAGCGATGCTGGGGCAAAGTGTGATGCAAATGCATAGGGGAGCCCAAGGACGGCTGCTAGTTGAGCGCCGTAGAGCGATGATCCCAATATGTACAGCGGAATGTTCGTTCCGCGTCCGGGAGTTGCAATGACGTCTGCGACCCGCGAGGTATCACTGAGGAATCCCTGCAACTCCTGGACGTCTTGAGCAAAGTGTTCTGCTGCTCGTGGGTCACGACGCATTGCCTTGACGGTTGTTTGGTCTGTTCCAGGGGCTCGACCAAGGCCCAGGTCAATGCGGCCAGGGTGCAATGTGGCCAGCGTTCCGAATTGTTCAGCAATAACTAGAGGTGAGTGGTTTGGCAACATGACACCACCTGAACCCAAACGAATTGTCTTTGTATTTGCTGCGACGTGTGCGATGAGGACTGCAGGAGCAGATGAGGCAATAGTTTCTGAGTTGTGGTGTTCTGCGTACCATACGCGCTGATATCCAAGTCGTTCTGCAGCTTGTGCTACCTGCACACAGCCTTCAAGGCTTTCACGCAGTGATTCCCCCGCACCAATAGATGCAAGATCAAGAATGGACAGAGGAACTGTGGACATCGAAAACTATTTCGGCTCACTAATGCGCTCGAGAACAACTCGAACGCCGCCCATGTCGGGACGTGTCCAAATCATGTGGCCATCTTCGTCAAGCTTGCGAACAACCTCTATGCCAGGAATGCCGACGGGGCGTAAAACAAATGCTCCGTCTTCAAAAGTGGCGACTACATGAATTGGTGTTGTGTAGTCAAAAACCGAAACGTCATGAACGGCATTTTCTTCTGTGCCGTCTGCACGAGCGTCGGCGATAGTGCCGCCACCACAATCAACGATTCGGTTTCCGCATTGTTCAATGCGCTCGGTATATGACATTAAGCGATCATCAGCCGGAACAGGCTCTCCACCGCGGGTGGCGCTGATGGTTTTCCAAATGCCACGTAGGTCTGGTGCGCCAGGAGCCAAAGGCTCGGTGCAGCCACCAAGGATGAGAGGAGGAAACGATGCGCCGTACCCACCTGCTGGTGTGTGGGCTACAGGAATGTCATTGGCGTTCGTCATGGACCCTCACCCTACAATCACGCGACACTGACACGGCCTATTCGGCCAACTGCAGTGCTCGTATAAAAGTCCCGTTCAAAACCAGGGGTGTACCACATGCCCATCGGCATGAAACATCCGGTATCTGCACGACCTCGTTCGTTGCCGGTTTCGATGTCGAGAACAACAGCATCCCATTCGCCCATTTTGTGAACGTGGTCGACAATGAGTTCGCCAGTGTCTGCATAGAGAGTGAGTTGATTTGCGTTCCGCCAATCTTTTTTCCATAGAGAAATGTAATTTCCGGGTCCTTCGTATCGCCATGCTCCAATGCCGCCGTTCTGAGAATCAAATGCAACGAGGATGTGTCGATCTTGGTCGTAGAGAGGGGGAGACACGATGTGTCCAGATGGAGTTCCGAATGGAATGAATGATTCACAATCTGATGAGTCAATTGTTGATACGCGCCACACACGCACTGGTGCCGAATGAACTGGAGGTGCAAACGGCGTGGCTTGTCCGGTGCCGGTGGGAGAAGCAGCCAACATATTGATTGTGGATTGGCTCTCGCCGTTATCCATAAACCACGCGCAATTATCACCGATTGAACTGTCCCATGCGTAACCCGAATCTTCTCCGGGCACTTTGTATGAGGCAGACCAGGAGTCATCAAGTGTCAAGCGACCGCTGTTGTACTTCAAGCGGTGAATAACGTCGTTACTTGTGACATAGAGATAGTCAACGCCATCTTGGCGATCAGAAGAGAAACGGCCGACACTGTTCCATGGACATTCAAAAACGTCAACAATGTTCAGTTCCGGATCAAGAACAGTAAAGACAGAACGTTTAGTCACATCGTCTGAAATATCTTTCGTCACAATATTGCCATCACTCAAGACAACATGTCCGTTGTGTGCATTGTTTGCAGCAAGATGATGTTCTGCGATCACTTCTAAATCTGGAGAGAGTCGATGAACATAGGTTCCGTTCACTACGTAGAGGTCGCCGTTCTCATGAACACAGATCGCACCGCACCATTTGTGTCCACCAGATGGCAAATCAGGCGACTGGCGAATTGGCTCTAACGAGATCGGGTCAAGTTGCTCGACCCACCCCGATGTATCTTCGGACACGCCGAATGATGATCCACCTTGTAGGTACAACTCGCCCATTGCGCGTTGTACAAACATGACGGGCCAGCGACCTGGTTCCAATATTCGGGCATGAGCCACGAGGTGTTCGTCGGGCTGAATGTTTAGTCCAGGAGAGCTCACGATTTTCTGGCGACGCGGACCAGCGCATTCTGCAGGCCATACCGATGGGTAGTACCCCGAGAGTCGGGAGAGATAATCGCTTGCTGTCATGATGCCCCCATCGCGGTTTCTGTAAAACGCACCGTACAAGTCCTGAATCTACATAGACGAGGCAGATGGGCCGAGAGTGCGTAGCGTATGAGGTCTTATGTCAGTTCTTCCCAACGCCGCATTTTCAATCGCACTTGACTGTCAACTCGACAACGTCCCGGGCACCCTTGGTCGGCTGTGCGCCGCTATTGGTGAGGCCGGTGGCAACATTGGTGCTCTAGATGGTTTCGATATCCGAGGCCCGGTTCTTCGCCGCAACGTGGTCGTTCATTGCCGCGATGAAGCACACCAAAAGACAGTGGTCGGCGCAGTGCAGAAACTCGATGGTGTCACCGTTCTTGATTGGTGGGACCGTACGTTCCGCATGCATGAAGCAGGCAAGGTTGAAGTCATCTCCACAGTTCCGGTCAATGACCGTGACGATCTGTCAATGGCGTACACACCGGGCGTTGCTCGCATTTGTACCGCAATTGAAAACGATCCGTCGCTTTCGCATAAATTCACTATTCGTAAAAACACCGTGGCGATTGTAAGCAACGGAACAGCGGTTCTTGGTCTTGGTGATATTGGTCCTGAAGGCGCAATGCCTGTGATGGAAGGCAAAGCACTCTTGTTCAAAGAGTTCGGTGGCGTCAATGGTTTCCCAATTTGTATCAATGCACGTACTGCTGATGAAGTAGTTGATTTCGTACAACGTATTGCCCCCACATTCGGTGGCATCAACCTTGAAGACATCAAGGCTCCTGAATGTTTCGAAATTGAAGAGCGTCTGCGCGCAAGTCTTGACATTCCTGTCTTCCATGATGACCAACACGGAACAGCCGTTGTCACCTTGGCGGCTTTGTGGAACTCATTGAAGATCACAGGCAAGAAGATGGAAGATCTCACAGTGGTTATCGCTGGTGTCGGAGCAGCTGGTGTTGCAATTGGCAAGATCTTGTTGAACGCCGGTGTTGGCGACGTCATCGGTTGCGACCGTGTCGGTGCTATCTACTCAGGCCGCAGCGAAATGAACTCGGCTAAAGAATGGTTCGCTGAACATACCAACACTTCTCGTCGTATGGGAACAATTAGTGATGTCATGAAGGGCGCCGATGTGTTTGTTGGCGTTAGTGGACCAGACCTCATTACGCAAGCTGATGTTCGCACCATGGCTAAGGACCCCATTGTGTTTGCAATGGCGAACCCGAACCCTGAAATTCGCCCAGAACAAGTTGATGGGCTTGCAAAAGTCATGGCAACTGGTCGCAGCGACTATCCGAACCAGATCAACAACGTTCTTGCATTCCCCGGAATCTTCCGCGGAGCACTTGATGCAAATGCAACAGACATCACTGAAGGTATGAAGCTTGCTGCGGCAATAGCAATCGCTGAATCTGTAACCGATGCACAGTTGTCGCCAGACTTCGTTGTTCCATCGGTATTCGACCGCACAATCGTTGAGCGCGTTGCGCCGGCAGTTGCTGCAGCTGCTGTACGTGATGGCGTAATTCGCAGGAGCTAAAGAACGTCTGTGCTTATGCGCAGACTTATAAATGGTGGAGCTGGGGGGAATCGAACCCCCGTCCATCAGGCGCTATTCGCCAGTGATACGACCATCCCCGTTGTAATGCTGACGCAACATCATCGACGGGTCGATTGCTTTCTTACGAAAACCGCGTGTCGTCTTTCCGGCAGGTCATTGGTCTTTCCCAACGTCAGCGTTCTTTCTCGCCGTCATCCTTCGCTTCTGTTGCCGGGCTGCGATGAATTGGCCCCGTGCGCCATTGCTGGTCACGATGTCTCTCTACAACCTAAGAATTAGGCTGCGAGAGCGAACTGCTCGTTGGCAATTCTGTTTTTTGCCCCGTTTAACGAATCTGAGCAATTCGGGTCGCACGTACGAACAACGAAACTGGTGTCGAAACCTGTCAGCCCCATTGTTTTTGGTGAGGACCTCAGTGTAGGCCACCGGTCTGCCACAAATACACGGGGTTAGATCATGCCTTTGCGTTGGCGGCCAAGAGAGCGTTGCATTTCGCGTTGAACATCGCGTTCAGCAATCACTTGACGTTTGTCGCCTTTGCGACGACCACGAGCAAGAGCAAGTTCTACTTTGACTTTTCCGTCAACAAGCTTGATGGCAAGGGGGACAAGTGACAGGCGTTCGCGTGCAACGCGATCATGCAGACGTTCAATTTCGGATCGATGCAACAACAGTTTGCGTGCACGGTCTGGGTCGTGTGCGCCAGCTCCTACTGCGAACCGGTACGGGGAGATATGAACTCCGTCGAGCCACATCTCACCATCAATCACTCGGGCATACGCGTCCACCAATTGCACCATGCCACCGCGCAGGCTTTTCACTTCGCTTCCGAGCAGCAC
>Ga0194059_1001161_pt1 | contig 11434 bp, 9 predicted proteins | sample SepL6211m_MetaG_FD_163426 | JGI IMG/M metagenome (GOLD analysis project Ga0194059, IMG submission 163426) | Anoxic zone freshwater microbial communities from boreal shield lake in IISD Experimental Lakes Area, Ontario, Canada - Sep2016-L626-11m | ecosystem: Environmental > Aquatic > Freshwater >... | reverse complement strand
CGAGGAGCGGTGGGAACGTGGGATGCTCCACCACCACGCGGTCGCCGAGGCGCACCACCACGCGGGCGATGCGGTCGAGCGCGTCCATGGCGCCATCGACCACGGTGAGGTCGTCGGGAACGAACGGCCACGACTCGCGCAGCCGTTCGTCGAGGCGGGGAAGCACCGGCTGATCGAGATAACTCGAGGTGAGCGACTGGCGGCTCACCTGCGCGACAACCGGCCCGAGTTCGGGCAACAGCGCCGGATCGGGGGTGCCGGTGGACAAGTCGATGGCGAAATGCCCCGGCCCCTCGGTGACCCGCCGATAGCGACGCGGTGAACCCGGCCCTGTGGGCTGGCGCACGAAGGTACCCTGCCGACCGCGGGCATCGATGGCCCCCACCAGTGCAAGCGTCTGCCACGCCTCGCTCACGGTGGTGGGCGACACCCCCAGCGCACGCGACAGTTCGCGCACGGTGGGCAGCCGGTGGCCGGGCGCGAGATCACCCGCGGAGATGAGTCGGCCGATGGTGGCGGCGATGCCTTTCGCACTGCGGTCGTCGATGATCGCTTCGAGGTCCATCACCTACCCCATTCGTTCCGGCCCGTGAACGGCGTGTAACACTTTGTACGGGCACAATACAAACATTGTCAGCAGGTGCGTGTCACATTACGATCCGCCGCTATGACCGATGCTTCGAATCCCCGCATCATCCGTGCCGCCCTGGTGCAGACCGATTGGACCGGGTCGAAAGACACGATGATCGACAAGCACGAGCAGTACGCCCGCGAGGCGGCCGCCCAGGGTGCGCAGGTGATCTGCTTCCAAGAACTGTTCTACGGCCCCTACTTCTGCCAGGTGCAGGAAGCCGAGTACTACAGCTACACCGAGTACATCCCCGATGGTCCCACCACCCAGCGGTTCATGGCCCTCGCCAAAGAACTCGGCATGGTGATGGTGCTGCCGATGTACGAAATCGTGCAGCCCGGCCTCTACTACAACACGGCTGCGGTCATCGACGCCGATGGCACCTACCTCGGCAAGTATCGCAAGCAGCACATCCCGCAGGTGAAGGGGTTCTGGGAGAAGTTCTACTTCCGGCCCGGCACCGGCGGCTACCCCGTGTTCGACACCGCGGTGGGCAAGGTAGGTGTGTACATCTGCTACGACCGTCACTTCCCCGAAGGCTGGCGTGCGCTCGGCCTCAATGGTGCCGAGATCGTGTTCAACCCGTCGGCCACCCACCGCGGCCTCAGCGAGTACCTGTGGCGCCTCGAGCAGCCTGCGTCCGCCGTGGCCAACATCTACTACGTCGGGGCCATCAACCGCGTGGGTATCGAACCGCTGGGCGAGAACGACTTCTACGGGCAGAGCTACTTCGTCGACCCCGAAGGAAAGTTCGTGGGCGAAGTGGGCGACCCCTACAAGAGCGAACTCATCGTGCGCGATCTCGACATGGACAAGATGCGCGCCATCCGCGATCGGTGGGCGTTCTATCGTGACCGTCGACCCGACGCGTACGACGAACTCGTCGAGAACTGACCGCACTCAACCACTGGGGGAACCATGGCAAAGATCCTGATCAAGAACGGCAAGGTCATTTCACCCACCGGGGTGATCGCGCAAGACGTGCTCATCGACGGTGAGACGATCTCGGCACTCGGCACACCGGGCTACTTCACCGACGAGGGCATGGACCGCGTCATCGACGCGGGCGGCAAGTACGTCATCCCCGGCGGTGTCGATGTGCACACGCACATGGAGTTGCCCTTTGGTGGCACCTTCGCCAGCGACACCTTCGAAACCGGTAGCCGCGCGGCTGCCTGGGGCGGTGTCACCACCATTGTCGACATGGCCGTGCAGCGCTACGGCGAGAACGTGTTCGACGGCCTCGCCGAATGGCACCGCAAGGCCGACGGCGAATGCGCTGTCGACTATGCCTTCCACCAGATCATCGGTGGCGTCGACGACGAATCGCTGAAGGCGATGAAGTACCTCACCGAGCACGAGGGCATCAGCAGCTTCAAGTTGTTCATGGCCTACCCCGGCGTGTTCTACAGCGACGACGGCCAGATCTTGAAAGCGATGCAAACCGCTGCCGAATGTGGTGCGGTCATCATGATGCATGCCGAGAACGGCATTGCCATCGACGTGCTGGTGCAGCAGGCACTCGCCCGCGGCGAAACCGACCCCCGCTACCACAGCTACACCCGCCCGTCGCCGCTCGAAGCCGAGGCCACCCACCGCGCCATCGTGCTCAGCCATGTGGCCGGCAACGTGCCGCTGTACATCGTGCACATGAGCGCCGGCGATGCGCTCAACGAAGTGGCTGCCGCTCGCCACCACGGTCGCAACGTGTTCGCCGAAACCTGCCCGCAGTACCTGTGGCTCACGCTCGAAGAGACCCTCGGCCAGCCCGGGTTCGAAGGCTCGAAGTGGGTGTGCAGCACCCCGGTGCGATCGAAGGATCACGACCCGCACTACATCGGCCAGATGGGGCACGGCCACCAGGGCGACCTGTGGAAGGGCCTGCGCATGAACGAGCTCGCCGTGGTGAGCACCGACCACTGCCCGTTCTGCTTCAAGGATCAAAAAGAACTCGGCCTCGGCGACTTCTCGAAGATCCCCAACGGCATCGGCGGTGTCGAGCACCGCATGGAGCTCATCTATCAGGGTGTGGTGGCCGGTGAACTGAGCCTCGAACGGTGGGTGGAAACCTGCTGCACCACCCCGGCGCGCATGTTCGGCATGTACCCGAAGAAGGGCATCATCGCACCCGGCGCCGACGCCGACGTGGTGGTGTGGGACCCCAACACCAAGACCAAGATCGGTATCAACGACAAGCACCACATGAACATGGATCACTCGGCCTGGGAAGGCTGGGTCATCGATGGCAAGGTCGACACCGTGCTGTCGCGTGGTTCCATCCTTGTCGAGAACGACACTTATACGGGCCACAAGGGCCATGGCCAGTTCGTGAAGCGCGGCCTGTCGCAGTACCTCGTCTGACGCGCCCCCCGGCGCAGAACGGAAACATCATGAATCGCATTTCACATTGGGTCGACGGCAAGGTCGTCGCCGGTACGTCGGGCCGTTCGGGCGTGGTGTTCAACCCCGCCACCGGCGAACAGCAATCGAGTGTCGACTTCGCCTCGATCGCGGAAATCGACGCCGCGGTTGCGGTGGCCAAGGCGGCATTCCCCGCTTGGCGCGCCACCAACCTGTCGCGCCGCGCCGAGGTGATGTTCCACATGCGTGAACTCATCTCCGCCAACCGCAAGGAGATCGCCTCACTGCTGTCGGTCGAACACGGCAAGGTGCTCAGCGACGCGCTCGGCGAAGTGGCCCGTGGCCTCGAGAACGTCGAGTTCGCGTGTGGTGTGCCCAACCTGATGAAGGGTGGCTACAGCGAGCAGGCCTCGAGCGGCGTCGACGTGTACAGCATCAAGCAGCCGCTCGGTGTGGTGGCGGGTATCACCCCGTTCAACTTCCCGGCCATGGTGCCCATGTGGATGTTCGCCAACGCCCTCGCGTGCGGCAACACGTTCGTGCTGAAGCCCAGTGAGAAGGATCCGTCGGCCAGCATGTTCCTCGCCGAACTGTTGAAGCAGGCCGGCCTGCCCGACGGTTGCTTCAACGTGGTGCACGGCGACAAGGTGGCCGTCGACCGTTTGCTCGACCACCCCGACATCGCCGCGGTGAGCTTCGTGGGCTCCACCCCCATCGCTCGCTACATCTACGAAACCGGTACCCGTAACGGCAAGCGCGTGCAGGCGCTCGGTGGGGCCAAGAACCACATGCTCGTGCTGCCCGACGCCGACCTCGACATGGCCGCCGATGCGGCTGTGAGCGCCGCCTACGGTTCGGCCGGCGAGCGCTGCATGGCCATCAGCGTGGTGCTGGCGGTCGACTCGGTGGCCGATGCACTCATCGAACGCATCCAGGCTCGCATCCCCGATATCAAGGTGGGCCCGGCCAGCGAACCCGATAACGAAATGGGCCCGCTCATCACCGGCGAACACCGCGACAAGGTGGCCGGGTATGTGGCCGGCGCGGCCGAAGAAGGTGCCACCGTGGTGGTCGATGGCCGCGACGGTGCGCCTGAGGGCGGGTTCTTCCTGAAGCCGAGCCTCATCGACAACGTGAAGCCGGGCATGCGCTGCTACGACGACGAGATCTTCGGGCCGGTGCTCAGCGTGAGCCGCGTGTCGGGCTACGAAGAGGGCCTCGCGCTCATCAACGCCAACCAGTACGGCAACGGTACGGCCATCTTCACCCGCGACGGCGGCGTGGCCCGTCAGTTCGAGTTCGATGTGCAGGTGGGCATGGTGGGCGTGAACGTGCCCATCCCGGTGCCGGTGAGCTACTACAGCTTCGGTGGCTGGAAGGCGAGCCTGTTCGGCGACCAGCACATGTACGGGCCCGATGGCATCAACTTCTTCACCCGTACCAAGGTGGTCACCTCGCGCTGGCCCGACCCGCGCACGTCCACCGTCGACCTCGGCTTCCCGCAGAACCGCTGACCCATGGACTTCGGTGTCGTTCTGCAAACCACCCCGCCGTCGGCGCGGGTGATCGACCTGGCCAAGCGGGCCGAGACCTACGGGTTCACCTATGTGTGGACCTTCGACAGCCACATTCTGTGGCAGGAGCCGTACGTCATCTTCAGCCAGATCCTGGCCGAAACCCGCAATGTCATCGTGGGCCCCATGGTCACCAACCCGGCAACTCGCGACTGGACCGTCACGGCCAGCGTGTACGCCACCCTGAACGAGATGTACGGCAACCGCACGGTGTGCGGTATGGGCCGTGGCGACTCGGCAGTGCGCCTCACCAACGGTGCCCCCACCACATTGGCCACCATGCGCGACAGCATCCACGTCATCCGTGAACTCGGCAATGGCCGTGCGGTCGACTACAAGGGCAGCGAGATCCGCTTCCCGTGGGCGGCAAAGAGCGAGCTCGAGGTCTGGGTGGCGGCCTATGGCCCGAAGGCGTTGGCGCTCACCGGTGAAGTGGGCGACGGATTCATTCTCCAACTCGCCGACCTGTCGATCGCCGAGTGGACCATCAAGGCGGTGCGCGACGCCGCGGCCGCCGCCGGCCGCAAACCCGACGACATCACCATCTGCGTGGCGGCACCCGCCTACGTGACCGACGGTACCGAAGCCGGCCTTGCCCATGGCCGCGAGCAGTGCCGGTGGTTCGGCGGCATGGTGGGCAACCACGTGGCCGACATCGTGGCTCGCTACGGCGACGATGCACCGGTGCCCAAGGCACTCACCGACTACATCAAGGGCCGTCAGGGCTACGACTACAACGAGCACGGGCAGGCCGGTAACAGCCACACCACCTTCGTGCCCGATGAGATCGTCGACCGGTTCTGCATCATCGGCCCGCCCGAGGTGCACATCGAGCGGATGCAGCAGTTGAAAGACCTCGGCGTCGATCAGTTCTCGATCTACCTCCAACACGACGACAAAGATCACACGCTCGCTGCCTACGGCGAGCGCGTGATGCCCGCGGTGGCCGAGCACGTACGGGCCAAGGCCTGAGCATGGCCGACGCGAGCGGCGCACACCCTCGACGCAGCCGGTTGCGGCGCGCGTTGATGTTCCCGCTGGCGTTCGTGCTGGTTGCTTCACTTTGGGAGTTCTACAAGGCCATCGGCCCCGCCAAGGGTGGTTCCATCCTCGGCATCCGTGTCCTGCCCCGCACCGACGACCAATCGATGTCGCATGTGTGGGACATGTGGAGCCGGCTGTGGCAGCCCGAGGTGCGTGGCAACTCGACCCGCATCATTTCGGTGGTGGCACAGGCCACCTTCTATTCGCTGCGTGTATCGCTGTTGGCCTTCGTACTCGGCTCGGCATTGGGCATCGGCCTCGCCGTGCTGATGGCTCGGTTCCGTATCGCCGAACGTGCACTCATGCCCCACCTGGTGATCTCCCAGACGGTGCCCATCATCGTGCTCGCCCCGCTCATCGCCGCGCTCATGGCGTTCGCCAGCCGCGACCTCGCCTCGAAGACCTGGATCGCCGCGGTCATCCTGGGCGTGTTCCTCTCGTTCTTCCCGGTGGCGCTGGGCACCCTGCGCGGCTTGCAGGCCACACCGCCGGCTGCGCTCGAGTTGATGGACTCACTCGCCTCACCGTGGTGGAAGACGCTCACCAAACTGCGCTTTCCTGCGGCCGTTCCCTACCTGGCCCCCGCCCTGCGCCTCGCTGGTGCAGCCGCGGTGGTGGGTGTGGTGGTTGCGGAGATATCGCTCGGCGTTCGTTCGGGGGTGGGCCGACTCATCTTGTCGTACGGGCAGGAAGCCTCCACCGACCCGCCCAAGCTGTACGCCGCAGTGTTCGGCGCCGCCGCGCTCGGCCTCATCATGGCCAGCCTCGTGGTGGCCGTCGACCGCACACTGATGCGCAATCGCCCTCAGGAGAACTCATGAGCGACATTCCCGCAGTCGAGGCGCACGGGCTGGGCAAGGTGTTCAACGCCGACAGCGCCAATCGTGTCGATGCACTCGTCGACATCGACCTCACCATCGTGCCCGGTGAGTTCGTGTCGCTCATCGGCCCGTCGGGGTGCGGTAAGTCGACCCTGCTGCGGTTGTTCGCCGACCTGATCGAACCCACCAGCGGCTCGCTCACCGTGAACGGCAAGACAGCGCACCAAGCTCGCCTCGACCAGGACTACGGCATGGCGTTCCAGCAGAGTGGGCTGTTCGAGTGGCGCAGTGTCGAGCGCAACATCGAACTCCCGCTGGAGTTGAAGGGCTGGGACAAGGCCAAGCGTCAGCAGCGCAGCGCCGAGATGCTCGAACTGGTGAAGCTCGGCGACTTCGCCAAGCACATGCCGTGGCAACTGTCGGGTGGTATGCAGCAGCGTGTGGCCATCGCCCGCTCGCTGGCCGCTCACCCGCAGTTGCTGCTCATGGACGAACCGTTCGGCGCGCTCGACGAGATGACACGCGAGCACATGCAGGCCGAACTGTTGCGCATCTGCGCCACCATGCACACGACGGTGGTGTTCGTCACCCACTCGATTCCAGAAGCGGTGTACCTCGCCGACCGAGTGGTCGTCATGTCGCCGCGGCCGGGCCGCATCGTCGACATCGTCGACGTATCGCTGGGTCGCGAGCGCGATGAACTCACTCGCGAAGCAACCACGTTCTTCGAGAAGGTCACTGAGGTGCGTGAGGCATTGCGCGGTATCGAGATGTCGAACCAGGCGCGGGGGATCGAAGACCGGTGAATGCCACTCGCGTCCGTTCCACTGCGTCGGCGGTGTGGCCGCCGGTGTTGGCTGGCGCGCTGTTCCTCGGCGCGTGGCAACTGTGGGTGAAGGTGTACGACATCCAGCCGTTCGTCATTCCGTCGCCCACCTCCATCGTGCAGTCGTTCTTCGACGACTTCGACCTGGTGTGGAAGGCCTCGTTGGTCACGGGTACGAATGCGTTCATCGGCCTGGTGCTCGGTGCAGTGTTCGGCTTTCTCATCGCCGTGCTCACCAACCGCTTCAAGATCGTCTCGGAGATCATCAACCCGCTTGCGGTCACCATCGCAGCAGTGCCCGCGGCCGTCATCGTGGGCGTGCTCAACAACATGTATTCGCTCGACAGCCAGATCGGTCGGCGCATCATGGTCACACTGGCGGTGTTCTTCATCGTGTTCGTGCAGGTGGCCAAGGGCCTACGGCAGAACGATGCCACCCAGATGGAGCTGATGCGTTCCTACGCCGCCACACCCCGGCAGGTGCTCGGCAAGGTGCGTCTGCCCAACACCATGCCGTTCTTCTTCACCGCCATCCGCAATGCTGCACCTGTCGCCGTCATCATCGCCCTCGTATCGGAATACTTCGGCGGCACACAAGACGGTTTGGGCAGCAAGATCTCCGGCACGCTCAATGGCTCCAACAAAGCGCTCGGTTTCGCCTATGTTCTCGGCGGGTCGATCGTGGGGCTGTTGTTCTTCGTCGGCGCAAATCTCCTGGAGTACTACGTCGTTCCGTGGCAACGCCGCAGGCCATCCAGGTGAATACCAGCAACACAACACGATCATCAAACAGCAAGGGGAGGAACATGCATAAGGCAATCAAGGCCGTCGCGGTCGCCAGTATCGCCGGTCTCGTCATGACGGCTTGTGGCAGCGATGCCAAGAGCTCGTCCACCACGGCCGCCGGTGGCGGCGGTGCATCGGGCGGCATGAAGGTCGACGTCTCGAAGTGCACCAAGCCGGCCGGCGACAAGGTGAAGCTGCAGCTGCAGTGGGTCACGCAGGCGCAATTCGGTGGCTACTACGCCGCTCTCGACCAGGGCTACTTCAAAGATGCCGGCCTCGACGTCACCATCGTCGAAGGCGGCGCCGACATCGTTCCGCAAACGCAGCTCGCCACCGGCGCGGTCGACTTCGCCGTCTCGTGGGTGCCCAAGGCACTCGCCGCGCGCGAAGCCGGCGCCAAGGTCACCGACATCGCCCAAGTGTTCCAGCGCAGCGGCACGCTGCAGGTGAGCATGAAGGACAAGAACATCACGTCGGCGAAAGACTTCAAGGGCAAGAAGATCGGTAACTGGGGCTACGGCAACGAGTACGAGATCTTCGCTGCGCTCTCGAAGGCCGGCCTCGACCCGGCCAAGGATGTCACCCTGCTTGCTCAGCAGTTCGACATGAAGGGCCTCCTCTCGGGCGACATCGACGCTGCCGAGGCGATGACCTACAACGAGTACGCACAGGTGCTCGAGTCGATGAACGCGGCAACCGGCAAGCTGTACACACCCGAAGATCTCAACGTCGTGTCGTATGAGACCGAGGGCGTGGGCATGTTGCAGGACGCCATCTGGGCCGATGAGGCCCGTCTCAGCGATGCCAAGTACTGCGGTCAGGCCGTTGCCTTCGTGAAGGCGTCGCTGCAGGGCTGGGCGTTCTGCCGCGACAACGTCGACAAGTGCCGCGACATCGTGGTGGCCAAGGGCTCGAAGCTCGGCGCCACCCACCAGCAGTGGCAGATGAACGAAGTCAACAAGCTCATCTGGCCGGCCACCAACGGCGTCGGCGTCATCGATCAGGCTGCATGGGACCGCACGGCGAAGATCGCCAGCGAGACCAAGAACCTCGACGGCAAGACCGTGCTCACCAAGGCTCCTGATGCCAACTCGTACACGAACGACATCGTGAACGAGGCCATCAAGCAGCTGAAGGATGCCAAGGTCGACGTCACCGGTTCGAGCTACAAGCCGGCGACTGTCACCCTCACCGAGGGCGGCGCCTGAGTTCCGTAGTACCTGAAGGGCGGGCCGCTTCGGCGGCCCGCCCTTTTCGCGTTGCCCGGCTCGCCCAGGCGGCCCCCGTGGTGTTCGTGCTGCTGTGGAGCACCGGGTTCATCGCCGCGCATTACGCCACCCGCGATGCCGCACCGCTCACCTTCCTCGCCGTGCGCTTGGGGGCTGCCGGGGCGTTGCTGGCCGTCATCGCCTCCGTCTTGCGCGTCCCTCGCCCGCGGTTGGCCGAGGCGCGATGGCTCATGGTGTCGGGCATCGGCATGCATGCCATCTACCTCGGTGGCGTGTTCATCGCCATCCATCTGGGCATGCCCTCGGGTGTCGGTGCAGTCATCGCCGGGTTGCATCCGGTGGTCACCGCGTTCCTGGGCCGTTCACTGCTCGACGAGCGGCTTGCCCGCGTGCAGTGGTTGGGTATCTTCCTCGGCCTCGCTGGCGTGATCGTGGTGGTGCTCGAGAAGGTGTTGGCCCATTCGTCGGGCGTGGCCGCCGGAGCGCTGCTGGCCTCGTCGCTCAGTGTGTTGGGCATGTCGGGCGGCACACTCGTGCAGCGCCGTCATGGCGCGTCGGTGCCGTTGCTGTGGGGCACGGTGGCGCAATATGCGGCATCCACGGTGGTGCTGGCGGTGGCCGGTGTGGTGTTCGAAGACTTCCGCATCTCGTTCACCGCATCCACCGTGTTCGCGCTGGTGTGGAGCACCCTCGTGCTGTCGATCGGCGCGGTGCTCATCATGCTGTGGTTGTTGCAGCATCAGGCGGCGGCGAAGGTGAGCAGTTTGTTCTTCCTCACGCCGGCACTGAGCGCGCTCGAGGGTGCCATCTTGTTCCACGAGCACCTCGGCGTGCTTGCGTTCGTGGGCTTCGGAGTGGCCGTGACGGGTGTGGCGCTGGTGACTCGCGCGAGCTAGGGCTCGACGATGGGGAAGCCGCTCTCGAACACGTCGAGGTGATCGAACACGGTGCGCAACGCACCGGCGTCACCCTCCACGCGCATCGCCCCGGTCTCGAGTGATGCATCGATCGTGGTCTCACGTGCGGTCACCGCGAGCAAGGCATCGCGAGTGGTCACCACGGTGGCGTCGGCGTCGTCGGCCTGTTTGCCGGCCGTGTAATGGATGGCCCGGTTCGAGATGCCGAAGACCCACCGCTCGTCGATGTCGGTGAAGGTGAAGTTGATGCTCAGAGACACCCCGGCGAGTTCCTCAGCCTTCAGCCGCACGCCGATGGTGTCGAACATCATGTCGATGGGCAGTGCCTGCACCAGCCCGCGACCACCGACCGGGAACCGCGGCGGCGGGCCTTGGCGCAGCTCGCGTGCGCCGGTGAGGTACGCGTTGCGGAACGTGGCCGACTGGCTCTGGTAGCCGAGTTGTTCGAGCGTGGCGGCCTGCAGTTCGCGGGCCTCGGCGTTGGTGGGGTCGGCGAACACGAGGTGGTTCACCAGTTCGGCCACCCAGCGGTAGTCGCCCTGTTCGAATGCGGCGCGTGCGTTGGCCAACAACGCCTCGGCGCCGCCGGCTAGCGCCACGTAGCGCTGGCCCACTTCCACCGGGGGCAGCTTGTGCAGGTTGGCCGGGTTGCCGTCGTACCAACTCAGGTAGCGCTGGTACACCGCCTTCACGTTGTGCACGAGGTGGCCGTAGTAGCCGGTGGTGTGGCCCTGCTCGGCGAACTCGGGCGGCAGGGCCAGGTGCTCGGCGATTTCGGTGGCCACCATGCCATGGTTGGCGAACCGCAGGGTCTGGTCGTGCATGAACCGGTAGAGATCGCGTTGGCGCACCAAGAACTGGCGGGCATCCTCGGCACCCCAGCGCGGCCAGTGGTGCGAGGCGAACAGCACCTCGGTGTGGTTGCCCCACAGTTCGAGCACATCGCCGATGTAGCGCGACCAGCTCAACGAGTCGCGTGCCTGGGCGCCTCGGATGGGGATGAGGTTGTGCATCGTGTGCGTGCAGTTCTCGGCCATGCACAACCAACCCTGATCGGGGAAGAAGAAGTTCATCTCCGCCGGTGCCTCGGTTTCGGGCGTGAGCTGGAAGATGATGCGCACACCATCGACCACGAGTTCTTGCCCGGTGAAGGTGATGTCTTCGGTTGGGGCGATGAGGCCGGGCGCGGCAAGCGGGATGCCCTTACCGAGCCCGGCATCGACCTGTTGACGTGGGCCGGTGGGC
>Ga0194059_1001160_pt1 | contig 11445 bp, 17 predicted proteins | sample SepL6211m_MetaG_FD_163426 | JGI IMG/M metagenome (GOLD analysis project Ga0194059, IMG submission 163426) | Anoxic zone freshwater microbial communities from boreal shield lake in IISD Experimental Lakes Area, Ontario, Canada - Sep2016-L626-11m | ecosystem: Environmental > Aquatic > Freshwater >... | reverse complement strand
CGCCGTAAAATGGATACCTTCTCTTCTGGGGTGTAATTGTGACGTTTCTTTCGCATGGACTTTCCTCCGTTCGTGATGGTTTATCACAAACGAACCAAAAGTCCTATTCACGCTGAGCCAAAACAGTCAAATATTCGCATCACCATTGCTAATTGGTTGAGATCGTAAACGTCAAATATTTCACCAGGTAGGTCGGGGTGAATAATCCGGGGCGTTACCTGATCCGGTAGCTCTCTAAATCCGATTGTCGCAAGCCATTTTATTTTTTCTTTACACATCTTGCGGTCGGTTTTGTCCATTTCACTAAAAGGTTTGCTCATTATTTTACCCTTTATTGATATTTGCTTTCAGTATCTGGCTTGGTTTGAATGAAAGTATTTTTCTTGACGTAATAGTTAATGTCTCCCCAGTCTGCGGGTTTCGTCCTCTCCGATCAGCTTTCTGCTTAACCTCAAAGTTACCAAATCCGGCAACCTTGATTTTTACCCCGGATTCGAGTGTGCTCTTCATTATTTCCAGCAACAGCTCAACACAAGTCAATGATTCTTTGTGTGAGAAACCGGTATTAGCTGAAACATTCTCGGCAATTTTATGTTTGGTCAATCCTTCACTCATGTTTCGATGCCTCTTGTGTGAAAACGTTAAAATAAGGAGCGACAACTATCTGAAATAGCGGCGCAAGTCAAGGTTGTCAGGGGGGTAATCCAGGTGTCTGGCATGTAACAATCCTCAAACAGGTTCTAATAGTACAAAAACGCCCCAAAGTGCATCATTCTGGGGCGTTGGCATTTGGAATCTTTTCATAAGTTTCAAGCAGAGACTAATTGGTGCTCCTGCCAGCCGTTGTTGAATATCATAGCAAAAGGTGAGGCTTCAGGAATATCAATAGTTGCTAAATGGTCAACCTGATCTTCGTAATGCTCAATTTTTTTACCAATGGCTACAAACGCCCGGAGAAGTAGCTCACTCTGAATCATCATAGCTTTTGGTGTTTTATCACTTTCCCATCGGTAAATTTGTTCTGGCTTTACATGCATCTTCTTTGCAAAGTCGTTCTTTGACCATCCAAGTGATTTCCGTAAGAAAGTAATTTCTGGCGGTGCAAGCCTGGAAGTCTTTTTTACGAGGTGAACTGCAATACAACGGTGTAATTCCGTGATGCGGGGAATAGAGACAAGACGATTACCGCAAGTCGGACACTGGCGAACCTTGATAGCCTCAAGAACGACATTTGGAATGCCGGATTCTTCATAACGGATATTTTCCTGTCTTTCAACCAATTCGGATTTATTACATTCAGTACATAGCATGATATTTACCTCCATGCGGTAACAACAAGAACTTCCTCTTCAGAAAGAAACTCGATGACTATGGTGATTTTAGCCGTGCTGACCTTAAAGCGATTTATGCCGTCAGCCTCTATTTTACCGCCTCGCAGCACATTTTCACAATCAAGCATTGAAAGCGCACGCTCTTTTAATCGTTCAATAGCGTGCGGATGTGAATACGTAACAACGCCATTATTCAGTATTTTTTTGAGAAGCTGCTTTGCATCTGCAACATTCAGCGGACTCTTCATAATCACCTTACCAAAATCATAGTATGTTTTCAACGCATATTTTGAGTTGGGCGCATATTGGTTAAGCCATGTGGCTAACATCACTATCAAATGGTTCAGACATGGTCAACCTCTAAATTACAATGATTCCTCGATTATTACGGTTCAAAAAAAGGCGGACAATTGATTCATCGTTGTCTGCCTTTTTTTCGGATTTTCGCGGAGCCGAGTGATGTCCGGCACAAAAAAATCAGAACGTTAAAAAGCCGGTCGGGAAACTATTTCCGGCTTCTCTGCTCTATTACACGGGATACTCTCCCAGTCTTATAAAGTCATTATTTTGGTGCTGACAAAACTTTTCAACATCTATGAGATCGCGGTATGTGTTCAGCCAGCATCCTCTCTCACTGAAAATATCGTATGAATGGAAAATTGATTTTCTGGTTACGGTCAAGCCGTTGATGATTTGTTTTTCCATTATTTCACCTCTTCAAATAGTTTCACCCAGTCCGCTTCCGGAGTGCTCCTGATTACGTCATAAGGAATGTTTTTGACCAGGCGGATTCCGTAATACGTTTTTCCGTCGGTCGGATCTGTCCATGAACCACTCTTTGCATATCTACCAGCGGCGTTCTCGTCGGTGTTTACACCTTTATAATATTCCAGTACCTGGTCGTCATTATTGATAACGTAGGCATACTGACAGAAAACTGAGTCACCTGTAAAATCCGTACAATCTTCTTCTTTATCTGGTTCTACTGGCTCAATAGCTCCATTAAAGACCATCGCCATTACTCGGAGTCCGAGGTTTTCCGGGTAAGAATCGCTATGGTTATAATGTAGAAAATCTTTTCCGTTTTGCCGATATCCTAAAATTCCGCGTGTGCTCATCGCATTGCTCCTTTATCAATTGTTAAACCGATTTCAATACCGGCTTTCAGGGCAGTTTTAAGGGCTTCTTTTATACTTTCAACAGATAAGTCGTGAAAGTCCAGCCGGTCACTGTTGCGGGTTTCAAGTGTTCTGATGCCTAATTTCCGGAGGGCTATAAGTTCAATTATGTTTTTACGGTTTTCGCATGTTTTGGCTGCGTCTTTGATTGCGGTGATTGCGTCCATCAGCTGGCTCCTTAGCCTTGTTTGTCAGATTTCGTCTTCAATCTGTGTGTAAATAGCAATTATAATGGTTCTGATAGCATCAGGGCTTGGGATTGCTTCAAGTAACTTTACCATTAAATTTCTGGCGAGAAAAAGGTTGGCTCTGGCAAAGTCAAAATCAGATTTTTCAGCCATCCTGCAGGCGTCCTGGAGTGCCCGTTTTGTCTGAGTCATCGCCTGGTCAATGTATGCGGATTTTCCGCCATGTGCTTCGTTGTAATTTTCAATCAGTCTGAGTGCGTCCATTACTTCACCTCATCTGCAATTACCGAATAAATGCTTTCCAGTGCCTGTCTTGGTGCTCCATAGGGCACATACTGAAGAAGTTCTTCAGCAAGCTTCCAAGCAATTCGCAAATTAACAGAATACCAGTCGAGGCTGTCCTCCTCTTTCCGCCATCCTGCGCCTCGCAGTGCTTCCTGAATCTCAACCAGTTTGTTATCAATAAAAATGCTCATGCCAGTATTGTCTGCTTGAAACTGGGTTATAAGTGTTAATGCGGTCATGGTGCTGTCTCCTTGTGTATGGTTATGGATACTGAATTATAAAGCCATGAAATGCTCCGAGGTCTGAGTAAGCAGGTTGAAGATTTACAGGAATCATTCCTTCCGTTTCGGTTATAAAATCTATCGTAATTTCAATCACATCCACCAGTGGTGTAAATACGTTTTCTGGGTCAACTATTCCGACAAGCTGTCCAGAACGGTTGGAATACACCGTTTGACCATCTCCGGTTCCGGATAGTCCCCAGTTCTATGCGGGGTACTATCCCTAATACTCTAGTATAAGGAGTGTGCTCGTTTTGGCATCGGTTAAACCGAGGGTTTTCCCATGTAGGGTGTGCTCGTTTTGGCAACGGTTTTACCGTGGGTATTTTCATCTACCGTGATTACTTCGGCAGTTTCCTCAACTGGTATGGTAAATGAAAATTGCCGGGATATATCGTTGTAGACCCATCCTTTAATGAGTGTTGCTGTTTTTAACTCCTTAAATGCATTCTTCAGTGTTCGCCTGTTACTTCGAATATTATTTCTTAACCCAGTACGTTCAATCAACGTACTTTCGTTGTATAACGTTGCAGAATTGCTGCATAGATAAAGATACAACAACTTTGCTACGGGCTTTTTTCTAAGCTTTTTCTGCATATGAACAAATTCAATTTCAAGCCCTTTCTCAACACATTGCTCGACAAAAGATTTTTTTAGAATCACTGTCAGTTTGTTATTTTTGAGTTCACCGTCATAGACATATTTATGCGTAGTGAAATCACCGTTACGTAGTGTCCAGAAAATCTGATAGCTTATTAGGCGCTGAACATCCGTCCCTAATTCTTTACAGTTTTTATGACCCAAGTATTTTTTCATCCATTCCGGCACGTCGTTGATTATTAGCGTGACGGTTGATTCTTCAACTTTGATTATTCCATCATTATTTTGAATGCTGGCAACAAAGGCAATTAAAGTAAGGATTGTGCTGGTTTCAATTGCTCCTGTGGCTTCTATTCGAACATAGCGATTGCGTGACATTGCCTTTGTATGTGTCCAAACCTCTCTTTCTGGACTGTTTGTATCAATAGACTTTTCATAAGTACCAGCGTCGCCTGAAAGCACAAGAGGCAACCACTTTGGAATATATCGGTAGATTTTATTTATATTTGCTCCGGAAGGTGGTCGCATTTTGTGGCTCCTTTCCGTGAATATGACCTTTTATTTCTTGTTGCAATGCCACCTTGCTCTGAATCAATAACCCAAATTCCATTTTCAATAGTCATGTGCAGTTCATCTTGCTTTCTGACTGGTTGTTTTGCCCTATGTCGTCCGTTGCATTTAGGCAAGGTCAGGCAGTCATTGAAAAGTATCAGGGCTGATCTGCTGCTTGAAACAATCGCCGAACTATCACGAATGTCGTGTTGGTCAGGTCGCTTCTCTTTACCTTTTCCGTTAGGCTTGCGAAGATGCAGGGTAAATAGAATTGTTGTTGGGAGGTATGCTGCGAGGGTGGTCATAAATTTGGTTACAATGGAGCTTTGAGTCACGTCTCCAACAGGTCCAAATGCCGAAAATGTGTCAAGGACAAGAAGAGCGGGGGTGTTCTCATTGCAATAATCAATTAACGCCTGTAGTAGCACTGTCGGCTGCATTCTATCGTCGAACAATGTTGGAGCAACCTGCATGTCAACAGTGCTTCGTATTTCAAGATTTGAAAGCTGTTCTTCTTTGATGCCGAGGCTCTTGGCGATATCAAATAGACGTGCTCTCTGTTCTTCTTCATCATCTTCGGCGGATAGGAATAATACCTTGCCTTCCTGAACTTCCCGCCCCAGAAAATTTGTTTTTGAAGCAACACATGCTGCCAGTTGTTCGCAAAAAATCCCTTTTCCGCTTTCACCGTGTCCTGCTACAATCGCTATTACACGTTCACGAATATATGCATCCAACAACCACTTTGCATATTTAGGTGGCGGGTTACTGAAAATGTCACCGCAGCCACGGTGCACAATTTTTAATACTGACTTTTTATCCATTTTTGACATCCTCACTTTCTATGTTTAGTGAGAATGGCGGGGGTTGGTGGGCATCCAGTAGAGTTGCTCCCCCGCTGCATATATATGCACCGTCTCGGAAAACTGCTCCAAGTAGAAGTATTGCTTTACTACCGTTACTTATCCGCCTGTATTTGCCTGGCACCTCCAAATTCTGCTGTTTAGTCAAAAAGTCCTAACTGTATAGACTGTTGTGTATTTTTTTGTTTGGTCTGTTTCTTCCGGAATGTTGTTCTTATGCCTCCACAAAAAACCTGAGCTGTACCTTTAAAGTTCTGAAGTTCGACGCTTAATTTTGCATCAGTCATTTTCAGCTCCTTTGCAATCTGCCCCTGATTCATTTCCGTATTCATTATCAGTTGTGCATATTGAGGAAACCACTTCGGTGCCACGCCAGGCTTTAATAAAGTATGAATACGACAGTCAGTAATTACGTTGTCGTCAATCTTATAAAATTCATCGTCTACCTGATTAATCTTGCTATCCCTTCCACAAAGGATTTGTTCAATACAAGGGGTGGTTGGTGTCAGGTACGAATCATCATCATCGCTGTCGCTATCTGATATTAAATTGACCGGAACGATTATTTTGGAAGTGACGAGGAAAACTCCGCAGACGGGGCAGAGTGCTTTGTTCTGGCGCAATCCATTTTTTACTGACCAGCGTGCTTCTTCCCAGTCAAAGTTTGCATTGCACTCGTTGCAATGCGTCATTCCAACTAACTGTGCTGGTTCAAGTGGTCCCCTATTTTTAGGGATAAAGCGCAATCGTTCGGCTGCATCACTTAAAAGATCATAAATATAGCCATCTTTTAAATCGTCGGCATTGCGCCCCCTGGTTTTCCAACGCTTGAGCATAATTGTCATTGCTTCGCTAATTATTTCGTCTACATTTGTGGGGTCGCAAACAACGTATTTGTTATCCCAGAACAACAAATATGCCATTTTATTTGCCGTTGCTCTGAATATTTCGTTTTCATTATTTGAGAACATTTTATGTTCCTTGTTCTGCTTCCTTCAGGTCGTCTGAGTGTCCAATTAAGAGCATTGTAGCTCTCAAATAATGTAACAGCAACTCTTATTTTTACTTATGTGCCTGTTTTAATTACGTTAATTGACAAAAATACAAAACAGGGATAGCTAAGCACCGTATGTTCAGCAAAAAGTGCAATATCATCATTGGTACAAGCAGAACTCAGAAACAAAACGGTAGAATTTGCATATTTTCCGCAGCAGCGACAAGTGAGATCGAAATTTCGTTGTCTGCTTCTTATTGTCATCTTTCCTTCATTGTTCTGCTGTACCGCTTAAAATCAATCCATACTGTTGTCGCCCTGATTGCCTGAAGTGGTTTTAAAACGCATATATGGGAACTAATTATCAGCTATTTCCAAAATCCAGGTCGTTCTGCGGCGATAAGCTCTTTTATTTCGCAGCGTATACTTCTTTTTTCTTCATTCATTTCATCTATTCGATTTTCCGCCAAACTCCATTGCTCTTGTGGAAGAAACATTGCCGGTCCAATAAGCGCACCTACCGTTACAGTTAGCTCGTCCCATCTGGATAATTTTTGAATTATTGTTGCGATGTCGTTTTGGTTCATTGTTGTAATCCTCCTGGTATCAATACGCCTGCATCCTGAATATTTTCTGCCAGACAACTACAAGAAACTGTTTTTGGGTCTGTCAGCTGTAGGGAAATCTACAGCAAGAAACATATTTGATTTTTCACCACCCCAGGCAACTACGGTAAGAAACGTACTTAGATGAAATCACTGTTATTTTCACAGCGTTTTGCATTGCTATTTGGCGTTTTGTTTTTTATACCTGAAGCCTGAATATATATTTATTGTATTATTGATTGTATATTTTTATATTTAACAATTGACAAAATAATATTTTTATTATATGTTGTGCCCACAATTTTTTTGGCGGGAGGTAAATAAATGACTAACGATAAGCTGGAAACAACTGAAGCAGTAAAGAAGGCTGGACGCCCGAAACTTTCGGTCGAACAAAGAGCGGAACGTGACAAGAAGAAAGAGACGAAAAGCGGTGAGACCCGAGATAGTGTACGGATTTATTTCACACCTTTGCAGTATGCTTATCTGAAGGACTATCACGCTCAAGGAGGGGTTCTCCCAGGAGAAGCAATCCGGCTTGCTGTTGACCACTATTTTCAATGGCTGATAGATACTGAACGATATGAACCATCTGCGGCTGCATCTCCAAAGGCAGCAAGATTGGCTTGGGAGGCACGTCAAAAGGTTGAAAAGGAATATACAGCCCTTGTAGAAAGAGAGACTGGCGGAGACCCAGACATGGATGTCTCTGACGATTATCCGCCGCCAGCTGGCTTGAAGGATAAGGATAAAATCCGCTGAATAACACTCCTAAACCTGATCATGTAGCAATAAGCCCGGAACGTTTGGGATACCGCTACGCCAGGAGTGTGTAACATGAAAGTATTTTTGTGTAGTGAAGTGCAAGTTTTGTTAGTGTTTTGTTCGGTTCATTGGATTGGGGTTCGGATTTAATGGAATTTCGTCTCGATTCTCAGGACATTGAACTGATTGCAAAACGTGTTGCTGCAATCCTACAAAATGATTCAAAGCCAAAACCTGAACCTGAAACTGACGGCTTGATTGATATTTTTGCTCTTATGAAATATCTGGATATGTCGGAACGGTGGGTTAGACTGCAGGTAGAAGAATTTAAAATACCCTTTTATTCGTTTGGTCGCAGAATTAAGTTTAAAAAATCTGAAATTGATGCTCATCTAAAGAAAAGTGCAGTATTACCAGTGCATTATCTTGGGAGGGGCTAAATTTTATGGCAAAGAAAAAGGATGAAACAAAAGGATTGTATCAACGTGGCAAGAACTGGTTTATCCGCTACACTGTTGCTGGAAAACAGATTAGGGAAAAAGTCGGCACTGATGAAATGTTGGCTAAACGTCTGTTAAGGGTTCGCCTAGGGCAGATTGAATGTGACAAAATTCCGGCTGAATTGACCGCTGTTAAAAAATACTCAATGGCTGATTTATGCGATAAATACGATACTTATTGCCAAAACCAAAAAAGCTTTAAGAAAGATAAGCGGTATAAAATAGCTGGTATCAAGGAACGGTTTGCTTCTCTTCCTGCTAATAAAATGTCACCAAATATTGTTGAAGCATGGCGTGTTGAAATGATTGCCGGAACTAAAGATAAAAAAGCTGTTGACCCCGTGACGACGAACCGCTGGGTCGCCGTATTGAAAAATATGCTTACTCTTGGATTAAAGTGGAAATACATTTCCGGTAAGACGCTTTATGAAATGCGTAGCGACATTGAAATGTTCGCCGATAATGATAATCGGGAAAGATACTTGACTGAGGAAGAGTGCACTCGGTTATTGAATGCCTGTGTTCCGAGAATATTGCCAATGGTAGTTATTGGGCTTCATACTGGTCTGCGGCGTGGGTCGGTTTTGGGTATGACCTGGGACAAAGTCGATTTCTATTCTGGTATCATTACTATTCCAATACTTAATAGTAAAACCGCAAAACAATGCACGTCAGAATGTCTGACGGTGTGCGGTCAATACTTGAACATTTGCCCCGATATGGTGAATTTTGTTTTTGCTGGAAAAACGGCAAACCGTTTGCCGACTTCCGAGGAGAATTTAAAAAGGCACTTAAAATCGCCAATATCGAAGATTTTCATTTACATGACCTGCGTCATACATTTGCTTCGTTAAACGTTATGGAGGGTGAAGATTTATATAAAGTGTCAAAATATTTAGCACATAGCACCATTGCAATGACTCAACGATACGCTCACTTATCACCGGCATATATGAAGTCAGCTACTGATACAATGAACCGCCTCGCTCCGGTTCCTGGTCATACAAATATTAACATTCCAGCCGCCGCATCCATGTAGTATCAATGAATAGGTAGGCTCCTGTGCCTTAACCGGTACAGGAGCCTATAGCTGTATACATTTAAATTATTGTTTCTCTTGAAAAACCTTGACGTTGCCTCAATTCCTGTGCTATCTAATTGAATCTTTTTGAACCCGTGGAATGTTTGTGGAATGCATGTAAGTTTGGCTCTTTTAAATGTTGAAAAAACAAGTTTCAAACCTGCACCGAGAAGCACTGAAATGCAGGACAATTAGCACCAAATTAGCACAGCAATAAAAACCCCACACACCCCCGATTCACAAAGTAGTGTTTTTACAACGTTTTTCTTTATGCGAGAGTGGCGGAATTGGCAGACGCACCAGACTTAGGATCTGGCACCGTAAGGTATAGGAGTTCAAGTCTCCTCTCTCGCACCATCCGGTTTCCCCAATGTTTGTTTCGATGCACAATTCAGCAAACATTACATTTCAACTATAGAAGAGGGTAGCTATCATGCAGGTTCACGTCGAAGACATCAGCTCGGTTCAGAAAAAAATCACTATCGAAATCCCGGCTGAACGGGTTAACCAGGAGATAGACAAGGCATACGCTGCGATCCAGAAAAAAGCCAAGCTCCAGGGGTTCCGTCCCGGCAAGGCGCCAATGCAATTAATTAAACGTACCTATAGTGACGCCATGCGTGATGATGTTATGCGGCGCCTCTATCAGGAGACTCTTTATAAAGCGATGGATGATCACAACGTTGAGCCGCTTGATTCTCCTACGATCGAAAGCGATATTCTTGAGCAGGGAGTACCGTTTAAATACAGTGCAGTTTTTGATGTCATGCCGCAAATTATGTTAAACGAATACACCGGACTGATTGTCAGCAAAGAAAAGTACGTCGTAAAACCTGAGAATATTGACAATGAATTGAAACGTATGCAGGAAAACATGGCACAGCTTATTCCACTTGACGAAGGCGCCGTTGTCGAAAATGGCCATACCGTTTCTGTAGACTACTCTGTTGCTGTTGAAGGCTCACCGGAGGAGAACAGCGGGGCCCAGACTGCTGAGGTAGAGGTCGGTTCCAACAAGCTGATTCCCGGTTTTGAAGAACAATTGATCGGCTTAACTTCAGGCACATCGAAGGAATTCACCCTTGACCTTCCACCTGGTGGCGACGAAGCAGAAGCCGCCGCAAAAAAAGGTATTTTCACGGTTACAGTAAAAGAAATCAAACGGAAGGAACTTCCGGAACTTGACGATGAATTTGCCCAGCAGTTTGGGGAATACGAGACCATGGAAGCGTTGCGCGCCAAAATGGTTGAGTATCATGAGAAACATGAAAAAGATCGCATTGATAATGAATTTAAAGAGCGGGTTATTCAGGCTCTAATCAAAAAGAACCCGCTGGACGTCCCGGAATCGATGGTAAAGCGGCAGCTTGACCATATGTTCGAAAACCTTAAAAACCGCCTCAAGAGCCAGCAGATGTCACTGGAAATGATGGGACTTGACGCAGAAGGTTTCCGTGCCCGTTTCCGTGACGACGCTATTGATAAAGTCAGGGGTGGCCTGCTGTTGATGGCGTTAGTGGAAAAAGAAAATATCTCCGTTTCAGATGAAGACCTCGCTGCACAGTATGAAAAAATTGCTGCCGGAAACCCTGAAATGCTTGAGCGCATCAAAGAATATTACACTGCAAACAAGAATGCGAAGAGTTCGATCATTTCAGAAATAAAAGAAGATAAAGCAATATCTCTTCTCATTGACCGCGCTGTAGTCACCGAAGTTGACGCAGAGCAGCTGAAAGCGGCCTAGGAGCATTAATGTATATCCCAATGGTTGTAGAGCAGAGCGGCAGGGGTGAGAGGGCGTATGATATTTATTCGCGTCTGCTCAAGGAACGGATTATATTTTTGGGAGGGTCAATAGATGATACGGTAGCAAACCTCATCATTGCACAACTTCTCTTTCTTGAAGCCGAAGATCCCGATAAAGATATTCATCTGTATATAAATTCACCGGGAGGTGTCGTCACTGCCGGGATGGCGATTTTTGACACCATGCGCTACATCAAGGCTCCCGTATCAACCATCTGCGTCGGACAAGCGGCGTCAATGGGCGCAATTTTATTGACCGCCGGTGAAAAGGGGAAGCGCTACAGTCTCAGCCATTCACGCATCATGATTCACCAGCCTCTTGGTGGTTTTCAAGGTCAGGCCACTGACATCAGTATCCATGCCAGGGAAATCCTGCGCATGAAAGATGAGTTAAATGGCATTCTTGCGGAACTCTC
>Ga0194059_1001159_pt1 | contig 11446 bp, 16 predicted proteins | sample SepL6211m_MetaG_FD_163426 | JGI IMG/M metagenome (GOLD analysis project Ga0194059, IMG submission 163426) | Anoxic zone freshwater microbial communities from boreal shield lake in IISD Experimental Lakes Area, Ontario, Canada - Sep2016-L626-11m | ecosystem: Environmental > Aquatic > Freshwater >... | reverse complement strand
TCCTATTACTGGTAACATTGATTACAAAGATGGAAGCACCTTAGAAGGTGATGGTATTCTGTATAATTCAGATAATGAAATTATGGGTGAAGGGGTGCAATCTTACTTTCCCGATACAAACACAACAGATTATATAAATGGTGTTACATTAGAGGGTGACGGTATTTTGTATGATCAAAATAATAATATACTTTCTACTGGTGTAGAAGATTATAATCCGCTAACTGGTAATATTGATTACAATGATGGTTATACCGTTACAGGTGATAATACACTGTATGATGATAACGGTGATGTAGTAGCAACAGATGTTATAGCATACAATCCCGAAACTGGTGTCGTAACTTATGATGGTGGAAACACTGAAACATTAAGTGAAATTGAACAGGGCGGCAATAAACCTGGAACACCTACTTACACACCACACAACAATAGTAATGGACAACCAGGAAAAGGATCTACACCTGGAAGCGGTGGCGGATCTTCAACAGGATCAACACCAGGTGGAGCCAGTACAGGCATAAGCTGGCCGCCAAAGTCGGCACCTTCACCAACAGGAACACCAGGAACAATACCTGTAAAACATGCAGCTAGTCCAGTTAGAGGATCTGTAAGTGCTAGCGGTCTGTTAAGTGGCAATATGCCGTTAATTCTGTTAGGTGCTGGTGTATTGTATTTATTATTAAAGCCTAAAAATTAATTAACTACTGGTAATGTAGTCCAGCAGTAAAAAAAAATATATCCACAACATAACATGGAAAATATAGAAATAATTACAGGTATTCAAAGTGTAAATACTGATGGCAGTATAGATTATGATAATGGTTATACACTGGAAGCAGATGGAACACTGTATGATAATAAAAACAATATTGTTGCCAGTGATGTTGCCAGCTTTAACGATGCTACCAGTGTAGTAACTTATTACGGTGGTAATACAGAAACATTGACAGAAATACAAAACGGATCTACACCAGGATCCAATAATCAAAGCGGTACACCTGGGCAAAGTTTCTGGGGATCACAAACACCACTTTTTATAGGTGTTGGATTAATTATTTTGTCTTTTTTAGTAAAAACTAATAAAACATAATTATATTTGGTTTGTAATTTAAAATATGACTAGGTTAAAAAATATAAAAGCAAGTAAATTAAATTATTCACACTCAAAAAAAAATAATAAAATGGCTACTAAAAAGAGAGCAGCAAAAAAAGTGGGAGCAGTACACCACAAACGCCGTAAAAGAACGGTAACACGCCACGCAGCGCCACGCCGCCGCCGTGTATCTGGTATTGGTAAAATGGAAACAGATTTTGCAACACCGCTGGCCGTTGTTGGTGGTTTGGTAGGTGCAAGATTTTTGCAAAAAATGTTACCAGCTAGCATTAAACCGCAAACACAGGGAATAATAATGGCTGGTATCGGTGCAGCTGGTTTTATGATGCTTAAAAACAAAACAGCAAAGGCAGCTAGTACAGGAGTTTTTGCTAGTGGTACATTATCACTATTACAAGGTTTTGGAGTTATTAACGGTATTACCACTAGTGGCCAGAATCCTTATGTAATTGGTGCGGTACATGGCCGCCGCCGTAAGATGGGTAATGTGTTGGATGCTCCAGCGCCTACCAGAAGAATAGGCGCCGCTAATATTCCATTTGTTATGGGTAACACTGGTTACCATAACATGGGTATTTAGTACAAACTTTTTTATTAATTAATATTATATACAACAATGAAAAAATTAATTTTCTTTCTTATTTCGCTGGTATTATCTACAATAATAATAGCGCCGTTATTTGGGTTTAATCCTTTAGTATTTGCTTTCGTATTGGGTGCAGCTGGTTTAATTAATGGTAGCCATAAAAACAGCTATTTTGCAACGGGTTTGATGCAATCAAATATGAATGCAGACTTTGTTTTTAAGACTGCTAAAAACTTAGTAAGTAAATATTTAAACTTACCGCCAGGGCAAACAGTTGATGATCAAATGATCACCCAGGCAACATTAAGAAGTGAAGTGTTATTAAATACAAGCAGTACTAATTTTCACGTTCCAGTAAATCAAAATGATAGTATTACAGGATCATCACAATACAATACCGAAAACAGACTAGGTTTACAGGATCTGTTTGTAGTTAGTTCTATTGCTGTTCTGGTTGCTAAACCAGCAAGCGGTACAGATGGCGCTTTCCGTGCTTATACTTATCCTAGCGCACAGGTGTTCAGTGGTGCTGGTACAGCAGCGGCGTTATATGGTGCATTTTCTAATGGTTACATACGTTATGAAAATAATGGCCAGTTAGTATTGCCTTACTGGGATCTGTTAAGACACTTAAAAGTGCCAAATCAACAGTATTTCGATAAACCGTATTACAGCGCTGCAAATACTCAGAGTTACAACGATGAGCAAAACGGCGAAGTAGATGGTTTTGAAGTAGTTCAGCCTGGATTTGTGCTTTCAGGTGCAAGCAAGGTAAATATGAATATTGTATTGCCAACAGCTTTGGCAGCAGTAGAAGCAAATAGCAGAATCATTGTTTTGCAACGTGGTTTAATATTACAAAATTTATCTGGTGTAAGATAGTTTTGTGTGTAGTAAATAATCTTAAAACGGCGGCCATAAAACGCCGCCGTTTTTGTTACTAATAAAAAAATTAAAATGAATAATCAAATATTAGATGTAAAAGATGGTTTAAAGGTTTGTAATCGTTTCCAGGGTGTACAGATCTATAGTACTTTGGCAGCAGCTGGCCGTTTAATGTTTCCAGATCAGCCAAATTTAAGAGGTGCAAGAATCAGAAGGGTAGAAGTATATCCAGAAGGGGCTGCCAGTTATAGTCTTGAAAGCGGACAGCAGCCAGTTGCTACGGATGCAGATATAACGGCAACAGTTGTAACTTTTGTTTCTGGATCTGATCAGATAATAGAACAAATGCCACTGTTAAAACTTAATCCCCAAGTGGGTACTGGTGGTGCCTGGGTGTATGATCCTACGCTGTTTGATAATTTAGATCTGGACTGGAATAAATGTTATATACAAATTTGGAAAGCGCCAGATGTTAATCCATGTTATTTTAATCTGGGTGTATGGTATGACTATCCAGAAGATAGCCAAAATGGACTACAAAGAAATACAGGATTAAAGAAATAATTATCTATAATGGCAAAGGCTGAATTATATACAAAAGAAGCGGTATTGAATTATTATACCGCTTCACCTTATACAATGTACCGTGTTTATGTTGGCTATGTTCCTACAAGAACTGGTTGCCGTTATGAATACCTGGACAGCGATAAAAACGAAGGTGAAGGCCGTTTAAGTGATGCTTTAGATGCTATTGAAAATAATAAAATGAATAGCAATGTCTATTGTCTGGAACTGATCAAAGAAATTGAAACACGCCAGGCAAAGAGCAAAGAGATATCTAAAGAAATTGCAGCTGTTTGTATTGCTTTCCAGATCAATTTGCCTAATGGTGTAAACAGTATGGAAAAAACAAATGTAGGATCTGTACCTGTAAATATCTATACACCAAATACACCAGCAACAAACATGGACTTTTCAGAACGTTTGTTTGCTATGATGCAAAAACAAAATGAACTTATCCAGGATAGACTAGATCAGTTGGAAACACAAATAAACGAGCAAAAGCAAATCGGCAATATTGATGAAGATCCAGAAGAAAATACAGAAGAAGATCCAACACCAGCGGAAAAGAGTGGAGCCGATAAAGTTCTGGGTGCTTTAGCTGGTATCCTGGAACGTGATGAAGTAAAAAGCGCAGCAGCAGCAATTATTATGGGTTTAGCTTCCAAATTTCTACCAAAAGAATAATATATGACTACTCAAGATAAAGTTAATTCTATGGCTTTAAATGAGGTTGTTTTGCAGTTAATGGAAAAAGATCCTAAACTGGAACAACATCTTAAAAAATTGTTGTGTATGGCCATAGATAAACCAAAGACATTTGAAGCAATTATTTCAATGCTTAAATTTTATTAGCATGACAAAAGAAACTAAAAAAATAGTAATGGTAGTTAGTATAGTTGCTATAATAGCAATTATTATGAGTAAAAAAACATTAGTAACACCGGTACACAATTTACCTGGTGATATAACACCACAAACACCGGTACTAGAAGAAAGTCCAGGAAAACATTAAATATTTATGAAAGTAAGTACAGCGCAAGAGGAATTAATAAGGTATGCTGGTATTGCAATGCTATCTGTTTGGGGTGGCCGCAAAATATTAGTTGCTTTAGGTATATTAACAGATGCCCAGGAAGCAGCAGCAACAGCAGTTGTTAATGCAGACTATCAAAACAATATTGCCTGGAAAGGATCTAACTGGACAGATCTGGAAAAAACAAATTTTACACCTGGTGTATATAGTCCAGAACGCTTTACATATACTATTATATTTCATAGTGTGCAACCTAATATGTCCCCTACTTATCCCGATGGCCGTGTAGGTGTTTATCGTTATATATTTAACTGGTTACAATCAACACTAGCAGCACCTACTACACAAGATGTTCAAAATATAGTAAACTATATTAATGATCATATTTATTGCCAAATGGAAATAGCGGCGGTAATACGTGATATAGAAATTTCATATCCTTACTGGCAGTTAGCCTATTTTGTTAATCAAACATGGTGGGCTAAATGGCTTGATCCTTCAAATACATTATTACTGCCTTTGTTCCAGTGTGTACATAATTTACCAAATTACATTACACCACAAAGCGCCAGTACTGATATTAACGGACTAGCTAAAGAAATACAGGCAATACTATCAACACAAAATAAACTTGCTAATTATTAACTACTGGTAATGTAGTCCAGCAGTAAAAAAAAATATATCCACAACATAACATAAACATCATGCTAAATTATTTAATTACATTTCAATCATATCACACAAACGATGTAATAAAAGAAAAAGTAAATAGTATTAGCTTTCTATGTAAAAGCGGCCATTGTTTTATAAATCAACAAAGGTTAGAAAGTAATCAGATACTAGCTATTAGTGGCAATGCTGGTGAAGAAAATTACCAGGATTATAAAATAATGTTTGATGATCCTAATGCAGCTACAAACAACGTTTTAGTAACATTAAAAAAATATGTGTAATGAGTATTATAATAATAGGTGGTGGCTTTTGTGGTATTATTCCTGGTACAGATCCTAACACGGTAGTTAGTGCAGATAATGGACTAACAGAAAATACACCAGGTAATGTACAGCTGGGAGGTACTATGTTAAAAGATACTACTATAAATTTAGCAACATTTTTTTTGCGTTTAAGGGACGGAGATTTTACTTTAGAAAGTTGTACTGTTAATATTAATGATACTAATGTAAGTATTAATGCAAATTCTACTATAGACGGACATGGATACACTGTTCAATGTCCTAATTTGAACTTATTAGGAGCCGCCACTGCTACCATTAGTGGTTTTGATTTAAACGGAATTTTAACCACTTCAAAAATTACTTTTGCGTCTGGTTTTAAGTTAGTTAATATATCAACAGATAATAATGTTCCAGCATCATTTGATAAAGGTTTATATTTTCAAATTGATAACGGGGATCAATACCAAGTAGCCGCAAAAAAAATATAATATGGTTAAGTCGGTAAGAGATAGAAACCCCATAAATTTGCGCCCGTTCAAATATCCATTTTATTTGGGGCAAACGAGTGTAGATACTGACGGCGAAGCTATTTTCGATAGTTTCCTTTCTGGTATTCGTGCTGGTGTTATGGATCTTAATATCAAAATAGATTCTAATAAATTAGATACTATTAATAAAATTATTCCTGTATTTGCTCCAAGCAGTGATAATAATGATGTAACAGCTTATATTAATTTCGTTTCTAAAGATACAGGTTTCGCACCAGGGCAAAAGTTGATCAGTGATGATCAAACAATATTTGCATTGTTTAAGGCTATGGCTAAAATGGAAATGGGTACAGCTGACTTTTACAAATACATCACTGACCAGGATATATACAACGGAATAGATTACTACGCTACCAATGAGATCCCACAAAGGGTATATACAACAATAAATACTGTAATCCCTGGTGGTGATCCTATGCTGAATAAAATAATTTTTTTCAGCGGTTTGTATCTATTTACCAGAAAGTTTATTAAATTTGGTTAAATGTTTGGATATATGAACAATTATATTACTTTTACACCGTTATAAATTATACAGGACAAATAAAAGTGTGCGCCTTTATTTGTCTTTTTTTTGCAAGACTCAAAAAAGTCCTGAATGCGCACACATTTAGGGCTTTTTTATTTTATGGAAATTACAAAATTTAACCAGGCACTTGACAGTGTAAAAAGTTCTTTAGACATTTTAAAAGAAGAAATTCAAAATAAAAGGGAATGGCTTGAAGAAAATTCGGAAAAGTATCAAGAAAGCGAAAAGGGTGAAGAATTAGCTACATATCTTGATGATTTAGAGGACTGGTGTAATAGTGTTGATGATATTAATTTGGAACTTTCAAACATTTAATATTATGGCACAAATTACAGTAAGTGGGTACCACAAAGAGAAAGTAACAGAAAGTATTACTTTTAATGTTACAGTAAATTTTAACGGCATTCTACATAAAAAGGAAAAGGCCTTACATTTGATCAGTATTAGAGATAAATTAGAGACTATTGTTCAGGACAATTTTTGTTTAAACCTGGTAGAAAGTTACAACAGTTTTGATAATGATCTTTTCAAAATAGATATGCCATGATAAAGCAGATCTATTATAATTCTTTTTGGCCAGGGATGGCCTTTTACAACGGCTACTTTAAACAGTAGTTAAGTTACAACTTTCAGCGGTGCCAGGTTTATTTCCTGGTACCAACGAAAGTTTTTTTTATGCCTAAAATTTTACAAAATGATTTTAACAATAAAAATATGTACATACTAAAGATTAAACATTTTTACCCTGGTAAAATTAAAATTAAATATTACGGACATTTAAAACATTTAAGATATTTATTTACATATCCGTCTTACGGATATAGAAATAGAGGTAGGAATAATAAGGCATTAAATTGCCTTTCTGGTAACCGCTTGTATTAACTTGTCATAAGCCTTCAGATTAGACCGCAAATATTTTCTTTAACACTTTTTAACATAATTCCCACTGTTACAAGCTGAAAAAATAGCATTAAGAGCCAAAAGGTATGAATACTGGCAGCAAAGAAAGTTGCATCCAGGATCCATACTTAATATTGGCGATAGCTGGAACAGGTATAAAAAGTATGCAAGGATTACACTACAAAAGCATATTAGCGGCGAAAGCTGGTTTAAAGCTGCAAATATATCTGGTGATGAAACAGGCCTAACATGTTGGATAAAGGACGAAGGATATGCAAATATCACAATAGAGTTAAAAGAAAACGACAAAGGGGAAAAGGAAAAGATCTTCAGTAAAGATGGTAAAAAGATCCTGGTATCATATAAACATAGATTGCCCGCTTATGTTTCTGATACAGGAATTATACAAGTAGATTTTGAGAAAAAATATAGATATGTAGATCCACAATATATTAGAGGTGGTAAATTCCCTTGTAAAAGACACGAATGGGAAAAGGGTGAACACATGATACAGGACGGATTAACGCACCGAGGAAAAAAAACGTTAAAGCTGGCAGCAAACTGTATGGGTACACTTACATCAGCTAAAGAGGAAAAAACAAATTTTATTACTCTAACTTATGGAAAAGATGTACCAACAGATCCAGAAGCTAAAAAACATTTAAAACAATTTTTTCAACGCTTGCAAAGGCAGTTCGGATGCAAGTTTCATTATATATGGGCAGCCGAAATGCAAAAGGGAACTGAAGGCAGTTACAGAGATATAAATGGCGCTGCTATTCACTTTCATATACTTATAGATAGAAAAATTAAGATCACAACAAAGCAAAGGGAACAATATAAAAATACCTGGATTGCACCAGATTTAATATTAAATAGATGCACAGGTAATAGAGATTACCAGGATAGACTAGATATGTTAAAATGGGTTAATTATCACTGGAACGATATCGTTAATAAATGGCAGTCCAGGAACAATTTACCAATACAAACAATTACCAGGACAGATTGCGAACTGGTGAACGATGCCAGTAGTTATATAAGTAAATATTTATCCAAAGAAAGCGCCAACATTATTGGACGAATGTGGGGTATTGCAGATATTACCAGAGATCTTATAAAGCCTACTGAAATAGTAACGTATGATCTTCCGATTAAATACGCTGAAAAGATTATGCAAGAAGCAATTGCTACTTTTTTTGATCAGTACATGTGCCAGTATGAACAGGACGAAAAAGGTAACTATGTAGAAGTAAAGAGCAAAAATTATATGACTGTTACAGATAAAACAAGCGTTTTTTTTAATAAAGATTACATTCCAAAAGATTATGACAGTTTAAATGCTCCACTGGTAACAGATTACGAAAGTTATAAAAAGGATCTGCAATATAGACACGAACACCAGGAAAAAGAAAGAGGTAAAGAGTTATATCAGTTTCAACCAGACTATCCTATTGCCTGGACAAACAATGCAGAAGCCTTGCAAGATATCATTGAGGATCTAATTGAGTACTATGATAACTACATTCCAGAACGAAAAAAGATAAAAAGCCTGGTGTATATGTATGATTAATCAATATTTTTCATTTACTTTACTCCGTAAAGTATAAAATATATGAAAAATAAAGGTGTCATTTTTGGATTAATTGGTGTTGGTGTTCTCTACTATATAAATTCTCGAAAAACATTAATTGAAAGTATCAATATAAGTCCAACAGGTTTAGAAACTGGTGGATCTGTTTTGAATCCAACAATTACAATTGATATGATTGCAAACAATCCCAGTAGTGGATCTGTTACTGTTCACAAAGTAAATGCTAATATATTATACCAGGGTACATTGATAGGCACAATAAACATGACAGCACCATTTGTTGTTCAGCCATTAGGATCTACACCGTTTAAAGTTCCTGTTAATGTCAGCAATTTAGCGACAGTTGTAGCCATTTATCAAATAATTAATAACAATAGTCCACTATCATTTGATATTGTCGGAACAGCGCTAGTTGATGCCTTTACACTGCCTTTAAATATTACATATACACCATAATTATAAAATACTACTGGTAATGTAGTCCAGCAGTAAAAAAAAATATATCCACGGAATAACATGAACAAATCAGAAAAAATATTGCTTTACGGAACTATCGGAGTAATTGGATTAATACTTTGGAATAAGTACGGCCAACAATTATTACCAGGAACAACGCCAGGAACAACTACACCTGGTACCACAACACCAGGAACAACGCCAGGAACAACTACACCTGGTACCACAACACCAGGAACAACGCCAGGAACAACTACACCTGGTACCACAACACCAGGAACAACAACACCTGTAGATGTTCAATACATTCCAGGTACCGATTTACCACAAACACATATACCAGGAGCAACAACAGATCCAACAACACCAACAATAACACCTGGTGTTATTAATTACATTAATGGAAATTTATTAGATACTAATGTAAATTTACTAACTGATAAAAACGGTTATTTGATTGCAGATAGTGTAAAAAAATACGATGATAAAACTGGTATTGTAACACTGACAAATAACTATGTATTTGATATAAAAAACGGTACACTTAAAAATGACCAGGGAGGTAATTTAATCCAGTTGTATAATTTGCAAAATAGAAACATAGATAATCACGCTACATTTTTTCCTTATCCAAAAAAAATAGTTGGTTATTCTTTAATTAATAATATTTTTTGGTATATAGAAAATGACACTACACCTTACAGCCTTGCAGATAGTTATTTTCAAAAATATACTTTACAATCTATTTTTAACACTGTAACTAATGAAACATATTTCACCAACTATAAAAGATACAACGCTTTAATCAGTAATGGTTTTTATGTTGAAACAGCACAATTGTATCGTTGTATGTCTCAACAGATACCTGGCAGTTTAATTGTTTATCATAAAATAGATAACTTAAATTATGATACTAATATTAACTGGGAAAATGTACTATATATATCTACAAATTATGGGGCTTCTATTCGTTGTGTTGGCGCTGGTGTAAAGTCTTATAATGAACTTTTAAATAATGTTTTATTTGATGATAAATGTTATTTAGATATAAACAAAAATACACTGTACAATCCAGATGGAACAGTTAAATCAAAAAATTGTTTTTCTTATGTTGGCGCTAAAGCTTTTCATAATGGGACCGGAACAATTAAAGGTTCAGACTATTACGCAAAAGATTTGGCAGATAGTGAAATGATAAACTTTATGGACAAATACGAAAACAAATACACACCAGTATATTATAACGTTTTTTATGAGTAAACAAATAGATTTTTTATATAGTTTATTACCAGATGGATATCTAGGCAAAAAAATTGTTTTAGAACATTATCAGACAGTGCCAGACATTATCCGTGAAATGGTTAAATTTCATAAAAAGTATATGTTTGATTATGATTATATCAGTACAGAATTTTATACAGGTAACATTAAACAAGATCTGCAAAATTTATGGCAGTTTTGTAAAAAAAATATAGTCTATGAAATAGAAAGCAGCAGCAACCAACGATTGCAAAGTCCAGCAGCTATATTGTATAATAAAAAAGGGGATTGCAAAACAATGGCTTTGTTTTGTGGTGGTGTATGTTCATCATGGCAGCGGCTCGGATTATATGATTTATCCAGTTTAAATTATGTTTATGCTTCTTACGATGGTAGCAATATTCCTGGACATGTATTTATAGAATGTAATAGCTGGTGGTGTGATCCTGTTCTAAATTCGTTTGATCAAAGAAAAAAAACTACATTTACAAAAAAGAAATCTATGTTATACGGAATAGCTGGTATTAAAAATATTAATACCGATACACAAACACCAGGACAGTTACCACACTTTCCAATTAAGTACCATAGTAACACACTTGTAATGCCTGGAACTATCTACACAGGGCAAACAAATCCTACACCAGAATATAATACTGATAGTGTAGATGTTACAAATTATAATACTGGCAGATATAAAAGGCGTATCGGTGACGATAGCGAGGATCCTAGTTATTTTCCAGAAGATCCAGGTACTGGAATGCAAGAAGGTATTGATAGTATCAATGAAGATGGCAGTATTGATTATAGCAATGGAAGCACCTTAGAAAGTGACGGTACACTGTACGCTGAAGATGGCAGTATTTTAGCTACTGGTGCAATTGATTATGATCCTATTACTGGTAACATTGATTACAAAGATGGAAGCACCTTAGAAGGTGATGGTATTCTGTATAATTCAGATAATGAAATTATGGGTGAAGGGGTGCAATCTTACTTTCCCGATACAAACACAACA
>Ga0194059_1001158_pt1 | contig 11448 bp, 9 predicted proteins | sample SepL6211m_MetaG_FD_163426 | JGI IMG/M metagenome (GOLD analysis project Ga0194059, IMG submission 163426) | Anoxic zone freshwater microbial communities from boreal shield lake in IISD Experimental Lakes Area, Ontario, Canada - Sep2016-L626-11m | ecosystem: Environmental > Aquatic > Freshwater >... | reverse complement strand
GGATTCGCGCAAAAATCGTTAAGGATATTATAGAAATCACCCAAGTGGATCCCGTCAACAAGGGCGTGATTGACCTGTACGCCAATGGGCATCACAAGTTGCCCACCCTGGCTGAAATACTTGCCCATCGAAATAATCGGAATGGAAGAGTTTTGCTGATCGAAGGGATGCGTGATCGCGGTGAAACTGATCCATGGGAGATTTGAGATGAAGAACATGTGGTGTTTCTCTCCGGTATCACAAATCGGGTGTTCGCGTGAGCGGCGGATCTGCTCTTGGGCATGGGGGCGGTACTCGGCGAATTCATCGAAATGAAGGGAATCGCAAAAAGCGAAGGTTCGATCCTGCTGAAGGATAGTAAAGCCGGGATGGACGCGCTCAAACTCACGGATATTCCCGTCCACGATCCGATGGCGAAATTCAGGGACGGCATTGACTGCCTTTGACAACAAAAAGCTGAAAGGCACGAAGAAACCATGGGCCAACTCTTTTACGAAGGGCTTGAACGCTGTTATATCGACTAGACTGGTGATCGAGTAGGTGGGGATATCCCGATCTTTGAAAGCGTTGAAAATCTTGCGTCGAGGGTAGTTCTCAAGGTCGATAACCCTCCCCCTAATCTGTTCATCAGATAGGAAATTACTATTTGGCACTTCGGGATTAATTCCTGGTTGCCCTACCGAAAACTCCTCCTTCATCGTTGGGAGTTACCTCTATCCCCACGAAAAGTCAACGTGGCGACAGCGATGCCTGCTTCGCGCGGTTCATCCGGCACGACTCTTCGTTGAACAACCTCTCTATGTCCAGCAGCCCGTGGTGGTCACCCGTCCCCAAGTCGTGCAGGCCCTACTCGTCAATGACAACTTCGTCCCCTGCTACTTCATCAACAGCAACTACTACCCCGCAACCTCCATGTAATAAGGGCGACTAGCCTTTGAGTAATTCGAAATCTCTGATTCCAAGCAACCTGAAGCCCGCATCAAATGATGTCAGCCGAATAGCGCAGGCTTCCGATGTCGCTGCCAACCAGGCATCCGTCCAGAGATTCGGACTAGCTGTGCGACCGGCAACGATCCTGCGGAAATGTAGCTCATGGGCGCGATCCGGCACAGGCAGCCAGAAAGTACGTGGATCCTTCTCAAAGGAATCCCAGGCAGCCAGTGCCTCATCCGGTGAAATGGGAGATCCCTCCATGGCCCCCTTACTCGAGAGCAGTCTAAGAATACTCAGTCTCACGGGGAGAGTAAGGCCTACGGATTCTTCACCCTTTTTCTCCCACCAGCGCCAAGCAACGGAATGATGGGCATGGTTCTCGACCAATATGGCGAAAACCACATTCACATCCACAAGGGTCTTCATCGTAATTTACCGAGTTCCTCTTTCTCTAAGAGTTCAGCTAATTGTGCATTGGATCTGACAGGGATACGTTTCCCGCCGACAGATCTTACTGGTGGCAAGTCCATGCGTTGTCCCCGAGAAGGAGGCTGACTAACAGCCCTCTTAAGCGCATCGGTAAAGAAGTCTTTGAGGGAGATACCCTTTTCAGCGGCGAGGCTCTTCACCACTCGGAAGAGAGGATCTGGAAGGTCGATCGTGGTTCGCATACATAAATATGTTCATATTGGAGGTGCAAAGTCAACCGTGAGGAGAGAGTCGATCCTCTTTGGCTTCAAAACAGGACTTTCTGCCAATGGTCGTTTCCATGAATGAATGGTTCCTTCAAGTCATTCATCGGTTCTAGATCAGGATAGATAGGGCCTCTGAGGGGCAGGGTGGGTTGTCATCAAGCAGGTGATGGGCGTAATGATTGGCCATGCCAACGACTTCCACATCAGCGATTCCGTAGCGTGTTCGGAGGAGCAGCTACCCAACCATTCCGCTGGAACCTCTTCAGAATGAAGGAGTCTGGATCAAGGCAAAGAAAAACCATCACCGATGAAGGGGATGGGTCTTCTGTGAGAGTCCGAAATTCTTTCAGCAGTCTTCTTCCTCCGCGTCACCATCAGCATTCCGATTGCTCCGAGTCCGAAGAGTGCATAGGTGGAGGGTTCGGATAGGTATCGTTCATGGCGCTAATCACTTGATGAATTATGGTGGAGTTTTTTATTCAACAGAGAATAGATTCTAGATTCCAAATCATGAAATCGTTTTCCCTACTCCCCCTGCATTGCGCACTCCTGCTTGTTTTCACAGTACTTACTCTCCCTTCTCATGGAATCCATGCAGAAGAATCGATGGACAAGATGTGGGGCGATAAAGCAGTGAAATTAGCCCAGAGCGATCCCTCACGTTTCGCCCTTCTGGACACACACTACGGTATGTTCATTCACTGGGGCCTCTATTCCAGTCTCGGCGGGGTCTGGAAAGGCAAGACCTACTATGGGATCGGCGAATGGATAAAAAACCGACTCGTGGCCAATATTCCCACGGATGAGTACATGGAGATTGCCAAGTCATTCAATCCCGTGAACTTCGACGCCGAGGCAATCGCCCGGACGGCCAAGGAGGCCGGAATGAAATACATCGTGATTACCTCCAAGCACCACGAGGGCTTCGCGATGTACCACTCGAAACATCCCTTCAATATTGTTGATGGTTCCCCGTTCCATCGCGATCCCATGAAAGAGCTTGCCGAGGCCTGCCGAAAAAATGGTCTCGGTTTCGGTTTCTACTACTCTCATAATCAGGATTGGACGGCCCCCGGAGGCTCCGGAGGCCCTACGAAAAATCCCGACGGCACCCCTGCCACGTTCGAGCAGTATTTCCATACCAAATGCCTGCCCCAGGTGCGTGAAATCTGCACTCAGTATGGCCCCCTCAACTTCATCTGGTTCGACACTCCCGGCTCCATGCCCGAGGAATATATCCGGGAGCTTGCCGCGGAGGTCCGGAAACTTCAGCCCAACGCGCTTATGTGCAGCCGGATCGGTCAGGGTCTTGGAGACTATTCCTCCCAGGGAGACATGGACATTCCCAATAGAAAAATTCCTAAATATTGGGAAACCTGTGACACGACCAATGACTCTTGGAGTTACTCCTGGTATGATCAAAATTGGAAAACGCCCAAACAGATCCTCAGAGGCCTTATCTCGACCATCGCCCGAGGCGGCACCTACCTGTTGAATGTGGGGCTCAACGACAAAGGGGAGATTCCCCGTCACCCCGCCGATTACCTCGTGAATGCCGGTGATTGGATCAAGCGCTATCCGCAAGTGATCTATTCCGCCGACCCGTCACCCTGGACTCATGCTCAGCCTTGGGGGGACGTGACCAGTCGGGATAACGCGCTGTATCTGTCTGTCTTCGAGTGGCCATCGGACGGACACCTCTATCTCCCCGGTCTTAAGACGGAGATCAAGAGTGCCTCCATTCTTGCCCAAGGCAAGAAGCTCCCGGTTGAATGGAGCAAGGGAGCCGAATCCACAGATCTTCACCTCCCACCGATGCCGACAGACCGGCCGGCTTCAGTATTGGAAGTCAACTTTGCCGAGGCTCCCAAGGTCGATGACACTCTTGCGATCTTTCCGAACTGCGTGACTACACTCTTGGCCGAATTCGCAGAGGTGAAGAATGCCGTGAAAAATGACTCCCGCTGGATGGAGAAGTTCGGTGAATGGAAACAAATTAAGCAAGTTTGCAATTGGAAGCCGGACGGCGAGGCGATCTGGAATGTCAATGTCCTCCGTGAAGGCGACTACGAGGTCGACCTGAACTACCGGAGCACCGGTCGGTGTGTCTGGCGCATCATGACCGACGAGGGATACAAAATGCAAAATCAGCAAAATGGCTCAGGGGTGCTTCACTCCTACAAGTTTGGAATACTGAAGTTTACTAAACCCGGCATGCACACCGTCAAGGTTTCCTTGGTGGAGGGTGATCCCCTCAAAACGGATCTCTCCTTTATCTCCTTCACTCCCGTTGAGTAACAGTCATTGGAGCATTCGCTTTTTTAGCGGCTTATCGCTACTTTTGGCCTTTATAGGAGCGCCTGGTAAGGGGCCAGACAAACTTCCGCTCCCCCAATCAGGTCGTATTTTTTGGGAAACCTCTAATAGAAACGGGGTGCCGGTGCTGGTAACCCTGTGGATCACGGACCCGGAAGAGGTGCCTTTTAGCCGGGGGGGGTAGCCTTAAAAATGCACGGTACACTTTTCTATTAACCTCCCAAAAATCCACTAGAGCTAGTGTTTAATGGAGTGGACCAGGAAGGACTCGAACCTTCAACCAATTGATTAAGAGTCAACTGCTCTACCATTGAGCTACTGATCCATGATCCTGTAAAAAACAGGTTTTAAGTTTTAACCCAAGATATCCCCTCTGCAAATTGAAAAGTGCAAAATGTTTTGATTCGCAGTCCACACGGGCGAAGATGAATTGAGCTGATAGCGGCAATCCTTGTCGCTATCTTGTTATTCTCATTTCATACGACTTTTCTCATGCGCCGATCGAAGCCTTATCTGTGGCTTCGCTCTCTGCTTCATTCTTCTTATCTCAGGGTGTGTGGCACCCGGTTATCCCTACGTTTACCCACCCTATGGCAACTCGCCCTATGGAGCCGTTGCTCCTCTTAAGGGCGCTATGCTTCAGTCGGTTCCCCCATCCTACCCACAGGTATACGCTCCCGGAGTTGCTATGACTGGACCGGGTTATCAATATCCCTATGTCTATGCTCCGGCTCCGGCCCTGATCGCTCCGACCTTCTTCGTGGGCGCGGGTAATGGTTACTGGTATGGCAATAGCTTCTGGCCTTATCGCTCTGGCTGCGCCTTCTATGGAGGTGGCTACGGCACGAACTATTGGCGGCGTGGGTATGGCGGCTGGCAGGGTGGTAATTACCATGGGGGAAATCGGAACTGGCAGGGTTACCACGGCGGTAACTGGAACCAGTAATCGTTCGAACCGACCGGCTCTCAGGCCTGTCTTTTCGCTTGCCGGTGTGATGGCGCGCCGCATTACTTGTGGGCTGCATGGATACGAAAACCCTGGCCGACGCGCATCTGATGAATCCGCTGGAGGAGCGGATCGGCTATAAGTTCCGTAACTCCCTTCTGCTTGCTGAGGCACTGACCCATTCGAGCATTTCGCTGGAGAGGAAGGATTACCCGTTCGATAATCAGCGCTTGGAATTCCTGGGGGATGCAGTCCTCCAACTAGTGATCACGGAGGAGCTCTTTTTGCGTTTTCCGGATTTTACGGAAGGTCAGCTGACCAAGATCCGGACCCGACTTGTCTCGCGCACAGCACTCAAGGAACATGCGCGCCACCTGCGTCTCGGCGAACACCTGATGATGGGACGGGGAGAGGAAACCAGCAGCGGGCGTGACCGGGCCTCCACGCTAGGGGATTCCTTCGAGGCCCTTGTCGGCGGAATCTATGTCGACGGAGGGCTCGCGGCAGCCAAGCACTTTATCCTTCAGGTAGCCGCAGAGAACCTGACGGCTGTCACCGCTGAACCAGAAGAGATCAACCCTAAGGGGAAACTTCAGGAACTGCTTCAGGCTGTGGCTCCGAGCTCACCGGTTTACGAATTGCTGGATGAGAGCGGTCCGGAGCATTTGAAGAATTTCTGCTGCCAGGTTATCTGGGAAGGTATGATTCTTGGTAAAGGATCAGGGCTCAGCAAAAAGGAGGCGGAGGTCGCTGCAGCCAGCGAGGCCCTCTTAGGAGAGCTTTGGCTGGCGAAGACTACATCCTAAATTTCGCGCAGAGGCGCAGAGAGGAATTTATAGATGAACCGCAAAGGTAAATGACACTGAACATCTTTTGTTCACTCATTCTCAGCGCCTCTGCGGGAGAACTTCTTCAATCTATTCTTCTGCGACTGCTTTCTCGGCTTGTACGACGCCCCCGTAACGGCTGCGGGAGAATCTCTGCTTGTAGCCAGCGAATACACTGATGAACACCTTAAGCCTTTTGTGATCCTTTGCGGTTAATCCCTTTCTCACCTCGCTTTTCCCGTCGTCCTTTATCATCTTCATCCACATGGAAACGCAGAACTCCTTCGCGCTCAGTCTCCCCCTCCTGGCCATCGTGCTCGGAGTGGCTCTCGCGGGAACCCATCTTTTCGGAATCGTAGCATCTGGCTTCCTGATCAAAGAAGCGAAAGCCTTTCCCCGCTCAAGGTTCTGGGGAACCGTCCTGCTTGGGAGCGCGATTCTCTGGACATTAGGCATCACGTACACCACCGATCTGGGTGAATTCAGCCCCATAAGAAACCTGCTTTTGATGGGGGTCATCGTAGGGGGTATCCTGCTCTGGAAATTCGTTCCTGATTTTCTCTCTTCCCGGTCGTTGGGCTTTCTTTTCCTGCTGGCGGCTCATCCTGTCCTTGAGACCACCTTTCTACAGCATGGAGTGGCCAAGATCGCCCTGGCCCTGCTCGCTTACGCATGGGCACTTGCCGGACTCTTCCTGGTCGGAATGCCCTATCTCCATCGTGATCTGATCGGTTGGATCTGCGACCGCAAATGGCGCTGGGATCTTGTTTGCTGGGCCGGAGTAGCCTACGGCATTCTCCTTCTCATATCTGGGCTATTGGGCGTTTAGGCTTTTGGACTATTGGCTGCGCGAATCCGATTGAAAGATTCCGGATCCCAAATGCTTCTGCATTCTGATCCAATGGCCTAACAGTCCAAACTCCCAACAGTCTTATCTCTTCCCCTACTCGCAGCGGAGCGCCTTGACCGGGTCCATCCGGGAGGCGATCCAGGCCGGGATCAAGGCAGCTAGCGAGCAGATCACAAACGCACTGACACAGATCAGGGCGACATCTGTCGGCACAATCTCGGCGGGAATCTCGTTGAACTGGTAGACGCTGCGCGGAAAGATCTCCACTCCCAGCACGGAGGCGAGCCACTGGCTGACCTCATTACGCCAGCGAATCAGTGCCATGCCGAGCACGAGTCCACTGGCCACGCCTATCAAGCCGACCACCATTCCCTGGACCAGGAAGACGGAGACGATCTGCCAGGTGCGCGCTCCGAGAGCCTTGAGAACCCCGATCTCCCGGGTCTTCTGCACGGTAACAGTGATGAGGGTGTTCATGATGCCGAAGGCGGCCACCAGGATAATGAACATCAGCAGGAAAAACATAACATGGCGCTCCATGGCGATGGCGTCGAAGAGTTGCTTGTTTAGATCCATCCAAGTCACGCAAGAGAGCTCCTCGGGAAGGTTCTTCCTAAGATCCTCCCGGATCTCGGCCGCTCGGTTAGCATCGACTGTCCGGATAGAAAGACCGTGGATCGATCCTCCCAACCCGTAGAGCTCCTGACCGATGTGGAGTGGAACAAGCAGGAACTCACTGTCGTATAGGTAGCGGCCACTCTCGAAGATGCCGGTGACAGTCAGCTGTGTGGGCAGCACCATCTGGCGGATCGAGTCGATGTCACCCCCCTTCGTATTCTTGGATCCCTTCTGCTTAAGCTTAAGTTTGTCCAGCTGCTCGATGACCTCGCCCAGATTCCCCGGTGAGTAGACGGTGAGGACATCACCCACATGGACGCCAAGGGTGAGAGCAAGCTCGGATCCTATCACCGTGCTATCGCTGCCAAGATCCAGTTTACCGGAGATGATGAACTTGGAGAGATCGCTCACCTTCAGCTCTAGAGCCGGCTCGATACCCCGGATCTTCGGGGCGAGACGCTGGTGATTGAACTCCACGATCACCGGTCCCTGGACAAATGGTGCGGCGGCGACCACTCCCGGTGTCTTTTCTGATCTACTGACGAGATCCTTCCAACCGTCGATCAGTCCGTTGTTCGTCACTAGCAGATGAGCGTCGAAGCCGATCACCTTGCGCTGCAGTTCTCGCTCGAATCCTGTCATCACCGACATGACCAGGATCAGCACGGTGATGCCAAGCGTCACCCCGAGAACCGAGATCAGCGTGATCACCGCCAGGAAGGTGCGCTTGGGTTTCAGATAACGCGCCGCTAGGAAGAGGGGTGCTGGCAGGCTCAAGCTTGAGGGCATGACGTATCGTGACATGGCAAGGAGAGAATAAAAATCTAAAGTGCTAGATGGCTAAACACCATGAGAAGACCGTACCTGCACGGGGCGTATCAGGATCCGTGTCATGAAGAGGGCCACCAGTGAGAGTAGACAAATGCCCAGGAAGTAAACGCTGTGACGGCGGAAGTGAAAGGGGCCGACCAGCAGATCCATCCCACCCAGGAGGTCAAGAATCGTGCCCCAGAGGATCGGGACAAGTCCCAGACCGAGACTAGTGATGACTGTAGAGAGTGCGAAGAAGTGGTTTTTCCCCGACTCAGGGACAACCGACATACCGAGATGCAGGCTGGCCAGATTCAGCCCCGCCACGCCCATCCCGCCCGTGAAGTTCAGGAGGAGAACCATCTTCCAGTCTGGCCTGATCAGGCCCGCCGACATGGAGAACCAGACTGCCAGCACAGCCGTAAAGAGGAGGATCGAGGCTCTCATCACGGCAAGGCTTCCGACGAGATCTACGATGCGGCCCAACCACTGAAGAATCAGCATCGGGGCAAAAAACGTCGCCGCCGAGAGTGCAAAGATCGTGGAAGGCGAGAACTGGGCCTGCATCCGGAGATACTCGACAGGAAACACGGAGAGGCCTCCCGTGACGGTTGCGTAGAGAAGGCTGAAAAGAATCAGATTCCGGAAGGGCACCAGTGAGAGCATCTGGAGAATCGAGATGTGTTCCGAGGAGGTGACAATGGTTTCCGAATGACGGGCATCGGGAATCAATCGCAGGAAGAGAAGGCTCACCGCCGCCCCTAAGACCGAAATACCCATCACCAGGGAGTAGCGCCATGGCTCGATCTGACCCCTCATCAGGAGAGCGGAAAGCAGCATTGTGAACAGCGACCCACAGTAAATAAAAGTGTGATCAACCCCGATGTAACGACCTCGCATCATGGCAGGCACGATACCGGTGATCCAGGGAAGGAACGCGGCTGAGGAGATCCCTCGGATCACATTGAACAAGAAGAGGCTGCCCAACAGCAGTCCCAGCCTGACTTCTTTAGGCCAGAACGAAAGCAGGGGAACGATGGCAGAGGTCGCGATGAAGATCGAGCGAAGCCCCCACCCCATGAGGGCAAAGGAGCGGTAGCTGTATTTTCCAAGCTGCCGCGCCGCCGGCAGCTGTAGCATGGTCATCAGAGGGGTGAAGGACTCGATAATGCCGAGTGTGATGGAGTTGGCCCCCAGTTCCTTCGCCAGCAGGACAATCGGAGCCCCCAGAATGATCTGGAAGCAGATCGCGTTGAAAAAATTGAACCAGTGGAAGTTAAAGATCCCACTGGCATACGGGACAGGCATCAGCCCCATCAACCCGCGATGCCCCAACCCACTTCCCTCGTCACCTTTGCTCTCCTCAGTCCGACTCGTCACACCTTGGCGCCCGTATCCGGAGTAGGGGTCTGGAGGCGCTGCTTGAGATGGGGAAACAGGATGACTTCGCGAATCGACTCCGCCCCCGTGAGAAGCATCACCAGACGATCAATACCAATCCCGATGCCGCCGGCAGGAGGCATGCCATACTCAAGGGCCTCAAGGAACTCGGTATCGATCTTCTGCTGCTCCTCGCCGGCCTGATGCTCCAGGCGTTCCCGCTGGAGATCGGGATCATTGAGTTCGGAATAGCCCGGAGAGATTTCCTGCCCGTTGATGATCAGCTCATAGACATCAACCTTCGATGGGTCGGCGTCATTGAGGCGAGCCAGGGGCACTAGTTCCTTCGGAACATGAGTGACGAAACAAGGATCGATCGTCTTTTCCTCAACCAGCTTTTCAAAGACATGCTGGGTCATCTCGAACTCCTCGGGACAGTGGGAGATATCGAGCTTCAACTCGGCGCAGCGCGCGGTTTTCCCTATCTTGTCGAGTGAGAACCATCCGGGAACGGCCTCCTCGATCAGATCATGGTATGAGGCACGTTTCCAAGGGCGGGAGAGATTGATGGTCTTGGTGACATTCCCTTCCGCGTCGCGATGATGAACCTGATGATCCTTGTTACCAAGCATGACCGCTAGATGACAGACCAACTCCTCCACCAGCACCGACATGAGCTGAAAGTCAGCGTACGCCCAGTAGGCCTCGAGCATCGTGAACTCGGGATTATGACGGCGTGAGATTCCCTCGTTGCGGAAGCTGCGATTGAGTTCGAAGACTTTCGGGAAACCTGCGACCAGAAGACGCTTCAGGTAGAGCTCGGGGGCAATACGCAGGAAGAAATCCATGCCGAGCGCATTGTGATGGGTCTTGAAGGGCTCGGCCGCAGCTCCCCCCGGCACTGCCTGCATCATCGGTGTCTCCACCTCGAGGAAGCCACGCTCATCCAGGAAGCGGCGGATCTCGCGAACGATGGCCGAGCGCTGAAGGAAAATAGCTCGCGAGGAGGGATTGGCTATCAGATCCAGATAACGCTGGCGGTAGCGCGTCTCGGGATCCTGAACTCCATGCCATTTATCCGGAAGAGGACGGAGTGACTTGGAGAGAATCCTGAGGCTCCGGACCTTGATGCTCGACTCACCCGTTCGGGTGGTGAAGCACTCGCCTTCCACACCGATGAAGTCACCGATATCGAGCTGGGCAGATACGGCCAGAGAGGTTTCGTCAACTTCCTTGGCATTCACATAGACCTGCATTCTTCCACCCATATCCGAGAGATCGAGAAAACGGCTCTTGCCCATATTACGATAGGCAGTAATACGTCCCGCAAGCGAAACGGCGCGTCCCTCGGCAAACCCATCCCTCACCTCGGCGACCGTTCCGGTGGCTTCAAAGAGACCCCCGAAGGGGTCAATGCCAAGATCCCGGATGGCCTGAAGTTTCTGCCGGCGGACGGCGACAAGCTCGCTTAATGGTGAAGTGGGCGACGCGGGTGATGAGAGAGAGGAGGACGGAGTAGGATGTTCCACCTTAAGAGATTGTCTGAAAAGTCCGCGTCTGGCGAGCAGAGAGGAGTTGGGGATGTGGGCACGAAGAGAGCGAGGAGCATATCCTCGCGATACGCGACAAACGAACGACAAAGCTCACGACCCCAAGACCCTCTGCCCTTTAGGGGTTGCGGTTCTTCCGGTCTGATACGGTATCGATGAGTCGGTCGTGTATGATCTTCATAAACTCCCTCCCCATCTCCTTGCCTCAGTTCCAGAATTCCCAGCAACTCGCGTCGCGGAGACTATGTAGACAGTCTCTAAAAGAGCAAACGAAGTGGGCCTCCCGATCAATCAAAAGAACCACGGAATCATTTAATATGGAACTCAGGAACTCAGGAAAGTGGTGAATAACGATGATGAAAAATCCATTGGATTACAGCTTTACCCTCGGATTCAGTGCCCTTACTGATCAAGCAGAATTCCACTCGTTAATTTAATGCCTTCCGTCTTCTATTTTCTGAGTTCCTGAGTTCCATATTCCTCACGCTCTTTTCTTAACCAACTCCGCGGCCAGGCGGACGGC